>Ga0255770_10000332_pt1 | contig 43766 bp, 29 predicted proteins | sample 071ome_22_FD_179968 | JGI IMG/M metagenome (GOLD analysis project Ga0255770, IMG submission 179968) | Coastal salt marsh microbial communities from the Groves Creek Marsh, Skidaway Island, Georgia - 071404AT metaG (version 2) | ecosystem: Environmental > Aquatic > Marine > Intertidal zone >...
ACTGTGGCGAGTGGGTAGTTGGAGAAAAATGCCAAAGGCATCTTTTTTACTCTGGATAGGAAAGCGGTACTAAGTTGGGGGGCACTTCATATCGCTAAAACCCGTTCCTAGATTCGCAGCGGCTAACCGGCCGAAACAGTTTTTAATTTCGATTAAACCCTGGAATGGCATTCTGGCGACGAACCATCCATGAACTCCTTCCCAAATTCTTTGATGTGTTCCAAAAGCGCCGTGCTGGTGACTGTATTCATTCTTACCAGATCTACTTTGTAGGGAATAGAAAGTTCGTCCATTTCCAGGGAGATCTTCGCCTGGTCTTTCATGCTCAAATCGCCATATAAGGCGAGGTCCACATCGCTGGTTGCGTTGAACGTGCCCATTGCCCTGGAACCAAAAAGGACGACACGATCGACCTTTGAGTGCTTCGCCAACACCTTGTTAATCAAATCACGATGCTTGGCGCTCAATCCATCGCTCACGATGCGTTGGCCTTCTTATCTAAAGTTTGTAGAAGTCGATGAAGCAGCGGTTGGAAGTCGTTTTGAATCAGTTCCAAAGCCTCAAGCATGGTCTCCTCCTCATAGGTATGTGTGAGCAGATTACGTTTCTCCAGAGCAATAAGGGCGGTTTCCGTATCGTCAGCACCCAGATACTCTGATTCAAACGCCTGGCGAATGACTTCGCGCGGTGATTTGACATTGAACCCTTCGTAAAAAAGTAAATCCTTGAGAACTTTCCACCCCAGCTCGAAGGTTTATTCGAAACGTTGAATCACACCGTCCTGTTCAAGGCGGCCAAGAACATCATAGCCATTGACCAAAGCTTCAGAAAGCCGTGTTTCGGCCTTCCTGAACTGCTGGAGTCTTTGCTTCCAGCGGATGGGATCGCTATTGCTCATGCTCTTCCTTTTTGGACGATGGATTCAGCCATGAAAAACGGCGACTCATGGTTAGAGCGGCATGCATTCTTTCCTTAACAGTCGTTCCAGCCCACTGCTCAAATTGATGTCGACGAGATGCGCTGGCGCAAGAACTGCGGCGCGGATTCAGTTGAGGATTTTCATGACTGTCTACAAAACTCATTTGCTGAACCCAAACCTACTGGTTCCTATCAGCTGGGTCAACCATGAGGCGATTTGAACTTGAGATGGGATGGCTTAAAGGCAATGCCTTGCCGTGTGATATCTTGATTGAGTTTTAGAGGATTTCCGATACCAGTTTGCTTCATTGCGAAGCACAGGATAAAACAATCCCCTTTCTTTTGAGATTTGCATGGGTGCGATTAAATGTGCGAGGTGAATGGATTGTTTTTTAACCACAGAGGACACGGAGAGCACAGAGTTATCATGTTTTTCATTAGTATATTCCAACTTTCTGTGAGCTCAGTGTCCTCTGTGGTTTTAATAGGTTTGCCCCGTGGAAACAATCGTGCCCGAGTTGCATCCATTATAGAATTCGATCTGGTTGATGAGCGTGAATGATGCTACCAAGCCATTGTGCTCTTGATTTAAATTGGCGTGTTATTTGAGAAATGTTCTTAGCGGTAGACATAGGTGGGACCAAGACGATTGTCGCTTCTGCTGACAGCGAAGGCAACATCGTCGAGCGAGTCCAATTTGCAACACCAAAAGAACTGGGACCTGGAGTTGAGATGATTCGATCCGCGGCCTCAACGATAGGGGGAAAGTCAAATTTTGAAGCTATGGGTGTTGCGATTGGGGGACCGTTGAGCATTCAAGAAGGAAAAGCAAGTCCATTGCATCAACCTGCCTGGTCAGGCTTTTCTATTCGAGAGGTCTTTGGAGGCATGTTTCAGTGTCCGGTATTCTTCGATGTCGACACGAATGTCGCAGCAGTAGGGGAATACTATTCGCGAAATGAAAAGGTCGACCCATTACTCTATGTCACGGTCAGCACGGGAATGGGCGGGGGGTTGATCAGGGATGGAAAGGTATTTCGAGGTGCAGACTCGAATCATCCCGAAATCGCCCATCAGGCCATTCCAATGATCCGCAACATCGAAAACGCCAAATGTGCTTGCGGACTCTCAGATTGCCTGGAAGGACTGGTATCTGGCCGGGCGATCGAAAGAATCTACGGCAAACCTCCCGCCAGTCTGGATGAATGGGAATGGGAAGAAGTCGCACTACACCTGGCCCAAGGACTGCGCAATGCGTCTACCATTTACAGTCCTGAAAGAATCATTCTTGGAGGCAGTGTAGCAATAGGCGGTGGACAGGGACTTCTGGAACAGCTCAGGAGTTTTCTGAATTCGAATCTACGTCTCGTAAAATGTCCTGAAGTCACATTCAGCAGCCTCGGGAAAGACGCCCCGATCGTCGGCGCTGCTCGTATTGCGATTCTCGGGCACGATGGAGGTGGGGATGAATCCGAAGTTCTATGGTGATATTCAGCGGCTGTAATGAGGTGAATGGTGGGGCAGGGGTGTGTTTGAAAACGGTGATTGTCGGGTTTTAGGTGCACAAATGTGGATAGTATCAAATCCACTAGCATCCCATAAGGGAAGATAAAATGGCAAAAAGCACCATATTCCCAAGGTATTTGCCCCTTGCTACAATTTTGACATTCTGATTTTTTGACCGGGTTTACTCTTTCCTGGGGATTTTTCTTCCTCTTTGGCTGGTGTGCTGTCCCATAGGATTTCATTCAATCCCTCAAAATCCTGGGAAATACGCCTGCTCTGGGCGCGCAAGGTTTCTAAAACTTCCGCCTGCTGTCCCACAGAGCATTTTCAAAAATCCGAACAGATCTATGCGCGTCCATAACGACGCCCTCACCACTGCAAAGATCCGAGTGAAACTGTGTGTCCAAGCGCTCATCCGGCTCAGAAATCTCAGCAACACGTAAACCAGCAGCGCCGTCCATACTTGCCACTTGACTGCGTTTGCGGAGTGCCCCAGAAAGTCGGCTAGCTTGAGCGTCTGTTTGATTTGTTTGAAAAACACTTCAATCTGCCAACGGGCTTTGTAGAGATCACAGACGGTTTGCGCGCTCCACTCTCGGTTGTTGGTTACAAATATCATTTCACGCCATTTGCCATCAACCTCCACCCATGCGGTGATTCTTCTGACAACCAGTTCATTGTTGAGAACCACTAGTTCGTCTTTGATGATATCCCCGCTGGTTTCCTTTGTGTCGATCACTTCGCACACGGTTCTTTTCTTCCACCTACCCACCCACTGGACACCGCGTTTAGCCAGATCCATCAGATGGTCGAAATCGTTATAAGCCCTGTCAAATATGATGATTTCGCCATCTTTCAACCCGGCACACAGCTCACGTGCGCGAAGGTTGTCGTTGTGTTTGGCTGTGTCCACAATGGCAAAACGTGGAAGCAAGCTTTCCATATCCAAACGCATATGGGTTTTGGCGGCTGCTTTGCGACGCCGATGCTTGGCCCAATCCATACAGTTGGCGACCAGCTCAATGGTGGTGGAATCAATGATATGAATGTTTCGTTTGAACCGGAAAAGTCCCTTGGGAAGTTTACCGCGAGAGAACTGAGGAAAACTGTTTTCCAAATGTTCGAGCACCCGCCAAAAAAGTTTTTCCGCCATATCAGCCGTGCGGCATTTATTGGCGTGAGAAAGCCCATTTCGGCTTGGCGGCTTGGCGCCCCTGATTTGTGAAAGCTCACCGGAGTGGATCTGTAGACTATCGCAAACGTCATTGAGTCCGATGCTGCGTGAGATTTGAGCAAAGATCATGGAGACGACGTGGCTCCAGGAAGAAAAACTGCGTGCTTTTCCTTCAGCTCCTGTTTCTCGGGAAATTTTTTTGACCAAATGGCCCGGAATAAGGTTGCAGATTTGCTTGAGAACGGTGAATTTGCTGCGGGTTGGTTTTCTTTTTTTTGATTTCATCCCTGCTGAGTGGCAGGTTTCAAAACAGATTACCAGCCCTTTTTGCTTTCAACCTATGGGATGGCTGTGATTTGAAATTTCAGACCATATCGGACAGGCTCTAAGTTAATTCCACTGGAATTATCGAAGAACCAATACTTTGGAACAATGATCGCAACACGTGAGAAAAATCGTTCATATCAATCCTTTTTCTCCTTCAACAAACGTTCCAGTTCGGCGATGTCCGCATCGGAAAGCTTGGTATCCCGCACCACATTCAAGACCATCGCCGCCGCATTGCCTCCGAATACCCGATCCACAAACGACTGCTTTTCTTGGCGCACACAGTCTTTCTGTTTGACCGCAGCGGAGTATAGGTAACGCTTCCCATCCTTTCGTTTAGTTAAAGCGCCTTTGCTGACCAATCGATCCAGCAAGGTTCTCGTCGTGCGTGACCGCCACTCTTTGGATTCCTCCAACACATCAACAACATCGGATGTCGCAATGGGTTCTCGGTCCCAGACCAAATGCATGACCTGCCACTCGGAATCTGAAATAGATATCGGCTTCATAACAGTCCTGCTACAGTTGTAGCAACGAGAACTTGATACAACTGTAGCAGTGAGTCAATATGTTTTCTCATAGCCGCTCATGATTGGGATGCAGTTCATTCTTTAAACAATGGAGGGGAGATCCCGCATGCGGGACTCGCCCCTAACTTTCCCCTTGAAAACGTTTCTGAGCAAAAGAAATGGAACGCGGGGAGTCTATCGTTCATCGAATGACTGTGGCGTTTCCATTGCAGCTTGAAAAGGGTTCCAAAGCACTTAGGTTTGAAGTGGGCGTATGACGGAGCTTACCCCTCCGGTGATGGATTTCTATTTTTAGAAAGGTAGCTGAAACGTTCCCCTGGCGTATCCAAAGCTGTGTCGAGCCACAGCAGTCCAAGAGCTGGTCATATCCAACCGGTGACAAAGGAAAGCGGAGGGAGTCTTACCAGCGAATCAGGCGTCCAGTGGTGAAGCTGTCAAAGAATGCCTGCTTTCATGGTCTGCAAAAACTTTTATGCTCGGATCGCTGGTTTGGTTCTGCGGCAGATTAGTGTAGGAGTATGGGGATTGGTAAAGGTCTTGGACCCTCTCTTGTGCAGGCTGATTGTTTACCCATTGAACCCAGTTGTTAAGCTCTTGTTCAATGATGGTTTCCACTGCAGGCAGTGCTGCCTGACGTTCTTCCAGCGCCTTTTGCTGAAAGTCTCGGAGGACATCGTTGCTGACAACCGAGGCCGGTATTTGAGGCACGACGTTTCTCGGCACACCTGTGTCGATGATCAACAAGGGCATCTGACGGTTCACCGTCCCGATTTCCCTCATGGCACGGGTCATGACCTGACCATCAATAAGTGGTTCGGTGCAGGACGTCGCGGTGATGATGATGTCAACGCAGGTGATGACTCTTGGCAAATCGGTTATATCACAGACCGTCCCACCGAAATCCTTCCGCAGTCGTTCGGCCTTTGAACGCGTTCGGTTCAACCAGGTGAGTTGGCATTCTTTGCTTCTGAACAAACTGCGTCCTACTTCACGGGCTATTTCCCCCGCTCCTACGATGGCAACATTTGTTGTCCCATCTTCAGGAGCAAACAACTCTTCGTGTTCGCGAATGATCTGCGTGATAACGCTCCCAAAGCCAGCTGTTCCCTTGCCCAGGTTGGTTTCACGGTGTGATCTCTCGCTGGCAATCAACGCACGGTTCACGCATTGATCCAAGGCCTCTCCCAATCCGAACGCCCTATGGGAAATCCGGAGAGCATTTTTGACCTTCTCCTGAAGCAACTCGTCTCCAAGGATGGCGGCCTCGAGTCCGCAAGTGACTCTCATGAGTTGGCGCACGGCTTCAAGACCTTCCTTCCGATAGAGGAAACACTGCGAATGAGGACAGGCGGCCTCCGACCGCCACTGGCGCAATTGACATAGCAGGGGCTCAGATTCGACTCTGGCATTGTTGCTGATCAGGTAAAACTCGGTCCGATTGGAGGCATTGATGACCAACAATTCAGCACTCGGATGAGCGCGCTTGAAAGATTCAATAAACGCCGCCGATTCTCTTTCAGAAAACGCGAGCGCCTCGCGAACTCGCACGGGGGCCGTCTTGTAATTCACCCCCAACAAGGTCATTTTTTTGTTCAAAGCCATCATCACTGGACCGTTGTCCATGGTATCGGCTCGGTGAAACGTCCTTTTTAGATAAATAAATGACATTTCTCCATGACAAGACATAGGCTCATGGTAGGCCCCATGTTGGATGAACCATGATTACCCCATAGCAATGCAGCAAATAACCCGCTTTCACGACGATGAGGAAAAACTGAAATAACGCTTTTTCAGGGCTGTAGTTGAAGCGTGTAATTCTTCAGAGGAGTTCCATCCTCAGTTGTGAAACGCAGGCACCCCTGCCAGTTGCCGACTTCGTTGACGATTTTCATGACAACGGTGTTCACTCCCTTTTGGAAAGTGAGTCCCTTGGCCATGTCACTGTCTTTGGTGAGGGCGCGCGGTTCGGTGGAGGTAGAGACGGCCTGCCCGTTGAAATAGACGCGGGTCTGATCATTGCCGCCCGCCAGGAGGGTAACGTTTTGGATTTCTCCAGGCGAATGGATGTAGGTCACCAGGTAAGCAACGGCATTTTCAATGCGATCATTCAGCACGACATTGAAATCAAACACATCGCCCTCAGCGACAATTTTTTTCCAGGTGCGTTCGTAGCCGGCAGCTTTATGAGTGTCACCTTCTCTGGGTTGCAATGCCGATTCACGGCGAATGATATTGAAAGCGACGGCTTCTGTTCCGGTTTCATCCTCTTCCAACGGGATCGGTGCCAGCATCAACCAGGTATGAATGTATCCATTTGTATCGGGACGGTTCTCTTCGGCTAACACGTTTGGGATCAGCAAACTACCGGAAGTTTGCAGAAGAAGCAGAATGGTCAGAATCGTTCTCATGAATGTCATTGAGTCTCTGAACACCCATAGGATCTCACGACATGTGATTTCGCAGGCGCTCAATGATTTGATTGAGTCGAAGGAGCCCCGAATTGGCAAGTAATAAATTTCTCGCTGGTGGGAATGCGTGGTTTGTTTTTAAGTCAGTCCAAAGCGGTACATTCAAAATGAATCTCAAGAAAAGCCTATTTTCATGGTGCGTGGCGGTCACTCTGTTACCAGCCCCTTTTGCGCATGGTCAAACATCCGACTTCTCGAACACCCAGTTTGAAGTCAAGACCGGTCTGCCTTCCTTCGAATACATGGAGGCGCCCGACCGCCTGCCGAACTACACAGCCGGCGCCGCCTGGGGCACTCAAGGGCAACCCATCACCACCATGCAGAAGCCGCTCTCCCCCGAAGCGTCCATGCCCCATTACGTCACGTTTCCCGAGTTTGACATCGACCTCTACGCCGCCGAACCTGACATCCACAAACCGATTTGGCTAGCTTTTGATCATCGGGGACGCCTGTGGATCTCCGAAACAGTCGACTACCCCAATGAACTCCAACCCAGGGGCCAGGGACGTGACCGATTGAAAATCGTCGAGGACACCGACGGGGATGGCAAAGCCGACAAGTTCACCATTTTTGCGGACCAATTAAGCATCCCGACCAGTTTCGTGTTCGTTGATGGCGGGGTCATCGTCGTGCATTCCGGAAAAATGGAGCTGCTCAAAGACACGAACGGTGACGACGTCGCCGACGAACGTCAACTGATCATCGAAGGCTGGGGCACCAATGACACCCACGCTACGGTCAGCAACCTGCGCTACGGTTTTGACAACTGGATTTGGGGTGTGGTGGGTTATTCCGGTTTTACCGGTTCGGTGAACGGAAAGGAACTGCGCTTTGGTCAGGGCGTCTTCCGTTTCAAACCGGACGGCTCGGCCCTGGAGTTCATCCGCTCCACCAACAACAACACCTGGGGATTGGACTTCACCGAAGACAACATCGTGATCGGTTCCACGGCAAACAACACCGCCAGTTTTTACATGCCAATCCCAAACCGTTATTACGAAGCCGTCAACGGGTGGTCCGCCGCCCGTCTGGAATCCATTGCCACCTCCGAGAGCATCTACCCCATCACGGAAAAAGTGCGACAGGTCGACTGGCATGGACTCTACACCGCAGGATCCGGCAGTGGTATCTATACCGCACGCAGTTTTCCCAAGGCATTCTGGAACAGCGCACAATTCGTCGCCGAACCGACCGGTCACTTGCTGGGCATGTTCATGCTCGAATCGTATGGAGCGGATTATGTCGCCCACAACGTGCACAACATGCTCGCCAGCGACGACGAATGGGCAGCGCCGATCTATGGAGAAGTGGGCCCGGATGGATCACTGTGGGTGGTCGACTGGTACAACTACATCATCCAGCACAACCCGACACCTCGCGGATTCACCACCGGCAAAGGCAACGCCTACGCCACCACACTGCGCGACAAAACGCATGGACGCATTTACCGGATGACATATCGCGACGGAGAACCTTCGAATATGCTGAAACTGGATACCAACCATCCACAGACCCTCATCGACGGTTTGAAAAGCCCGAACAAGCTCTGGCGCATGCACGCCCAACGGCTGCTGGTGGAACGGGGCAACACCGATGTGCTCCCACAACTCGCATCCCTGGTGCGCGACACATCAGTCGATGCCATCGGCCTGAACCCACCAGCCATCCACGCCCTCTGGACCATGCACGGACTCGGCGCCATGGACGGCAAACACACCGTGTCAACAGAAGCTGTCCACCTCGCCCTGGCACACCCTTCCGCAGCCGTTCGACGCGCAGCAATCATGGTGGCTCCACGGAATGAAGCATCTCAAAAGGCATTCATTCAATCCGATGTGCTCAAGGATACAGACGCCCAAGTGCGTCTCGCCGGATTCCTGGCCTTTGCCGAACTCCCACAAAACGATGCCGCCGCCACAGCCATTCTCAATGCCATTGAGGAACCTCGGAACCATGAAGATCGCTGGCTGGAGGACGCAGCCATAGCGGCCGCAGCAAAGAACGACGCAGCCTTTCTGAGAGCCTTCCTGGCAAAGGGCAGCAGCCCAGCCGGTCTGGCAACCGTCATGCGCAGGGTCACCGCACATTACGCCGACCGTGGTCCGACTGAAAGCATTGTGTCCGTGTTGACCTCCCTGAAAGGAGTGACGCCCGAAGTCGCCACTGTGGTCCTGGACGGCCTGATGAACGGTTGGCCTGACAACATCGCTCCGCGCCCCTCGGACAACGAAAAACGTCAACTGGAATCCGTGATGGACCAGCTTCCCATCCATGTTCGTGATCGTCTGCTCAACCTGGGTGAACGATGGAAAGTACCGGGACTGTTTGAAGGTCGCTTGCAGGCGGTCTTGACATCATTGAAAAATCAAGTCATTGACACCTCCAGCGAAGACGCAGCTCGTGCCGAAGCCGCCCAGCGATGGATCGGGTTGAAGGACAACCAGCAAGCCGTCGGAGTCATCCTCAATCAAATTTCACTGCTCACTCCCCCCACACTATCCAGCGGCATGATCACGGCGCTGGCAGGCAGCACCGACATCGGCACTGCCGAGCAAATCATGACCAGATGGGATGCTCTGACACCCGCCATTCGACGTGTAGCAATCAGCGTTCTGATTCGACGTCCAGAGTGGGCATTGGTACTGCTGGACGCCGTTGAAGACAGCTCCATTTCCCGGACGGACATTGCTCCGGAACACTGGACACAACTCAGTCAACACCCGAACCACCGGGTAGCCGGTTTTGCCACCCGTCTGTCCGCCGCCAATGCAGCCATTTCTTCCGACCGCGCCGAGGTGGTGGAAAAACTTTTGCCCCTGGCCAAGGAACGAGGCGATGCCAAACGCGGAGAGGAAATCTTTGAAATCAACTGCGGCCTGTGCCACAAACACAACGGCAAAGGTGGCGTTGTCGGACCAGACCTGACCGGTATCTCCTCCCGCGATCGAACCGATGTCCTCCTGGAAATCCTCGATCCCAACCGCAGTGTCGAAGCCAACTACCGCCTCTGGACCGCCTCCACCAAAGACGGCAACAGCTACTCCGGTCGGCTGGAAACAGAAACTCAAACTACGGTGGAAATCCTCGACATCACCGGCCAAAAACACGTCATCCAACGCAAAGACATCGAAAGCCTCCAGGCGTCCCCCCTCTCCATCATGCCCATCGGCTTCGAAGCCCTGCCACCAGATGACCTCAAAGCACTTCTGGAATACCTGGCAACACCTCATTGAGTTGCAAATCTGAAAAGGACTAAAGGCAAATCAATCCAATTGAGTTCATATTGAACTTGGCAGGGTATTCCATGTCTAAGACCAAAAAAAGTCATGGATTCCTGCCGGCTCAAAAATACGCTTAAACGGATTACTTACATCTTTGTCATAATATGCCTGGACTGCTGGGTGGTCTTTGCTGAAAACACATTTCCGAGAAAACAAGAGCTGCAAGAGAAAATCGTCCAATGCTTCCCCCACGGAATACCTTCACGCAATCTCAAGGATCTCTCTGAATCAGACATTCCCTTGTTGATTGAACTAAGTGAAGATCCTGCAAATGCTCGGTGTCGAAACATGGCCTTTGTGGCACTAAGCCACATCCAGAGCAAAAAATCGCACGAATACTTTGTCGGCTTTTACCTCAAAAATGTTTTCACACTTCAACATCCAATAAGTAATAAGGAACAAATGTGGTTGCAGGATGCAGTGTATGCCATACCGTCATGCATGGGACGTTTGGCGGGATCCGGGCTGGATTCCAGTTTTGATTTTTTGTGTCAATTAAGCCTGCCAGAAAGCAATCTCGCCTTACTCGATCAACACGAACTGTCCAAACAAAAATCAGCACTCTCGCGACAACACCTGTTTAAACACGGCATACACGGCCTGGCAAATTGTCCTACCGGAAAGGCACGTTCCTTTCTGCGTCAACTGGTGAACAGCGGCTCCTGCAAGGATTACCAATTCACATATGGCGAGACTTTTCAATCCTATGCAGAAAGAACACTTCATAAGTTAAACATGGCCCATTACAAGCACCTGGCAAAATGGACAGGAGGATGCCTGGCTCTGGCATTGATAATTTATGGACGCTATCAAGCGAAAAGACGAAAGAGAAAAACAACTTCCATATAGATTGTTGGGGACAGCGTTTTTTCTGGAATGCGGTGAGCATCACCGCTCTGGATACGATCCAAAATCTCAAACAGCGGTTTAATTCACCAACCAGCAACGCCCCACCTTGAAGCCCCGTATTGGGATTCATAAACGGTAAATTTGTTTCGGAAGCCAAGACGTTTCCCTGTCGTATCCAAAGCTCCGATGACTCGGAGCAGTCCAGAGGGCTCTCGCGTTTTGGTCCCATTTCTCCTGAAAACAAACGGCAGCATCGCCTTACCACCACAAGGAGATGCTCGCGTGTCGGCATGCATTCTGCTAGGTATCTCAGACATTTAATCATGAGAATACCTAGATTGACCATACTGTGCTTGCTGTGGGGTTGTTGCGCGCTGTGCACCATGACGGCGGCGGAGTTTCTTGATCCTGATGACTTACTGGCGGTTTGGGACTTCAACGATCCTTCCAATCCGAACCAAAGTAAGGATGTAAACAAAGCAACGCCGCTTGACTTAAAAGGAGACGCGACATTCACCACAGATCGCCGGGGGCGCAGCGGTTCTCCTGGTGACCGGGCATTGGATCTGGGCACTTCAGGTTCAGTCGCAAATCCAACCCATGGCATTGTGGTGTCCGATTCCCCAAGTGGCCGCGATTTCGTCAACCGACTGAATGCTACCAATACCGATGACCAACTTTCCGTAGCCTTCTGGCAAAGATGGCATGACGGTCAGATCGCCAACAGCGCAACGGTCTGGTTTACCTCACCCTCGGCGGGCTCCGGTGAGCGGGGATTTCAATCCCATACTCCATGGAGCAATGGAACCATCTACTTCGATACCTCGGGTTGCTGCAATGTGCCCGACCAACGCCTGAATGGAAATGTTTCGGGAATCGATTGGGGTGCCTGGAATCATGTGGCTCTGATCAAAGACAAGGGTGCCAAACAAGTCTGGGTAAACGGCGAGCTGGCTCTGGACCAGGATTCGGGCGCAGCCCCGCTGCTCACGGATTGGACCGGATTGGTCGTCGGACAATCGGCCACCGAACCACAATATGCTTTCCACGGTTTGATGGATGATCTGGGAATTTTCGGAGTGGCCCTTAGCGAAGAGCACATCAAACAACTCGCTTCGGGAACGCATCCGATGGACTTGGCCATTCCCGCCGCACAACAACCACCGAACATCCAATCGGTGTTCCCTGCGGATCAATCGGAATTTCATCCGGTGGATGGCGGGTTGGGATTCCGGGTCACTACGACGGCCCCCAACGAAATCCCGACACAAAACATCCGACTAAACCTGAATGGACAGGATGTCACCGCATCCCTCAATCTTTCAGGGACGCCCACTAACCGAGCAGTAACCTACCCCGCTTTACTACAGGCCAATCAATCCTACACAGCCAAGGTGGAAGTATCCGACAACGCCGGAAGATCATCTTCCCAGGAGTGGACGTTTGACACATTTGACCCGCTCGAAGCGCGGGCCAATATACAGTTTGATCTGGAAATCTTGGGTAAAGCAAGCCACGGCCCTTCCAGTGAGCCAAACGACAATGCCCACCTCGCCTTTGACCAACGCTCCAACACCTTCAGCGAATCCCCCGATCACCCCGGCGCTTTCTGGGAATACCAATTCGAGCGACCAACCCGCATCACACGAGTGGAAATCACACCTCCCTCCCTGTCGAGCTTGGAGGGCGTGCTGCGGGGAGCAGTCCTGAGGGCAGGTAATTTGCGAGATCAAACCCTGTTTGAATCCGCTCCCAACTCGACCACATCTGGCGGTCTGTGGTCGGTGGATATTCCTGGTGATGCGTACATTCAATGGATACGCCTCGAGCTTTCCACTGGAAAAGTCAACGCTCTTGGGGATCATCGTATTGCCGTCGCGGAATTTCAGATGTTTGGGGATCCCATGCCCGCTATCGGCCCCGTTCAATTGGAAGGCATCGCCGTGGCAACTCATGAAGGCGCCGGAAGTGTCGAACCAGCAAACCTCGCTATTGACGGCGATCTCAACACCTACAGCCAAACAAGTGACACATCCGGGGCGCAATGGCTATTGACCCTGGACCGTCACCGGGCCATTCATCACATTGAACTCGTCAGCCCCTCCGGAAGTGCCCGCGGCCGGCAATTGGACGGGCTCCTGGTGGAAGTGCTCGATGAGACATCCTTGACGGTTGCCAGCGCACAATCAGAAAACCCAGGCAGTCAGGGCGTCTGGACATTCTACACCCCTCCAAACACTCAAGGCAGATTTATTCGGATCAGTTTACCCGCCGGTTCGACCAATGGAGCCGGCAATCACATCATATCATTGGCAGAGGTGATGGTGTTCTCCTCCGAAAACTTTGCCCTTAAATCCGACTCCTACATGGTGCGGCTCGTGGACAACCTTCCGCCTGCTTCCAACGGAAACGACGGACAATACAACACCCACACCCGCTCCACCGAACGCACTGTTGACGCTTATTGGGAAACCGACCTTGGCGTGGAAAAAGCACTGACCCTCGTGCGAATCATCCCCGAAGATGGGTTCCAACGCCGCATGACACACGCCACGGTGCGTCTCTTTGATGCGGACCATGACTCAGTTTTCTCGATGCACCTTGAAGATCCATCGAAATTTTTCGACGTCCCCCTACCCGGTCCGATCAACGCGCGCTACGTCCGGGTAGGATACGAAAACAAGGAACGCTCCGATCCGCCGGGTGTATCCTGGCATCTTGGTCTGAGTGAATTGCAGGCTTTTGGGCTGGCTACGAACACCGTAGGCTTACTCCGGGCATCAGTTGATTCTACTGAGATAAGCAGCGGCAACGAAACCACGTTGACATGGAAACAGGAAGGCCTGCGTCACCTGACGCTTTACCCACCCGGCACATCATTGGGATCATTCACTGAGCCGAATGGAGAGGGCTCCCATATCGTCGCGCCTTCTCAAAGCATCGAATACACCTTGATGGGCGAGTTATTTGGCAGAACAGAAATTCGACACGTGACAGTAAGCGTGAATCAACAGTCATTGCCTCCCCGTATCACAGAATTCATGGCGGACAATCAGATATCCATTCGTGACGGATTTGGAGACACGAGCGATTGGATTGAATTGCATAACCCGAACAATACACCCCTCCCCCTTGCTGGTTACGGGTTGAGCGACGATCCAGCCGAGCCCATGAAGTGGACCTTCCCTGGCGACGTCATCATGGAGCCACATGGATACCTCCTTGTCTTCGCTTCCTCAAGGTCGGACAAACGAGATGCCGATGGTCACTTGCACGCGAATTTTTCTTTGGACGCAAAGGGTGAAAGCCTCCAACTAACCGCTGCGGATGGAACCACAGTATTGGATCAAATACGAGACTACCCAGTACAACGGCACGATCTGGCTTTCGGCCGCACATTGACGGAAACCTGGACCTTTCTTGAACCGACTCCTGAAGCAGCCAATTTCGCAACAAGCTACCAAGGCTGGCTGCCACCCGTAGAATTCAGTCAATCCAGAGGTTTCCTGGAAGCACCGATCAACCTGACGCTCAATCATCCTGACACAAATGCACAAATATTTTTCTCAACCAACGGCTCCTTCCCAACTCAGACCTACACCCGACCGCTCCGAATCACCGGCAACACAAGCGTCCGGGCAACTGTCGTCCGGGAAGGTTACAAATCACCACGCGTGCAAACCCACTCCTACCTCTCTGTAGAGGACACTCTGAACGCATCAAACATGAACCGCGCCATCACCGGAAATGCTTCATACGCCGCGCGGATTCGCAAGGGACTACGAGACCTGCCGGTGATTTCCATTTCAGTTCCCGAACTTCCCGACGATTGGAACGAACGCGAAGCCTCAGTGGAAGTGTTCATGCCCGACGATTCCATCATCCAGTCCAACGCAGGCGTCAAACGATTCGGCGGGGCCTGGACAAATTTCACCAAGAAGAACTATCGGCTGAAATTCCGTCCGGAATACGGCAATCGAAAACTCAGGCTCCCATTGTTCGAAGGATTCGACTATGGGATACCTGCCGTGGATTCCTTTGATGAAATCGATCTGCGCGGTGGCGGGCACGATATGAACTCACGAGGGTTCTACATGTCGGCACGATTCAGCGAAGACACCATGCTTGAAATGGGAGCCCTCAACCCTCACGGACGATTCGTTCATCTCTACTTCAACGGCACATACTGGGGACAATACCATGCCCGTGAACGGGTGACTGATGCCTTCCTTGCGGACTACCTGGGGGGACAGACCGAGGAATACGTCAATGTAAGAGGCAACGACAACGTGGGAAGTTCCTTCGTGGTCGGAACACCTGACCCCGTCAACCGCACGCCTTGGGAAAACGTGTTGCGATTCAAGGGAGACTACGAACGCCTCCGTGATTTGGTGGATGTCCCGCACCTGATCGATTTCATGTTGATGTGGAATCTGGGTAATGCCGAAACCGAGTACCGGGCAGCGGGACCGGTTGAGATTGGCACAGGATTCAAATTCTGGCTGGGTGATGCGGACGGCCACATCCGATCGGCGTCAGACCGAACCGGAAACTCAGGACCCGCCGGCATCTTTGGCGCATTGGTTTCTGAAGGGCATCCGGACTTCATGACATTGCTGGCGGACCGCATACAATTACACCTCTTCAACAACGGAGCACTCACAGGCGAACGCAACGCCGAACGACTGCGTCAGCGCATGGAGGAGATTCAGAACAGTCTCGTCGCCGAAAGCGCGCGCTGGGGATTTCGGAACCCCACCGACTGGGAACGAGCGGCAAACGATGCCATCAATCAGATCCTGCCATCAAATGCCGATCAGTTACGACAACGCCTTGAGCGGCGCCGTCTTTATCCCACCGTTTCGGCGCCTGAATTAAGTCAGCACGGCGGATTACTTTTGGAAGATCAGCAGATCAACGTCCATATCACATCAGGTGATTTATATTACACACTCGATGGTTCAGACCCCAGACTGCCCGGTGGAGGCATTTCACCCAACGCTATCATTCAACGTGCCAACGGAGCAGCATCGAACCCCACACTCATTTCCCCACAGTCGACATGGCGCTATCTGGACGGAGGAGAAACCCCGAGATCGGGATGGACATCAAACGCCTTCGATGATGTGAATTGGGATCAAGGCAAAGCTCCACTGGGATACGGAGATGGAGGCATGAGCACCACACTTGATTTCGGAGGCGACTCGGGAAACAAAGTGATCACCTATTATTTCCGGCAAACATTTGATGTGTCCGATCCTGCCGCCATCCAGCGACTGGAATTAAATCTCGTAAGAGACGATGGAGCGGTCATCTACCTGAATGGTCGTGAAGTGGCGCGTGACAACATGCCTGCGGGAACCATCACATCCGACACACGCGCTTCATCCGCTGCTGGTGGAGCAGAGGAAACCGCCATTCGCTCCTTTGACTTGCCCGCTTCGATGCTGAGACCAGGAAGGAACGTGCTCGCAGTCGAAGTGCACCAAACATCCCCCACCAGTTCCGACCTGCGTTTCGATGCTTGGCTGCAAAGCGCGACCGACGCATCGCTCACGCTCACTTTCCTCCATGCCACCCACCTTAAAGCCCGCGCATTCGACGGAAGAACCTGGAGCGCGCTCATCGAGGCAAAGTTTTTCACCGAAGCCCCCCAAACGCCCCGCCCCGGCGATATTCTGATCACGGAAATTCACTACAATCCCGATGGTCCGGATGAATATGAATTCATCGAGATCATAAACCGCACCCCACGCACCATCGATCTATCGAACCACCGCATCACCGACGGTGTTTCCTTCACCTTTGCAGACCAAACCCACCTGGCGGCGGAAGCCATCGCAGTGATTGTGGAAAAAAAAGACGCCTTCGCCGAACGCTATCAAGACATCAGCTCTCCCTACTTTTTCCCAAACATCAAGGTCCTCGGCCAATGGTCGGGGCGATTGAGCGACGCAGGCGAACGCATTCAAGTAATGGGACCGAACGGCGCCCTGCTCACGGAAATTCTTTATGACGACGGTAACGGGTGGCCTGAAACCCCGGACGGAATCGGCAGTTCATTGGAATTGAGAAATCCCCTGAACCTACCTGAAGATTTCGCGGCACTGCAAATCCAAATCAACCAAGCCTCCAGTTGGAAGGCCAGTTCCCTCCTCCATGGATCTCCCGGGCGCTTGGAAATTGAGCCAGGGTTGACATTCGTCGGTATTACGGAAGATGGGATCATGCAATGGACGATTGAAGCTCCAGCAAATGCCCGCCTCGAGATTCAGTCTACTGACAACCTGACCCAACCCACCTGGAAACTGCTGGACCAATTCACCACACAAGCATCCGGCATACTCGAGATCAATCTACCCATAGAAAACAACACCCAATACCAGTTCTACAGACTGATCTGGACGCAGTGACATCCCTGCCATCCTTTCCGCCATTCAATTGGGATTGCCTTGTCTGCGGGCTTATTTAGTATGCGTGTCAATTACCTTTGAACAAATGAATGTGAAGACAAACATTCATCAGGACTCCATCTTCGAATTTGGTATTGGCACTCTCTGGGAGAGCTTCATTCCATCCTTGATCTTTGCTTTCCTGGTGATGGAGTTTACCAACGGTGGACGTGTGGTTCATGTAAAAAAGCCGGAGCTGGGTAAGTGTGAAGCATACTATGCCATTAGGTATTTTGGAGTCGATTGGTGGAAACATGAAGTTAAAGACCTTGAGCGGGTTCGCGTGGAGTTCACTGACAAAAAATCCAAAGCTGTTGTTTTCTTTGAAGGTCAAACCGCCTCTTTTCAGGATACACTTTGGTTCCCGGATGATTCACCGGCGATCTCCAGCATTTTGAAATCCGAGCTTCAATCATTAGTCGATCGGACCAATCAACTTATCTCAAGCCCTCAATATGGCACTGTAAACTTCCATCAAACTTACCAATGGCACGGGCTCATAGCCGGTGGTTTCTTTTTTTTGATACTCATGGGTATGTTTCCGTATAAAATCAAAGGAACACTAAATTTCAGGGAAAACCGCATAACGATCAACCGTTGCAGCATACTCCAGCCCAAAGAAAAAGAGTTTGACCTGCATTTGATCAAGGAATTTCAAATCCAAAAAACAGGGATGCAATCCTACGGAATCTTTATGGATCATTTTTCATATGGAAACCGCCTGTTATTTAAACCTGGTTTACTCAAAAAGCGACAAGAGTTTACGGAGAACCTCAATCAGATCCTCACTTATCATCGCTCGAAATAGTCAGCCATGGTGAAGCGCGATCAATCTCGTTGGTATGCACATGGGCATCTCCAGAGGGAACAACGGATTTTCTACGACATCGATAGGGCTTAGGAAGGCATCGCTGATTTCACCTTCTCAAGCAAACGTTCCATGGTCAATCCCTGCACGATGATCGAAAAAAGGACCACGCAGTAAGTGGCCACGAGCAGCAGGTTGCGTTCTGGACCTGCGGGTAGACTTAATGCAAGCGCCACTGAAATACCGCCGCGAAGTCCGCCCCATGTCAGGGCTTTGACGGCATGGGGCGTGAACGATTCTCCGAGTTTGCGAAACAGGGCGATGGGAATTCCCAGGCAGGTGAAGCGTATAAACAAGACCAATGGGATGGCCACCAGCCCGAATCCAACCGCCGTAGGAGTGATTTCCAAGATCACCAGTTCGAGCCCGATGAGCACAAACAGCATGGCGTTCAGGATTTCGTCCACGAGTTCCCAGAATGTGTCCAAATGTTCGCGCGTTTTTTCGGACATGGCCATCACGCGTCCAATGTTGCCCATCATCAAACCGATCACCACCATGGCAAGCGGACCCGACACGTGAAGTTTCATCGCAAGAGCGTAACCTCCCATCACCAGCGCAAGTGTGATCAGGATTTCGATGGAATAATTGTCCATGGTTTTCAACATGCGATACCCGAGATAACCCAGGGCAAGCCCCAACACCACTCCCCCGACGGCCTCCATCAGGAACAGTTTCGCGACGAATCCTGCGGTCATCGGTTCGACTCCGGTCAGCACTTTGTAAAGCACAAGGAAAACCACCACACCTACCCCATCATTGAACAAGGATTCTCCCACGATTTTGGTTTCCAACGATTTTGGGGCGCCCACTTTTTTCAACAGAGCGACCACCGCGATAGGATCGGTCGGCGAAATCAGCGCTCCGAAGAGAAAACAATAGATCCAGGGCAATTCCACGCCCATCATACCGATGACACCCTTCGTTAAAACCCCCACCAGACATGTGGACAGAACGACACCGACACTGGCCATGATGCCGATGATGCGCACCTTGGAGAGCAAGTTCTCCAGATTCATGTGCAAGGCCCCGGCAAACAGCAGGAAACACAACATCCCCTCCATGAGTGTTTCCTCAAAATCGACCTGCTCGATGATCCGCTCGGCAGCCAAGGCCAGGTCGCTTCCCATGGCTTCCGCCCCAAGCAAAATGATAGAGAACACAGAAGCAATGAGCATCAATCCAATCGTGGTGGGCAGTTTAATGAACTTTTCATTCAGGAATCCACATATTGCAGCCACGGTGAGCAGCATCGCTGATAATTCAAATAGTGTCATATTCCAACGTTCCTCTAGGATTCAATGTTTCGCACGAACATTCGGCCTTTATTGGTAAATTACGCCTGAGTTCTTATCTTGATGGAAGACTTTCCAAACGAGTCAGCCAACCATCGAAATGGGGACATTCCTTCCGAATCGCCTCCAAGCCAATCTCCAAAGCAGCCAAAGTTCCGAAGAGCGGCTTTTGATATCCGGGAATCAGATCCAAAATTCTTTTAGATGGTGCGGTCCGGGAAGAGTCATTGATTTCCTCCGGAGTCGCAAACTGATCACGAATTGCTTGAAACGCAGCAACTAGATCTTCCCGACCAATACCAATCCCAAATCGTTGGCAATCGCTGAACAGCATCCCCTCAAATTCATGCATCATGATAAATGGAATAAACCGGTCAGGATGCACATCTCCCATCGTAGCCACTATATCGTTATGAAGCGCCTCTTCGATCATTCGCGCTTTTTCATGGAACGGCAATTGAGCTGCAGCATACCGTCCCGGCCATGCCTTGTTTCCGGTTTGAGGAAGCGCATAGTAGTCAACCATCAGAGCGGAGCATTGGTTTGCATCCTCTTGCAGATGGCGAACAAGATCTTTTCGGCTGGGCATCCAACCCTGGATCCCTCCTCTTCGACCTCGTTGCCGGGCATTGCCAAGCAAACGTGCACTTACAGAGGTAAAACCAACCCGGATTAAATGAGAAGCCAACACTTCGTTTACAAAGCTCTCTTCGGCCTCACCTTCAACGTGAATCAGAATCCGATCCATACTTTTAAAAAGTTGAAGGGCGTCCGGCAAACTCGTTTTTTTCCCATAACTGCCCCAGACTGTAGTCCTCCAACCAACTACCGAGATTGTCCGTATTTAACCGTGAGAACTCGGTTGCCCCATCTATTTGATTCGTCACCAGCACATCATCTGGCGTAAAATGGTCCAATAGCAGAGGAGATTGAGTGGCAATGATGACCTGTGTTTCGCAGGATGCTTGTTTAATGGCCGAAGCAAGCATGGTAATGGCATATGGATGCAAACCCAGCTCAGGTTCATCAACCAAAATGACGGACGGTCTGTATTCTTTCGGCTGTAGAAACAGAGTTGCAAGTGCAATAAACCTCAGCGTGCCATCCGAAAGCGCTGAGGCATCGAAAAACTTGTCAGACATCTTGTGAGACCACTCGAGTTGAATTGTTTTTTTATTCAGAGCAAGTGGCTCCAATTGGAAATCGTCAAAAAAGGGCGCGACTCGCTGCACCAACCGGCGAATCAATTGGTAGCTGGCTGGATGGTTTTGTTTTAAAAGGTAAAGGAATGCCGGGAGATTGGAGCCATCGGGCCTCAGAAAGCGGTTGTCATTCACGTCGGTCGTTTTCTTCATTGGCGACCCTGAACTTGTATCATGAAAGTGGTAAAGCCGCCATTTTGTCAAATGATCACGAACGTATCCTACAATACCACTTCCATGTGGACGGCTAATACCCGCTTCTTTGCCTTCACGATTCAAACTTTCCCCATAGCGCCCTTCTGGATGGAGTTTTTTATTCCAGAAGTAGACCATCTCTTCCGAAGGGGAGAGTTCGTCCGTTCCAGCAGAAATCAGTTGAATCAGATAGGAATTCTTCTGATCTTTGAAATATATCTCGAAAGTTACTTGCTGGGTCTCCTTCGATCCGAAATGTAGCACATTCTCCGCGCCTCCCTCCTTGATCACATACTCCTGAAGTTTTCCCTCCCGAAGTGAGTGGAGAAAAGAAAAGGCTCCGATGAAATTGGACTTACCTGCCCCGTTCGGCCCAATGATTACGTTGATATCCCTTAGCTCAAGTCGTTCGATCGACTTGATACTCTTAAATCCTTTGATGGAGATGGATTCTAGTTCAGGCATGGCAAACGATGGTTTCAGTTTTGGTTAATAGTCGAATCATATTCTCCAAGAATCCACAGAGAGGACCGGAATGGGATCTTGGAAAAGCATTGAACTGTCGGACAATAACCATCGGAATTGGAAGTAAAAGTAATCTCAAACGAGACTTGGGTCGAGATTTCTTTGCTTTCTGAGCTTGTTTACAATAAAACCCGGTTTAAGTGCAAGTTCAGCCAGAACGGGTAAAACAAACCCTGCCCCAGCCAATGAAAGCGGAAGCAGGGTTGCTTGTTTAATCTTTTGGCCAGACCAAGTTAGCCCAAAGCCGCCAGTTCAGCTTCGAACAACTCGCGCGTGCGGCCAAGAAAATCGGCGGCTTCAATCTTGCCGGAGTCCACTTTCTTGATCAGCGCCCGTTGTGCCTGGTAATCTTTGTTCACGAGACCGGCCCGGCTTTGCAGCATGCGCCATGCTTTGCGTCGTTCCACGGCGAAAAGCACCATTTGTCTGGACACGGCAAAGTATTTCATCTTCCCATTGATCTCGGCCTGAATGTAAGTACCGAAGTTGGTGACATAGGAACGATGATCCCGATCAAACACCCGGCGATGAATCACGTCATCTTGCGTGATGCAAACCAATGCATCATCGAAGTGGATGCATTCCTTGGTTTCTTCTTCGCTGATGGCCTTGATATGCTTTCGGAAACGGGCTTCAGTCAATGCCCAGTGCGCCACGGTGTAATTGTATTTCTCACCTGTTGAAGCGTATTTGGTTTCCCACCAATCCCGGTTGATGGATGGATTGCCTTTCAGGTTAAAGGCTTCCTGAATGGTTTCGCCCTCGCGTGGGTTGAATACAAATTCAGGCATACCGCGCGAATCACGCGCCAGCTTGGCCTGGTCTGCCGACATGTGATCGGGCACGCCATGTTCGGGCTGGCAGGTGGTGTAAGACTGGTAGAATGCCGTGCCGCGATATTCCAATCCGTCCAACATCGCTTTATACATCTTGGCAGCGTTGGCCATGGAGACCTGCGCCACGAACGGCGACCCGTGTCCAGATGTGAAAGCCTCGGCAACGTTTTTCTTCTCGGTCAATTTACCCTGAGAAGCGGCGCCAAACTGATTCATGTCGTATCCACCCAACATGGTGGAAGAATCTGAGTTTTGACCACCCGTATTGGAGTAAACCTGGGTGTCGAGCATCAGGATTTTGACATTCGGGCGATTTTGAAGGACGACCTTGGAAACGTTCTGGAAACCAATATCCCCCAGGGCACCGTCACCACCGATCACCCAAACTTTGGGCAACTCACGCAGTTCCTGTTCGGTCATCAATGCATCATCCAATCGAGCCAGCAAAAAGTACTCCCGATCGGTCATGACATTCTCATCCCGATCAAGCAAGGCATCGGACAAACGTTCTGGAACAACAGAGCGACGGGCGTGATTCAGGATCAGGGACTCGCTCATCAGCCAACTGATGGTCGCTCCATCCTGGAAAAGTGAGTTCATCCAGGGATAAGGATGCGGATTGCCGGGAGGTGTTGAACCGTAAACCGTGTTACATCCGGTACTGGCTCCCATGAACATGACGGATTGACCACGTGCGTCACGTCCGTCCAGCGCCTGAAGATCTTTATGATTGAAGGCGTCCTGACGGAGCACCGCCACGAGAGCGTTGACGATTTCCTCGTCGGAGATGGGGCCATGTTGTTCCAAACGATGCGTGGTATCGTCATCGTTTTCACCGCCCAATCCCATGATGATGTGGGCGACGGAACGTTTGTAAAGATTGTAGGAAGCCTCGTCGGTGGATTTGAGTTTGCTCAACTTCTCCACACCACTTGATTCCAAAGCGTCTGCTTTGGCTCGAAGGCGATCCGCTTTGTTGTGATACAGAGGCCGCATGTAGGCTTCGGTTACGGAAGCAACGGCGTGCAACACCGATTTCTCACCGCAACCCGCACAAGCGCCATCACCGGATACCAGGGCTTCATAATTGCGGCGCACCATCATGTGGTTACGCAGAGCCGCTTCGCGTGAATCCTGCGGAGCGTCATCCTGGTAGAGACCAAGGAATTTCTGAGGTGTGTCCGGCAGCAATCTTGAGAAGATCTGAGCGGTGGTCAGATCGGCGTTCAATTCTTCTGTTTCAGCGGTCATGCGCAAGGCGTCATGATCACCACAAACCTGAACACACTCACCGCATCCTTTGCAAAGATCGGATACAAAGATGGAGAACAAACCACCATTGCCCGGGCTTTTCTTTTCAACGGCCCTGAAAATAGCGGTCACGTTGCTGTAAGCCAGGGGAAGTTTCGCAAGAATGCCACAAAATTCGTTACGCGCTTCTTCGGCAATGTTGTCGAGTTTTGAAACAAGACCTTTGATGATGTCGATGAACGGCGTGTTCGTCTTCTCCTGCACACTCTCCACCATCTGGGCGCGAGCTTCTTTTTCGATGTCGGGAATGGCCTGAAGTAGTTTGACACGTTCTTCAGGAGAACTGACATAATTCCTCGCCGCAGCGCTGAGAATGGTCTCAACATCCTGCGCCATGTTCGGCAAGGCGGTATCAGGACAAGCGGTGATACATTCCATGCACTGGGTGCAATTCTCGGCGATGTAAACAGGCGTTTCGCGGCGGGCGACGTATTTGGATTGAGTCGCTCCACTGCCAGAAGCCATGACCCCAACGGATGCCAAGGCACCTGCGGGTTGATGGTAACCCAGTCCATTTCGGAACTCGGAGTCAAACTTGGCCAGGGTGTGCACAGGCGCGCGCTCGGGTTGTCCCTCGGGGGGCGCACAAGAGGAACACCCGCTTTCGGCACAACCGGCTGTCGGTGGCATCTCATTTTCACCGAACGGAGCCACTGGAGAGAAGCGCATGCTGGATGTATCCGCGTCTTCCACTTCGCCGTAGACAATTTCCTGGGTCAGGTTAAAGCCTTGGGTCATGACCTCCATGTTGGACTGCACGACCGCATCTCCAAATCGACCGAATTTCTTCTCATACTGCTTTTGGACAACATCTCGGAATTGTTCTTCGCTGATGTGATTATCCTGCAGGAAGGAGGAAACCCGGAAGAAAGCGCCGAGGAAGGAATTCCCCTGCATACGCAATTGAAGGTCTTGTCGGGAGGTTGCTTTCTTGGCGATGTCAAATCCGGGCAGAATGAAAATCCGGATATTATTGTCTTTGACATACTGGCGGTGCTGCTTGGGAATGCGTTTCCATGCTGTTTCGGGAGAGTCACCGGACTCCCAGACCAGACAGCCTCCGGGATTGATTCCCTCGAGCGGGTTGGTATGGGTAAAGGCTTTGGGGTCACAACACAGAACCACATCCACATGGTTCAACTCGCAATTGACCCGGATTGGCTGCGGAGCCACGACCAGATAGTAATTGGTAGGCGCCCCTTTCTTTTCGGATCCGTATTTTGGATTGGCGCTGACAAACAACTTGTCTTCGAGCGCCCCGAACTGGTCGTAGCTCGGGTTCTCTTTGGAAATAAAATCGCCGAACTCACCAATGATGGATCCCAGGTTCTTACCCGTGGTAATCATACCCCACCCGCCAATGGAGTGGAAACGGACCGCGATGGCCTTGTCGGGAAGAAGTGATGGTGTCCGATCGGATTTAACCGCATATGGATGGTCAACCCCCAGCACGAAGAACAGGTGTCCATCTTCGGCGGTCTTGCCGTCCTGACGTTTAATGCTGCCCTGCGTGTATTCATAAGCGCCCAGCACATGCTCAGGACGAAAATCACGACTACCGATTCCGTAGGAACCACGGAACAAGCGGGGACGTTCTTCAGGTTTCAGAGGAGGAAGGGTTCCTTTGTAACGATGTGATTCCACCCCCTTGCTCAGGGCGGCACGAATGTCTTTGGCCAGAGGATTGTCAGGAGAAAGACCCTCGTCGGTTCGTTCCAGGACGATGATGTTTTTCTTCCCTCGCAACGCTTCAATCACGGCCGCTTCAGGGAATGGGCGAATCACATTGATATGCATGGAGCCCACCTTCGCGCCGTCATTTTCCCTTAGGTAATCCACGGCGGCATCAACGTTTTCAGCAGCACAACCCAGGGAAACAAAGACTGTTTCGGCATCCTCGGTCAGGTAAGTGGATACCATGCCATAATGGCGACCGGTCAAGTCTCCAAATTCCTTGTAAGCATCTTCCAGGAATCCGAGGATGGGTTCATTGAAATTATTTCTGCGTGCCACCACACCATTCATGTGGTGTTCCTGGTTTTGCACAGGGCCCAAAAGAATCGGGTGTTTCAGGTCCATCATTTCCGGCACACGGCGGCGTTTGGGGCCGAAAAGTTCTTTCTGTGCAGGAGTCGGGCTATCGATCATGTCCCAAGGTGCGCCGAGGAACTCACGAAGCAGATCAGATTCAGGGGCGTAGAAAGTGCGCTCAGCGTGGGTTGTCAGCATGCCGTCCTGGATATTCATGCCCGGGTTCAGAGCCAACTCACATACTTTGCGCAAAATGATGGCCTGATCAGCCGCCTGCTGGGCGTTTTTGCCCATCAGCATGATCCAACCGGTATCGAGCGCTGCGTAGAAATCATCATGACCGCAGTGCACATTCAAAGCATGCTTGGTCAGCGCACGCGCTCCCACCTCGAGCACCATGGTCGAGCCTTTGCCGGGAGCATGATAGTATTGCTCCATGGCATAAACGATTCCCTGACCGGAGGTAAAATTAACCGCGCGTTTGCCGGTGACGGAAAAGGCGGTCGCTCCCCCTTGAGCAGCATGTTCACCTTCACATTCGATGGCAATTTTCTGCTGTCCGAAAACGTTGAGTTCTCCCTGGGCAAATGATTGTTGGTAGATTTCGCCGCCTTCGGTCGAAGGTGTAATAGGATAAAAGATACCACCCTCGGTGATACGTGTTTCGACATGTTGAGTCACCAGCTGGTTCCCATTACACGTCAAACGAATCCCCGGGTATTTCGGTTTGGCACCTGATTTGTCGCCATCGGAGGCACCGCCGCCGACATTGGTATTGGACACGGATGTTTGATTGGACATAATTATAAAATTCCTCGCAAAACGAAGTGAATGCGCACTTCACTTGTCAAATGGGGCTCAAGTTCCCCCAAAAGCAATGGATTTTCAAGTATTCAATTTGCTACTGCAAGCGCAATTTAGAGTCGCTCGCGTAACAAATCAATGACAGCCTGGCAGACCGAGAAGCTTTAACACCTTAAGCACACAGAAAGCATGCCTGCTCCCACTTTCGAGCATAACGTTAACGCTAACGTCAATTCACGATTTTACCAGTTGAACCAAGAAAATTTTTCGCGGTTTCAAAAAAAATCAGTTTTTCCCGCAGCATTGTTTATATTTTTTACCACTGCCACACGGACAAGGGTCATTGCGCCCCACTTTGGGGCCCATACGAACTGGCGCGGCTTTCGCAATCACTTCATTGGCCTCACTCACCACTTCGCTCCCTTTCTTGGTCTTGTCTTCGGGCTGCTCAAAGGCTGTTGCGTCCTGATGCACCGTGCGTTGTGGCAGTTTGCTCAGGAACTGCTGGAAAGCCATCAGACTCGATGCGCTACGGAAAATATTGTGACAAATCTCGGTTTTGATGTTTACCATCAATTCGTCGAAAATCTTGAAGGCTTCGCTCTTATACTCAATCAGAGGATCCCTCTGACCGTAAGCCCGCAGGCCAATACTATTGCGGAGGCCGTCCATGCTGTAAAGATGCTCCTGCCAAAGCTTGTCGATGGCACTCAGGATAGTGAATCGTTCCATGGACTTGAGTGCATCCTCATTTTCAACACTGATTTTAAGCTCATAGGCTTTACGAACCGCATCAGAAATGAAATTGGTAACCGCAAACTGAGCGGCACTCATTCCGTCAAACAAACTGCCCGGTACCGGCTCCTCCCTGCCAGCATTGGCTGCCTTGGTCAATTCTTCTTCAGGAATGCCCAAGGGGAAATTCAAATTCACCCAATCCGACAGGCCCCGGAGATTCCAATCCACTGGATCCTCGGTCGCGTTGGAAAATTGCTGCACTTTCTGGACGGTCACTTCTTCCATGATGTCCATCAACTGATCCTGGACATTGTCGGAATTCAGGACTTCACTGCGGAAACCGTAAATGATTTCACGCTGCTTGTTCATCACGTCGTCGTATTCCAACGTACGCTTACGGATCTGGAAGTTATGCTGCTCGACACGTTTCTGGGCAGTCCCGATCGAACGGTTCAACAGCGGATGCTCAAGTTCCTGACCTTCCTCAAGCCCCACCTTCTCCATGACCCGAACAATGCGGTCCGAACCGAACAGACGCATCAAATCATCTTCAAGCGAAATGAAAAAGTGAGAGGACCCGGGGTCGCCTTGACGTGCGCAGCGACCTCTCAGCTGACGGTCGATACGGCGTGATTCGTGACGTTCCGTCCCGATCACATGCAGTCCTCCCAAATCGGCCACACCCTCCCCTAGTTTAATGTCAGTCCCACGACCAGCCATATTGGTGGCAATCGTCACACCACCGCGTTGCCCTGCCCGTGTCACGATTTCTGCTTCCTGCTGGTGGTATTTGGCATTCAAAACAGAGTGAATGATGCCTTCTTTTTTCAGCAAACGGGCAATCAACTCACTGACTTCCACCGAAATGGTTCCCACCAGAATGGGGCGCCCCTTGGCGTGGATCTCTTTGATTTCATTCACCACCGCCTGATACTTCTCGCGACGGGTTTTATAAACCGAATCGTTGGCATCAGCTCGGGCCACTTCCCGGTTGGTTGGAATGATGAGCACACCCAATTTGTAAATATCCAAAAACTCACCCGCTTCCGTTTCAGCTGTACCGGTCATCCCCGCCAGCTTGGTATACATGCGGAAATAATTCTGAATGGTGATGGTGGCGTAAGTCTGGGTCTCACGCTTGATTTCAACCCCTTCCTTGGCTTCCACCGCCTGGTGCAGACCTTCACTCCATCGACGCCCCGTCATCAAACGCCCGGTATTTTCATCCACAATGATGACCTCATTGTTCTGAACCACATATTGAACGTCCTTCTGGTAAAGACAGTATGCCTTCAACAGCTGGGAAATCGTATGGATACGCTGGGCCTTCGCCTCAAAGTCGGATTGGGCCTTGGTTTTGGCCTCCATGCGCTGCTTGAGATCAATGCTCTCATTGGAATCGATCTCATGGTAAATCTCGGTCAAGTCAGGCAACACGAAGGCATCCGGATCATCAGGGCTCAGGAATCCGCGCCCCTTCTCAGTCAAGTCTGCATCATGGCTCTTTTCGTCCATGGCAAAGAAAAGAGATTCTTTCTGGGCATAAAGCTGCTTTTTGGTTTGATCGGTCAGCAGCATGGCCTCGGCCCGGTTCATCATTTTGATGTTGTCGGGATTCTCCAGGATTCTTAAAAGCCCTTCAGCCCGGGGTTGCCCCATCTTGGCGCGGTAAAGCGCGAGCCCTACTTCTTCCTCCAGCTCCTCGCGGTTTTCAGGGCCATTGCCGTCTTCAGGATTCAGTTTTTTGAGTCCTTCATTGGCTTCTTTGATGTATTGCTCACAAAGTTTTTGCTGACGGGTGACCAGGGACTGAATGGCGGGTTTGAGCTGGTCGTAACTGTGATCGGTATTGACCACTGCGGGTCCGCTGATGATTAACGGCGTCCGGGCTTCATCGATCAGAATGGAGTCCACTTCATCCACAATGGCGTAATAATGGCCCCGCTGAACCTGTTCCTCCGCCGAGGTAGCCATGCCGTTGTCACGAAGATAATCAAATCCAAATTCAGAGTTGGTCCCGTAGGTGATATCGCAAGCGTATTGCTCACGTCGAACCTGAGGGGGTTGATCGTGCACGATGCACCCGACGGTGAGTCCAAGAAATTTGTAAACCGCTCCCATCCACTCACTATCACGGGCAGCAAGGTAATCATTGACCGTCACCACATGAACCCCACGACCCGTCAAGGCATTCAGATAAACCGGAAGGGTCGCCACGAGGGTTTTACCTTCACCGGTCGCCATTTCAGCGATCTTCCCTGTATGAAGTCCCATGCCGCCGATCAACTGCACATCGAATGGAATCATGTCCCACCTGAGAGGATGACCACGAACGATCACGTCCTGGCCACAAAGCCGCCGGCATGCGTTTTTCACCACGGCAAACGCCTCAGGCATGATCTCCTCCAACTCCTTGGCGAGCTGATCATTATCCTCAATGAGAGAGAGCTTTGCCTGCCAATCAGCAGTCTTTTTTCTCAAGTCGTCGTCAGACAATCCCTGGAGGGTGGTTTCGATTTCGTTGATCTTACCGACAATCTGACTCAACCGACGGACCTCGCGGTCGTTGGCTGTGCCAAAAACTTTTTTAAAAACTTTTTTAAACGTTCCAATCATTACGTTGAAATAAGCGCCGTTACGTCAAAAGTGCCAAGCCCATGGGGCCAGCGACAAGAGGTCAAAACTATGACATGGGCAAAGCCGCGTCAAAGCAATAAAGCGAGGGAAACAAGATCCAACACCAAGAAGCAGCCGTTCCATCGCACCGTCAGGTTCAGGAAGATCTTTTGGCAGATAAACAAATGAGGGAGTGGCTCATCCCGCCGGCTTCCACCCCAGGAGTCTCGCGGGTGGAAGGAGAATGGATTTGAACAAGGCAAAGACGGCATCAACCGTCATGCCTATCAAACGGAAGGGAAGAGCAAGCAACCAAACCACGGGAAACAGCACCAGGGCCAACAAAGCCAGCGGCTAGCAGAGGACAAATAAAACCATCCAGATAAGGAAAGTAAGGCCCAGATTGAAAATGTGGAAACGATGCCGCACAAATTTGATTGCGTCAACCCTCCCCCTCCACCAGCAAACAGGCGCACCCTGGTGTGGGATGCGCCTGCCAACTGACATGATTCGGACAGCAAGATAACCCGAATCAAGATGGATTAGGAAAATCAGTCTCGATGCTCTTCTCTTTCATGCAGATGACGCTCAATACGTTCGATGCGTTCGTGAGCCTCCCCAATCGCCCGCTCAAGGTGTTCAAACTGGCGGTGAGCCTCTTCAAATCGTCGTTCTGCGTCTTCAAATCGATGTGCCACCTCTTCAAACCTGTGCTCAAATGCCTCCATCATGTGGAGCAATTCCGGTCCGTCATGCCCCTGTTCGCGAGCGTGCTGCTCTTCCATGCGATGGTGAAATTCTTCTTCCACGCGCTCGGCAACTTCATGCCAACCGGCCGCATGCAAATTCTCGATCGCTATGCGCACGTGATCTTCGGGTGAGATTTCCCGCATTTCAGGATGCCCCTCCGGCCCCCTTTCGCGGCGAATTTCCCGTTCACGCCTCTCAAGACGTTCTTCATCGCGCTCTCCATCCCGACGTTCTCGGATCACCAATCGTTCCACGATGTGCTCCCCTTCACCACGCATGGAAGCCACCATTTCTCTGGCTCGCCCCTCAAGCTTTTCTGCTTCGTCGTGCCTCCCCTCATCCCGCAACTGCTCGATACGATGTTCCACATCAATCATCCTCCCACGGAGAACCTGCCTTCTTTCGTCCACGTTCCGGTCACGCCCATTCTGAGCCTTCCCGGATCGCTCCATTATTTTGGCATACAATTGCTTAGCTTCTCTATCAAGTGCTTCATATTCTTCCATCCGACCCATTTCCTTAAGTTGAGCCGCCTTTTTGCGCATCCCAGCGACTTTCTGTTTTGCCACCTGCAAATCAACCTGTTCGGGACGTTGTTGTTTCTTACGAACATTTTCCTGAGCCATACCGGTCAGGTTGGTTCCAAGCAATGTGAGACAGGTGAGCAGTACGATGGGGTTGAAATAGGAGTTCATTCGTTCCGAGTATCTTTGATTGAATGTTACGGTTGCTTTATCGATATCAGACACCTGAAAAAGCGGTCTTGTTCAAATAAAGATCGATTTCAAAGGCGTCTCCCTCATATCCTAGCTTACGTGATAGGGGATGCAAACAACTCTTTTGAGCACTGCCAGGAAGTGAAACAGTCAAAGGCTCAGCTGCGTCAATCCCAACGTAACAAGGCTTGCAACCTGACACCATCCATTCGAAGTGACCAATCCGGTTCCATCATCAATCACCTGAAAAACCACCCGATGTGGAAATCAAGCACGAAGGTGTTTGCCTATGTACCCATGAAGGATGAACCGGACCTTTTCCCCTTACTGGAAGAAATCATCTCGATGGGCAAGCAGCTTGTTCTGCCTCGCTTTGACAAGCCAACCGGGACCTACCACCCTGTCAGGATCAAGAATATTGCTACCGACCTTCAGCCCGGTAAATATGGCATTCTGGAACCCATGGTTCACCACCTGGATGCGGAAGGTTTACACCCGGACTTGACGTTGGTCCCCGGTTTGGCGTTTGATAGCCGAGGATGGCGTCTGGGCAGGGGTAAAGGATATTATGATCGTATGTTGGCGGGCCTGGGTGGCATTCGATGCGGAATCGCGTTCGACTTTCAGTATGTTGAAACGGTTCCACACGAAACTTTGGATCAGAAAATGGATTGGATCATCACTCCTGACGGGCCGGCGAAAGCCGCCCTTATGTGAGTGAACGTGAAATGTTTATAGCCGCATGGAATACGAGCTCGCTGCTGTGGCTGGCAGGCGGAGCTCTACTTGGTTGTGTTTTCAGCTATCTCTGGACCCAGAGCCAGCAGCGAAAATGGCAACAAGACAAAGCGTCGCTTCTCAGACAGGCAGAGGCGGACGCGGCGCAATTGCTGTCGAAAGCCAACGACCAAGCCAAGGCCGAAACGGACTCCCTGCGCCAACGGGTCCAGCAGGAACTCGACACCCAACGCAGCGACTTTTCACAAAAAGAAGCACGCCTCAACGAACGCGAAACCCTGATCAACCGCCAATTGGAAGGATTGGTGAATCAGGAAAAAATGCTGCAAAACCAGCAATCCAACCTCCTGAAACAGCAGGAAGACCTCACCTCAAAGCAGGAAGAGCTGAATCAACTCACCGAACAACGCCGCACGGACCTCGAAAACATCGGCCGACTGTCCGAAGCTGAAGCACGCGACCAGATCCTCAAGGAAGTCGAGCAATCATCACTGAAAGATGCCCAGGATCTGAGCCGCAAGTTGATGGAGGAAGCCAAACGCGACGCCGAAGGAGAGGCCCGCAAAGTGATAACGCTGGCCATCCAGAGATTTGCCGGAGAACACACCTTCGATTGCACGACGTCGACAGTGGCCTTGACCGGGGACGACCTCAAAGGCCGCATCATCGGGCGTGAGGGACGCAACATAAGGGCCTTCGAAGCTGCTACCGGTGTCACCGTACTGATTGACGACACCCCCAATGCCGTCGTGCTTTCCGCCTTTGATCCGGTGCGCAGGGAAATAGCAAGGGAAGCCATGAGCCGTTTGATTGCAGATGGACGGATCCATCCTTCCCGGATTGAAGAAGTGGTCCACAAGGTCGAGGAAGAAATTGAAGAAACCGTCACCCGACTGGGAGAAGAAGCTGTCTACCGGACCGGGATTCCCCCGCTCCACCCGGAGATAGTCAAAACCCTGGGAAGACTTCACTTCAGAAACAGTTTCTCCCAAAACGTGCTCAATCATTCCGTGGAAGTCGCTCACCTGACCGGCCTCATGGCCACCGAGCTGGGACTGGACATAACGGATGCGAAAAAATCAGGATTGCTTCATGACATCGGCAAGGCGATCAAACACGACATGGAAGGTTCCCATGCGGTGATTGGAGCGGATTTCATCCGGACACATGGAGAAAAAGATCCGGTCGTCAATGCGGTAGCCGCACACCATGACGAGGTACCGCATACATCGGTCTATGGAATTCTGGTCAGTGCAGCGGATGCCATCAGCGCCTCACGTCCGGGAGCCAGGTCAGAAAGCATGACGACTTATATTCAGCGACTTCAGAATTTGGAAAGCATTGGCAAATCATTTGAAGGTGTTGAAAAATGCTATGCCGTCCAAGCAGGGCGCGAAATGCGGGTGGTGGTATCCCCTGAAAAGATCACCGACGAGCAGGCCTTTGATCTTTCAAGGAAACTTGCCCGAAAAATCGAAGACGAAATTCAGTATCCAGGCCAGATTCGCATCACCGTCATCCGCGAAACACGCTGCATTGAATTCGCAAAGTAATTCCCTTCCCAAATCCTCTCCCCTCTGAAAAGGATTCATTTGGGTCAAATCGTTTCCCTCTCCCTGCCCTGAAACTCCACATAAGAGGAATATCAGCTCAATTCGAAGGCGATTCATGCCGATAACCTGTGGGGGGAATTTCGGCACACGGAACACCAAACGGAATTGCCCCGGGGGAAAGTAAGAAAATGAGCGCCGAATTACATCATATGGATACAAATGAAGAAAATCTCGTCCACTTATATCAGGACATCATGCAATGCGAAGAAGAGCATGCGAAATCCGTGTTGATCCTTTTGACGGAAGTGATGAGCGAGAAATCATCCATCTACTTTGATGCTCCTACGACTGCCACCGCGTCATAACTCTGAAGCAAACCGGATCGTGAGGGCATTACAAAAGGATCCACATCCTCTCATGGCCATCAGCATGAACAACGCTTAAGTTGTGCTGATGGATAAATACGAATACAAGTTTGTAAGATTGGGAGAAGGGTTTTTGGGAGTTCGAAAATCAGCGGAGCAGGATTATCAAAGCATCATACGTCAACACTCGGATGAAGGCTGGCGATTGGTGCAAATATTTTCTCCTAGCACAGGCGCCTATGGGGCGTCGAAATTCTATGAAATCATTTTCGAAAAGCCCAGATCCACCTGAAACCCCCGATTCCCACTCAGAAGAATCGACTCTTGATTTGACCATGCACTGAGCAAAGGGTAAACCTTCGGACAGCATCGGCATGCTTGAGCCTGCAAGCAGCCATGAAAGGTTTACCGTGAACGAGTGCATCAACATCCACGATCATTTTCGCTATGAGCTGGTCCGCAAGGTCGCGGAAGGCGGGATGGGTGTCGTTTATGAAGCCCGACAGCATGGGGTCAGAGATTTCACCAAAACGGTTGCCATCAAGCTGATCCGCGAACATTTTTTGGATCAACCCATGTTCCTGAGCAATTTCATCGGTGAAGCCAAACTGGTGGCCAATCTGATCCACACGAACATCGTTCAAACCTATCACCTGGGGGAATCCCAGGGCATGTGTTACATCGCCATGGAATTCATCCAGGGCATGAATCTGGAGCAATTTCTTAGACTGGTGGAAGCAAACGGACGCACACTCCCTCCTGAACTCGCCGTTTTCATTGCCAGCCGGATCGCACGCGGACTGGCATACGCACATCAGAAAACAAATACCCGCGGAGAGCCACTCCACATTGTGCATCGTGATGTCAGTCTGAAAAACGTCATGGTGGCCTATGAAGGGGATGTCAAATTGACCGATTTCGGCATTGCCAAAGCGGCCGGATACCTGATTGATCAGGAGGGCGAAGTAGCGGCAGGCAAAGCTGATTTCATGAGTCCGGAGCAAGCTGATTTTGGTGTGACGGATGCGCGATCCGACCTGTTCTCGACCGGTATTGTCCTGGCCTGCCTGCTACTGGGTCATAATCCATTTACAGGAGAAAACGCTTCCGACTCCAGGAACAACGTGCTCCACATGCCCATTCCGGATTTCACCAAGGAATCAAGGATTGTCACTCAGGACTTGAACAAGATTCTCCAGCGCCTTCTGGAACGAAAAATCGAAAAACGTTACGCCTCGGCCGAGCAATTATTGCACGATCTGGAATACCATATCTACCGCGACGGATACGGTCCCACCAATGAGACGCTCGGCAAATTCGTTCGCAGTCTGAAAGGCAGAGCTTCAACGTCGAAGGAAAATGAAACCATCTGAACCTTCCATCTGGATCACGGGCGCGGGTGGACTGATCGGCCACTGCCTCATGCAGACCTGTCCGGCTCATTTCAACGCGATTGCCATCCTACGCAAGGACCTTGATCTGCTGGATGCCGGGGCGGTTGAAAAACGATTCCTGACAGATCAACCTTCGGGCATCATCCACTGCGCGGCGATCAGCAAAAGTCCGGTCTGCCAAAAGAATCCAACGCTTGCCCACCAGACGAACGTGGAAGTTACCCATCAATTGGCACAGTTGGCGGAATCGATTCCCTTCATTTTTCTGTCCTCTGATCTGGTGTTTGACGGAAAAAAAGGACACTACACCGAGCCCGACCAGCCCAATCCGCTCAGTATTTACGGGGAAACCAAAGCCAAAGCCGAAGAACAAGTTCTGCGCAATCCCCGGCATACGGTGATCCGCACCTCTTTGAACGGAGGACAATCTCCCTCGGGAGATCGTGGATTCAATGAAGAACTCCATCGCGTGCTGCGAAACGGTCAAACCATGAATCTGTTTACCGACGAATACAGAAGTCCCATGGCGGCCAAAGTCACCGCACGTGCACTGTGGGAATTGCTCGCAGCGAAGTCTTCCGGAATTTTTCATATCGCGGGTGCTGAAAAATTGTCCCGTTACGACATCGGACGCGTCTTGACCGAGCGATGGGGCGAATCCAATGATCGTATCCTGGCAGGTTCATTGAAAGACTACAATGGACCACCCCGGGCTCCGGACACATCACTTTCCTGTGACAAGGTAAGTCAAATTCTGTCCTTTCCTTTGCCATCGTTCAGCCGGTGGCTGAAAGATCATCCGGAAGAATCTTTTTAACACCGTGCCGGAACCCCAACTCAGTCCATATCGCGGTCGCATCGCCCCGACGCCTACCGGACGGCTTCACTCGGGTCATGCAGCCACCTTCTGGACAGCTCAGGAACGTGCAAGATCTCAAGGGGGACAACTCCTGCTCCGAATTGAGGATATCGACAAAGCCCGCTGCAAACCGGAGTTTGTCGAAGGCTGTTTGGAAGATTTGAAGTGGTTTGGTTTTGAATGGAGCGAGGGGCCGGACCGGCCAGACAGCCAACACGCACCCTACCATCAAAGCCAACGCATCCAACATTACCGGGAAGCCCTGGACCGACTCATCAAAATGGGGTTTGCCTACCGTTGCTATTGTTCCCGTAAAGATATCGAACAAGCCGTTCGAGCCCCCCATGCGGCCGATGACGAACTCATTTATCCCGGAACATGCCGCCCCTCAGATCAGACAGACCTCAACCCAAAAACGAAAAAACAATTCTGTTGGCGATTCAAAGTTCCGAATGGTGTCCCAATGACATTTGAAGATGGGCGCAAAGGGTCGCGTCAGTTTGAATGCGGCACCGAATTCGGAGACTTTGTGTTGTGGCGTGCGGATGGAGTTCCATCCTACCAATTGGCAGTCGTGGTCGATGACCATATGATGGAGATCAGCGAAGTGGTGAGGGGAGAAGATTTACTGGTGTCCACCGCTCGTCAGTTGTTGCTTTATCAGGCCTTGCGATGGCCCCCCCCGGCATTTTACCACTGTCCACTCATGTTGGACGACCAGGGAAACCGGTTGGCAAAACGCCATCAATCGATGAGTCTGCAAGCGCTGAGAGAAGCCGGCCACACTCCAGAATCAATCCGAAGGGCGTGGTCCGCATCGTGAGTTTCAATGGTGCGGGAAACAATCCGTCACTCCTTGGATTTCTCAACATTGGATTCGGAAATCATCGTCTGGAACTGACCCAGCACTTTTCCACGCATGCGTTTCCAGGCAAACCAATAATTCCACCCAATGCCCAGGAGACACCAGAAGATGACGCGACCAAACATCATTTGATCGGCGAACGGTCTGGAGCTGTAGGATTGTGGTCGAAATGGATCTGTTTGAAAGGCATCCTCCTGCCACCACTGCACAATTGGAAACCACAAATAATCCCAAACCGGTCTGGCCAGCAAATAAACCACCCAGGGCAGGGCCAGCATCCAGACTACCGAACGTCCGATGGCCTTATGGTTGCTACCGGTTTTCAAAGCGTACCAAATCGCCACCCACCCGATCGACGCCATGTCCGCCACCAACATCAGGATGGATGCCACATAGACCGAACGAGCCAAAGGCAAATCCAATTGGCGATCGGATGATGCCAGCGTAAATACCAGCAACAACTCGGCAGCGATCAGCAGGCAGACGGGTTTCCAGAACTGTAACAGGGAGGCTTTGAAGATACCGTTGATGATGCCCCGGGCCCCCAGGGGGGTGGTAACCACCAGTTCCATGGCTCCTGTTCGACGATCTTCGGCAATCACCGAAGCAGCTTCGGAGGCGACCCACAATTTGAGAAAGAAGTGAACAAACAATCCCAGGGAAACCAGCACGGGCGGCTCTGCCATGACTTCACCGTTGGAGACGTAACCAGCCACCCAGATAAAAATAATCGAGATCACCAGCGTCCAGGCATATTTGAGCTTCAACTTCTCACGCATGACCATCCAGGCCATGGGATGATGATCCAACAGCCATTGCCGATGCTTGCGGCGCTGATCTCCCTTGCCAAACAGGAAATAATGCCAGCGAACACGCAGATTTTCCCAGAACTGTGATTTCGGAGCTCCGGACGTAACCGTGGAAACAACGCGCCCCGATCGGTAAAGCAACACCCAGCCAAGCAAGTGCGACACCAATAAACTTAAGAGCAAGCCAAGATTGATCGCCGGAAGATTTGCAGTGCTCAAGTGAATATTTCCAAATTCGACCGTAAACAGAGGTACACTGAAAAAACTGGCCGAACGCATCACATCCCCCAGGATGATATTGAGTGAAAGTAGCGGGGAAATCAGCATCACCAGTCGAGAAAAAATGGCAACCGGTCCCCCCAGCTCAAATCCAAATTCACCGGTCAAATACTCCGCCAACACAAAAGGTCCGACAAATACCAAAAGCAAACACCCGATCGAAGCCCACAAAGCCTTACGGTCATCCCTGCTGATGGAGGAAACGAACAAGGCAATACTGATGGACAAAAACAAGGTGTTGACCAACACCAGAATGGTCGAGATCACATGCATGCTGGTCACTCCCCCCATCTGAAGAGTCATCGCCAGGATGGGAACAAAGGCCAGCAACCCGTAAAACAGGTTTAGTCCATAAGCAAAAAACTTTCCAAAAACCACATCCATCGGTCGTAACGGTGTTAGGAAGAGCAGACCGAGTGTTCCATCCCGTTTCTCCCGACTCAGGCTGTCCGAACAGGCGAACACGCCTGCGAGCGAGCTAAAAATAAACGCGATAGTGGTCAACGAATTGAACAGGCGAATCCCCTGCGTCCCGCCCCCCAGGGTGCCCAAACTGGCAAAGCGAAACAGCAAATAGGCGCATACACTGACACTTAACAAGACAGTCACCACCCGAATACGGTAGGTCGACGGACGCCGGGAGGCGATCTGCAGTTCACGACTGACAATCGGTAGAAATTTCATGACCTTTTCCTTTGCAAGTGCTTGGGTTGATGAAACTGTTAACAGATTCACCCGGGGAAGGGAATCTGTTTCAAAAAGATTTCATCGGGATTCGGCCATACGGAAATCCGGGCCTCAACGTTTACGAAAACGATGACTCAGGCGGGAACGGGCCGATTCGAGGATTTTTCGCTCTTTTTCGGTCAAACTGTGAATGCCATGAGCGGAAATTTTCTCAAGGATGGGGTCCACCTCGCGACTGATAAACTCCTCCTCGGTCAACTCAGGAGGTTGCTTGCTCGATTTGGTGGCGCGCTTGAATACACCTGTCACCTTGGAAACGGTTTGGGGTTGTCGGGTCTTTTTCGCCGGAACGGGTGCTGATGGAAAATGGATGGGTAGTTTATTTCCCTCAATGGCATAGAAAGCATAAAGCAAACCGGCAATCCCCCCACCCAGATGAGCCGCATGTGAGACACCACCGCCACCTGGCGAAAGCAAAACCCCCAGCCCGGCAATCCCAATTAGTATGAAAAACAGATATTTTGCTTTAACACCTACGGGAAACGGAAAGATCATCAGGGGCGTATCAGCCCAAAGACGGGCAAACACAGCTATCAGCCCATACACCCCGGCCGAAGCACCCACTAATGGAGGCGTCATCATTTGACCGGAAAAAGCCCAGGCGATCACAAGGTAAAGGAATCCACCTGCGACCCCGGAGATAAAGTATAACCTGAAAAAACTGGCTTTGCCCTGGGATTCCTCAACATGACGCCCGAAAACGTAAAGCGCCCAACAATTAAACAGGATGTGCAGGAAGCTTCCGTGAAAGAATTGAAAGGTAATGAACTGCCACAAAAATCCTTTTCCAACACCTTCTTTGCTCAAGAAAAAATAATCCCGCCAGATCTGGTCCTGACTGGCAGTAAAAACACCGAGCAGGAAGACCACAACGTTAATAATGATGATCAATACCACGGCCGATTGGTTTTTCGGCTGATACTGCGGCTGCTGCATGTAGGAGCGATCATCTAACATCTCCGTGCAACCTACCTACCTGCCAAACGAATTTCAATGGACTTTTACAATCTATCCGTCACAAAATATTGGAACCATGCAAGCCTCACACGATCATCACACCCTCCCGCACCAAGGTAAATTCGGTCCTATTGCACACTTTCCGGGTATCCTGCTCGCTTGTGTCATGGTTTTGATTGGGCCGGCTTCGCACGCGGCGGACTCACAAACCCGGACAGCGGCAAATGAAACCGATCTTCGGTTTTGGCTCGAGAACATGCTGGTGCATCACAGATATTCGGTGGAAGAGGCCGTATCCGTAACCGGCTTAAGTTCTGAGAAAATAAGGGAATACGCAAAGTCCCGGGGGTTGACGGATCGAATGAAAGCACAGCGTCCGGCGACTGCCCCACTGCTGGTCCTTCCTTATCCAGGAGGAAGGCACCCGCGCATCGGATTTCTGGAGGGAGCGATCAATCCGCAGCGTGAAACCAAAATCAGTGTTTTTGCTCCATGGGATACACACGGGTATGCGGTCCTGGATATTCCCGAGGCGATCTGGTCCAATCTTGGCCTCACCTATCTGGCCCACACCCACATCAACACCGTCTGGGACAGCCAGGGGATCGCCATGAAACCTCTCGAATGGATACGACACGCAGACGGTTCACTGACGATGGAACGCACCCTGCCCAATGGCATCGCGTTTGGAACCGAAGTCACCCCGATGAAAGACCACGTGCAAATGCAAATGTGGCTCCAAAACGGCAGCGATCAAAACCTGTCCGACCTTCGGGTGCAAAATTGCGTCATGCTCAAAGGACTGCCCGGCTTTGATCAGATCTCCAACGAAAACAAATTGTTCATGGATCCCTACATGGCCTGCAGAAGCGACGACGGAAGACGATGGGCCATCACAGCCTGGACCCCGAACCACCGCACCTGGGCCAACCCTCCCTGCCCCTGCATGCATTCGGATCCCAAATTTCCCGACTGCAAACCGGGGGACAAACAAATCCTGAAAGGATGGTTTTCGTTTTATGAAGGCGTGGATATTGCGGGTGAAATCCAACGCATTCAAAATCTGGATTGGAACCGGTAAGCTCGACAAAGTGAATAACTCCACCAACCATCCATGAAACCTCAACCAGCATCCCGAATCGCGTGGATCGATAACCTGCGAACCTTTGTCATCTTCCTGGTGGTCAGCATCCATGCCTGCGTGACGTACAGCTACATCGGCGGTTGGTATGTCAACGTTCCCCCCGGCCCTTCGCCGGTTGAACAAGTGGTCTTCATACTTTGGCAAGCTCATCTCCAGGCATTCTTCATGGGCTTGCTCTTTTTTCTGGCCGGAGTCTTTGCACACCGGGCTCTCTTGCGCCGTGGCGCCAAGGCGTTCATGCAAGAGAGGTTTCGGCGGCTTGGAGCTCCATCACTCCTTTACATGCTGGCCATACAACCCTGCATCATTTACTTCCAACTCAAACAACCGGAGGGGCCCGACAGACCGGATTTTGGTTCGTATTGGACGAACTATGTGAGCTCTGGAAAATTCCTCGGTGGCAATGGTCCGATGTGGTTTGCTGTGGCCTTGTTTTTCTTCTGTGCCAGCCTGACTTTCTGGCAATCGGTTTTACAAAAAAACAAACCGGCAGCCGAATCACACGGCACCCCACCCACCGCAATGAAGCTGTTCGGATTCGGGATTTGCCTGGTGGTGAGTTCTTTTTTGGCTCGACTGTTTTATCCACTGGGTTCAAGCGTCTTCAACATGCAACTGGGTTTCTTTTCACAATACATCGCCGTGTTCACGTTCGGTGTCATTGCGGATCGCCAGGGTTGGTTTGAATCATTGGTTCAATCCAAATCAGCTCGAAAAGCCGGCAACATTGCCATCATCGCCGGCCCCGTCTTTTTGATCCTTTTGGTTGTAGCCGGAGGGCCTCCTCCCCAGGAAGGCCCCATCAAATACAGCGGCGGTATGAATCCCTGGGCTTTTGGTCTGGCGTTTTGGGAACAATTGACGGGCCTTGCCATCGGACTGGGAATCATGTCGTGGTTTTATCGAAAAGGAAACCTTTCGCACCCGATCGCCCGATGGTTGTCAGACCGCAGCTTTGGAGTCTACATGTTGCATTCCCCCATCATGGTGGCCCTGACACCGATGTGCGATTCCATCGCAGATATGAACCGTCTGGTGGCGGCAAATGTATTGACAGTCATCACCTTGATTGGAAGCTTCATGGCAGCCGATCTGGCCAAACGCATCCCTATCCTGAAAAGGATGCTTTGACTCAAGCCCCTGGCTTTGACACTTTGATAAACATGGGTCAGAAAATCATATTATCCTACGGAGAAGTCTTGTGGGATTTGTTGCCGGAAGGTCCCGTGCTGGGCGGGGCGCCCTGCAATTTTGCTTACCGCATGGGAGCCTTTGGACACAGCAGCATCATGATTTCCCGCCTCGGCAACGATGAACTTGGCGAGCGTGCACGTGAAGCTCTGGAGGAACTGGAAATGTCCACCGTCGGCATTCAACAGGATCCCCGCTTTCCAACAGGAACGGTGGAAGTCCAACTCGATGAACACCAAAATCCCGATTACCACATTGTCCCGGATGTGGCCTATGACCACATAGAAACTTCCGATCAACTGGCATGGATCGCCGGACAAGCCGACGCCATCTGCTTCGGCACACTTGCTCAACGCTCCACTCAGTCCAAAGAATCACTCCACTGGGTGCTGGATCATATGCGGGCCGATTCGCTCAAGGTATGTGACGTCAACCTGCGCAAAGATTGTTACACCCAAAAATGCGTGGAAGCATCCTTACGTCGCGCCCATATTTTGAAATGCAGTCTCGAAGAAGTTCCGATCCTCGCCAAATGGTTTGGCATGGATGACTCCAATTTGGTTCGCATGGGCGGCGACCTGATCAAGGCATGGCATCTGCGCTACTGCCTGATTTCCCTTGGAGCGAAAGGAGCGCTGGCGTTTGCCTCGAATGGAAATGCGGTGTATCAGCCGGGATTTCAAATCAAACAAAAGGAACCGGTCGGAGCCGGAGATGCGTGTACGGCCGGATTTGTGCACTCCTTGTTGATGGAGCAGAGCCTGGCTGAGTCCTGCCGCACCGGGTGCGCCCTCGGTGCCATTGTCGCCACCCAGCGCGGAGCAACAGAAAGGGTGTCTTCCAGGAAGTTGAACAACTTTTTGAAAAAGAATCACTTGCTGAACATTGACCCTTCCTATCAGGTTTTACGACAGGATCCATCCACATGAACCAAAACATCCGGACAACGCAGGGGCGTCATTGGCGCACGGGCGATTGGATTGAGATCCGGTACGATGATCGTCATATCCTGTCAACGAAAACCATCCCGCCCAATGCTGCCATTCAATCCTGGCTTGCTCCGGGACTGATCGACCTCCAGATCAACGGATACGGCGGCATTGATTTCCAACAGGATGAAGTCAGTGAATCAGACTTTATCCAGGCAACGGAAGCATTGCTTCGAGATGGCTGTCCACGTTTTTTTCTGACTCTGATCACTTCCCCGTGGTCGGACATGATCCAGCATTTGAAGCGTTTCAAATCCATTCGCGATTCGAATCCCAGGTTGAAAGAATCATGTGTTGGGTGGCACATTGAGGGCCCGTTTTTATCGGAAGAACCCGGCTATTGCGGTGCACACCCACCCGCCTGCATGGAAAACCCGACCTTGGAACACATTCGAACGCTGAGATCCGCCGTTGGAAATGATCCCGTCCTTCTAACCCTCGCTCCGGAAAGAGCCGGTAGTGAGGAGGCCATCGAGGAAGCGAG
>Ga0255770_10000335_pt1 | contig 43638 bp, 34 predicted proteins | sample 071ome_22_FD_179968 | JGI IMG/M metagenome (GOLD analysis project Ga0255770, IMG submission 179968) | Coastal salt marsh microbial communities from the Groves Creek Marsh, Skidaway Island, Georgia - 071404AT metaG (version 2) | ecosystem: Environmental > Aquatic > Marine > Intertidal zone >...
GACCGGTGCGCCACTGAATTGTGCCTCTTCGCGCGTACTCAGCTGCTCCGACGATTCCGGTAAATAGATACGAAAACATCGCGCTGGCAATAGCGACATGGACGCCCATTCCGGTGACGAGTGTGAGCAGCGGCACCAGAAGAACGCCTCCAATACCGATGGCGCCAATGAGCGTACCCACCAGAATCACCGCAGCAGCGGTGACGGTCAGAGCAATGATTCCCAGGACTTACCCCCCGCTTTTGATTAAAAACACCGTCCGGTAGTGTATGCGGACCGGCAGTCGCTAGTGATTGCTAATTACGTTGCCCGCCCCTTGGGACACCGGAGCTCACCCGCATCCGCTAGATCAGAAATACCGCAGCACTTGTGATTTTGATAGGAGACAGTTATAAAACTATCGAAAAGAAAAAATCATCGCCTTCGTCTATTAAATAAATAGCAAATTCTAATGGACGAGATCGGCCCGCACCGGGGACAGTCATCATGTTTTTGAGGCAATTTGAATATCTCATCGCGCTGGAGCAAGAAGGCCACTTCGGTCGGGCAGCCGAACGCTGTCACGTTTCCCAGCCCAGTCTCTCGAGCGCCCTTCAGCAACTTGAAGCTGAGCTGGATGTGCCCATCATCCTTCGTCACCAGCGCTACCAGGGTTTTACGCCAGAGGGTGAACGTGTTGTGAGTTGGGCAAAGCGCTTACTGGCGGACAAGAAAAGCATGATCGAAGAGCTTGCGATTATGCGCCGCAACCTAAACGGCCGAATTCGCATAGGCGCCATGCCGACCAGCTCTCCCGTCCTGCCGCGCATTAATCGTCTGTTTTCGTCGCTATACCCTCTCGTCGAAGTCGATATTCAATTTCTTGGCTCCGACAAGCTTATCAACGAGTTGCGCAACTTCGAGCTTGACGTTGGCATTACCTACCTTGAGGGCTTTTCCCTGAAAAAGCTCAACACCATGAGCCTGTATGAAGAGCAGTTAAGCCTCATGGTGCCCACCAACATGCTGCCGAAAGATCGCTCCAGCTTGTCCTGGGCCGAGGCGGCAGAGCTGCGACTGGGTCTACTCACTCCAAACATGCGCGAGCGAGAGGTTATGGATGAAGCGTTTGACAGCGTTGGCTGTAAACCAAGCCCACAGTTGGAATGCAACTCTATTTTTCAACTGGCCTTCCATGTCATGCAGGGGGATATCGCCACAATCGTCCCCAAAGGATTCAGTGAGACCAATAACGCGTTCCCTGGTACCCGAGAAGTTTTACTCACAGATCCGATTGTCAGTAAACCTGTCGGCCTGATATGGGAAAAAGTATCACCCCCGCTACCCATGGCCCAGGCTATGGCGGATCTCCTGGGTGAATCAATGGATGAGCTTTTTGCTACCGCAGGCGCTTCTACCAAAACGGCTCGAGGGAAATCGAAACAGGTTGCCTAAAAGCATCTGATCGCACCCGCTTTCGTCGGGTCAGTGGGCGCGCTTGAATCCTGAGGACCTTGCGCGACCTGCAAACACCACTGCCGCAAGGATCAAAATCTGAAAGGGTCCGGCAAGGAGATTGATCAGTGTCAGGCGGCGGCCCAGGCTTTCCACGTCGGAGCGGATTTCGCGACGGGTCTCTCGCAAGGCTCGGCGGGCCGAGAGCAAGTCAGTTTGGAACTCGCCAAATTTCTGCTTAATGGTCTCAGGCAAGTCTTCAAACGCGACATTTTGGGTTTGGCCAGACAACGCTCCCATCTGCTGCTCGAGCTGGGTTACCTTAGCAAGCATCGCGGATTCCTGATCCTGAAGTCGCAGCTGGGCCTGGCGAAACAACTCACCGACACGCGTGAAGGGTCTCTGTAACTGACCTCTTGAGCGAATCTGCACAAGCGCTTCGCTTCCGGTAGCGAACTCAACCATATTCAGCAACCAGGTCAGGTTGTCATTAAGGGGTCGAACCACCACCTCGTTCCCGACAACCGTGCGCTGCACGGAAAATGGATCAAAAATCCAATCCACATCTGCGACCGCGAATATCATTGAAGATCCTGCGGACTCGCTTCGATGAACCGCTCCCGCGTTTGTCTTTTCTTTTGGGTAGGGGCTCCGAAACGGTCCGGACAAACTTAGCGCAAGTACGCGCTTTTCACCGTCAGGCACAAACGACGATGCCAAGTCACCGGGAGACTGCAGCGAAAACTCCTCGCGGGGATAGATAGTTGATTGCGTTGTGGTGCTGACCAGTAAGTCCGCGTCTGCCGTCGGCGATACAGCAAACGCACCTGGCTCAACCATGAGGAGCTCATTGAGATTTGCTGTGGTGGGATGTGACTCAGACAATCCTTGGCGATTTACTCTTAACCAGTAGGGATAGTTCATCCGACCGTCCCCGCCGTCACCCACGGGCGACGCGAACTCTACATCGCCCACGACCGCCTCGCCTTCATAGGTTGCTCCATAAGCGCTAAGCAGATCGGAGATATCGTTAATATCTTCAGATGGTGCGGGATTTGTCACGTTATTTGCGCGCTTTATCCGAGAGTACGGATCCATCATCACGATAAGACTGCCCCCGGACATGAGGAATTGATCAATCGAATAAAGCATATCCTCATGCAGGATATCTGCACCGATCAGTACGAGCGCGTCCAAATCACCGGGCAGACTCGTCTTAAAGAATGGAATGACAGCAACGTCATAAGCTCTCTTCAGTTCGGCCATGAAGGAAAGGCCATCTTGCTCTGCGAGCGCAGCGCTTGATGGGAGTAAGGGACTTAAGATACCCACCTTAGGTGTTTTGACCGCGGTTAAGCCATTAAGTGCCTGAACAATGTCATATTCGAGGAATCCCTCCCGTTGTATATCGAGATAAGGAATGTGTCCTCGTCGACCCTGTGATTCAACCGTGAGTCCGAGAAAAAAGTGATCGCCCGAAGACATCGGAACTCGATGTATCCGCCGCGCGAGCGCCTCGAGCTCTGCATCGGTATCCGGCTGTGGATCGACTTCAACCCAACTGAGCCCAGATACCTTTCGCATTTGATTAAGTAAACGCTTCACCCGACCGGCATGAGACTTAATAGCGGCTGGCACAGACGCTTCACTGGAGCTCCAATAAAACCGCAGTTCGGTATCCGCAGGGAGCCTCGACAACACTTCCTTACTGCCGGCATGCAGGGTGAATTCTTTCTCAGCCGTAAGGTCGACTTGACCTGTGAGATTCCCGGCGAAAAAAGTGCCTAACACCCAGATGATGAGAGCGCCCGCCGCAGCGAGACTCAGAGGGTATCCACCGCTTGTGCGGCCGCTGCGACGCCGCGAAATGATCAAGTGCGTAAGCGAGAGCGAAACCGCTATCGTTAAAACGAAGTACAACAGACCCTGCATCGGTATCAGCCCTTCGCCCATCACGCTCAACCAGGTCACCGGGCTGTACATAGAGAGCGCCTCCCAGATCGCTTGAGGAACGAACGCGCCGAGAAAACGCCCAAAGACGTCCCATCCAAAAAGCGTGACCAGAAAAAGCACCGCCAATCCTGCAACGAATCCCCCTACCGGCTCTTTGGTCAACGATGCGGCGAGGAGACTAAGCGAAAAGCAACTCATCAAGAACAAGGCGCACGCCAGATAGCTCGAGAACACCGTCCCAAGATCCGGCTCGCCGAGATAAAAAAGAGTGACGCAAAACGGAAGCGTCATTAACAAGGTCAGCAGCAGTACCGAGCAACCCGCAACATATTTCCCCAACACCACATGGATCGGCTTGATCGGCAGCGCATACACCAATTCAAGCTCGCGATTCGAGTGTCCATCGGCCCAGGCCGACATGGAAAGCGCAGGAATCAGAACCAGGGACACCCACGGCATGAAAAGCCGCAGAAGGCGCAGCGTTGCCTCGTCAGTCGTATAAAAGTTAGCGACCAAGAAGATGCAGGCGGCGAGCGCAAGCAAAAACGCGCCTTGAAACAAGTAGGTCAGAGGTGAAAAAAACAGCATCCGCCACTCATGTAGCACGATGGCGCCGAGTCCGGAATGTCGTAACCGCATTCGCTTCACCTTAACGCACGGATGAAGTCGACGGATTCATTGCGCTGTCGCCTTTCGCCTGGGTCAGCAGACGAAAACGCGTGGCGAGACGCCCTCTTTGATCCACTAGCTCATCCAACGGCGAATCCGCTACGCATCGACCCTGGTCGAGAACAACGACACGGTCGCATAACTCTTCTACTTCCTCCAAAATGTGCGTCGACAGAATAACGGTTCTACCCTGCCTCAGCTCACGGACCAGTCCACGAACTAAATCCTTTTGATTGGGATCCAGACCATCCGTGGGCTCGTCCAGCACGAGCACTCGAGGCTTATGCATCACAGCTTGCGCAAGCCAGGTTCTCTGGCGCCATCCCTTAGACAGTTGACTCAGGGGTCTATCTAACGCACCAAAAAGATCGAGTCGATCCGATATCTCAGTGATCGACTTCTTCAAGACCGATCCATATAAACCGCGCGCCTGACCGCAGAAACGAAGAAATTCCACGACACGAAGGTGTCCAAATCCATTGGGCGCTTCTGGCAGGTAGCCAAGCTCAGCCTGTGCGAGCGCGCTTTGGCGGCGGATATCGTAGCCGCAGATGCGCACGGTGCCCGAGTCAGGAATGAGGAAGCCGGCCGCCATACGCATGGTGGTGCTTTTTCCTGCCCCATTCGGACCCAGCAAACCCACTACCTGGTTCGGCAAAAATTTCAGCGAAATCTGATTAACAGCCCTCAGAGAACCGAAGGATTTAGAAAGGTCGTTTATCTCAAGCACGCTTCATACATCCCGTTGCAAATCACGGTAAGTCTAAAACGGTTTGGATTAAAGCGAATCAGGTCGTGAAAAAAATCCTGCCGCGATGAACAAAATGACGCTTCCCCAGGTGATCGCGTAGCCCAGACGCGTCACCCATCGCTGCGCCGCCGCACCGCCCCAGTGTAGTTTTTTCATGACACCCGGCCCGACAGATGCGATTGCCGCACCCGCAATTGCCATGGCGATAATGACCGGTCGGCTCAAAAGAAAATCAATGGGGTCCAAAAGCGATCCCGGATTCCAGCGTCAGCTTGAACAGCTGTCTAGCTTCTTCTGGAGTAGGCTTCCAAGAAATCTGAAGTGCCGCTTGCGCCCTTGAAGCTTTTCAATGCCTCTTCATGGAGGATCTCCATCGCGTGGCGCTTGTATTCATACGCTTCGGGAGTTCCCAGCATGTCGAGGTTTCGAGGCCTTGGCAGATCTACCTCCATTACTTCCCGCACCGAAGCCGGTCGGTTCGACAAAATGATCAACTTATCCGCAAGTATGATCGCTTCTTCAAGTTCCGATGTTACGAAGACGTTAGTTCGCGCCTCCTGCTCACAGAGCCGAAGATAAAACTCCTGCATGAGCTGCCGTGTCATCGCATCAAGCCCGCGAAACGGCTCATCCATGATCATGACGAGAGGCTGATTGATAAGCGCTCTCGCGAGCTCCGCGCGGCGCTGCATGCCGCCGGAGAGCTGTAAGGGATATTTGTCGCGAAATTCCCGAAGACCGACCGTGTCGATAATCTTTTCGGCGGCAGCCTTCAGATCTCCTGCCTTCATATCGCCGCGCAGCTTGGGACCGAAGGTCACGTTCTGATAGGTCGTCAGCCAGGGCATCAACGCGGTTTCCTGGAACACCACAAGCGCGTTCTTGCTTGGCCCCGTCACGGGTTTACCATCGAGCAGAATCTTGCCTTCATCCGGCAACTCAAATCCCGCGAGCAGATTCACCACCGTTGACTTACCGCACCCCGAGGGTCCCACAATGGCGGTAAGCTGGTTTCTCTTTACTGAAAAGCTGAGGTTTTCTACAACCGTCTCCTGCTCCCAGTCATCACCAAAGCTCTTGGTGACGTCTTGTACTTCCATCATATTTTCAGTCGCTGATGTCATGCGTCGGTCTCGATTTAAATTTGCTGGGTCATGCTCTGCGGTCTAAAACATGCGCCGCCAGGGCATTGCGAGGTAACCGACATAGCGAATCAGGCTGCTCGAAATGTAGCCGGCAAGTCCGATACTGATCATGCCCACGATAACTTGGTCCATCACTCCACCCATATAAGAGCTCCAAATGAAGAAGCCCAAACCGCCGCCGCCCTGTTGACCGCCGCCTGAGATCATCTCGCCGGCCAGCACCACCTCCCAGGTGATGCCCATACCGACCGCCGCTCCGATAAATATGGATGGCAACGTGCCCGGCAAAATAATCTTACGAAACAGATCCCATTGACTTGCGCCCATCGACTGAGCCGCCCGAAGGTATTGGATATCGATCGAGCGCGCGCCGCCCAGCACGTTGATCACGATTGTGTAAAAGGCTCCCAAGAACGTCACAAACATAATGGAGAGCTCTGTCGTCGGCCAGAAAATGATGGAGGCCGGCACCCACGCAAGTGGCGGAATGGGGCGCAAAATTTCGAACGGCGGGAAGAACATGCCCCGGAAATATTTATTGACAGCCATCGCCAAACCAAATGGGATTCCGATGACCTGAGCGACCACGAAACCTAGGAAGACTCGGCCTGTACTGAGATACCAGCTCTCCCAGTAGCCTGCCCACTGCCCGACCTCAAGCCAGCGAACGACGACCGCTGAGGGCGGAGCCACTTTCCCGATAAACGGCACCATCACACCGAACCAGCTTTTAAATTGCGCGCCAATCTCCCATAGGACTAAAAACACCAATATGGCCACAACGCCGCGGCGGAAAGTCTCATCGCGAAAGAGGCGAACAATTGCAGGCGCCTTTACTGTTTTTTCTACCATTCGGGTCTCTCGTTTCAAATAGGGCTACTGAGGACTATTGAGGACTACTGAAAGTCATCCAAAGAATTTATCCGTACGGGTCTAGGCAAGCTCTCGCTCGCCAGCCTCGAAAGCTTTTACTGCTTCTTCGTGCACCGCTGATTTCGTTTCCTCCATCAGGACTCGGAAATCTTCTGAGGATAGGAGACGATAATCGCGCGGTCGCTCGATCTTCACATCCACGATCTTTTTTGTCTTCGCGGGGCGCGTGGTCATGACAATTACCCGATCACCGAGGAAGATTGCCTCTTCGAGATCATGGGTGATAAAAAATATCGTGACTTTTGTTCGGTCATACACCTCGAGTAGCGATTCGTGCATGATGGATTTCGTTAACGCGTCCATAGCGCGGTAAGGCTCGTCAAGAAGCAGGACCTTCGGATCGTTTATCAACGCCCTGACAATCTCGGCGCGCCGCGCCATGCCAGAGGACACCTCGCCGGGATATTTATCCGCGACGCCCGAGAGTCCGGCCTCATCCAGCATATGGATCGCTTTCTCACGGGCTTCCGATTTGCTCATCACCCCCTGAACAATCGGGCCGTAAGCCACATTGTCTGCCAATGTTTTCCAAGGGAAAAGCGCCCCGTTCTGAAAGACCACCACCCGATCAGCGCCCTGATCGGCAAGCGGCTTACCCGGACCGCATAGCATCTCGCCGTCAAGATCAATCTGTCCCTCAGTAATGGAATGAAACCCCGCGATGGCATTGAGCAGCGTGGTCTTTCCGCAACCGGAAGGTCCGACAATCATGCATACCTCGCCACCCGCAATCTCAAGCGAGCAGTCATCGACCGCGAGAACGTTTACCCCGCCGGGATCATAAATTTTGCTGACGTTCCGAATGCTGATCGCACCGCGCGTCTGCGTGGCGGCCGTACTGACCACGTTTGGATTAGCGGCCATTACGCACCCCCCTGACCGAGGGCCTTCTGCCGCCACTGCATCATTCGGTATCCTGCTATGCGCACCATCGCTGAGGTGATCCACCCTACGAATCCGAGCGTCAGCATCGCCATCACCATCGTGGTGTATTTGTTCACCATATAGGAGTCCATGATCATGTAGCCCAAGCCGTAATCACCTGAGATCATCTCTGCCGCCACCAGCGAGAACCAAGCAACACCTATGCTGATTTGCAGGCCCGTAAATATGAACGGCAGCGCGCCGGGGACAACCACATGCCAGAACACATGGTGCTTCTTTGATCCAAGGCAGCCCGCCGCACGAAAATAGGACTCGTCAATAGACTCCACACCCAGCATGGTGTTAAGCGCGGTCACAAAAAACGAGGCAAGCGTTGCGAGATAGATGATGGGCGTCTCGAAACCTGCAAACATAACGATCGCGAGCGGTACCCACGCCAAAATTGGGATAGGCCGGAGCGTTTCAAGAACCGGGAACGTATAGTCCTTGAATTTCTTTGACCAACCCATAAATAAACCCAGCGGCACACCGAGCCCCGTTGCAAGCGCAAACGCGATCCCGATTCGCCGGCAACTTACCCATATGTTGCGGTAGTAATCCTCGGTGAATAAAGACGTGCCCCAAATGGGATCTTTATTCATCCATTCTGTAACCACCTCGACGGGACCTGGGATCTTATAAAAAGGAAAAATCTTCCAATATTCATTCAGAAGGAAGTAGATCCCGAGCCATAACGCGATCCCAATGAACGCAAGATAGGGCATAGGCGTGCGCAGTGCCTTTGCCGCCCGAAGAAACATCAGTTGGCCGCCCGAAGGAGCCGATCCTGGTGCAGTCTGGTTACTCATGCATTCCTCTTAATCTAAGAGCCTCGGTTCTCAGATCTCATCCAAGAAGTCGTGGCCTTGCAATTATCTGATGCGAAGGCGCCCCGGGGCGTCCCTGCATTTTTTACTGTGTTGTTGACCGAGCAAAGCCCGATCGCTTGGCTGTGCCTGGCTGTGGATCACCGACGGGATAGGTCTACCCCGCCGGTGATCACAACCAACCTTCTGATTACAGCTTCAGCTCTTTACTGATACGCCGAGTCAGGCTGCTCGCCCACGAAACCGATCGGGGCGGTCAGGCCTCTGGCCTTTAAGACTTCGTTTGCTACCTGATCCATGATGGCTTCAGGTCGAAGCTGCTCACTCGGAACAACTTTTCGGCCGTGTAGGAAGCGCGTCGCTGCGGACACCAGTTGCTTTGCGGTGTCATCAAAAACATAGCGAAGCGTTAACTTTTCCTGACCGCCGCCGATTTCAGGAGCGTTCTTGCCGTAGAGCGATGCCCACAACACGCGTCGATCCATGCCTTCGGTTTGGTCGTCCGCCATCTTGGAGATAGCTGTGGCGTTACCAAGATCTTTCATGAATAACTGAGCATCAAGCTCTGCCTCAAGCCAGCCGCGCTGAACGTCCGGTCGGTCACGAATGATCTCGTACAGCATCGCGAGGAAGCCGGCATCACCGCCCTCCACGCCATCGAAGCTCTCGCCCGAGGCGGCCCGACGTGCCAAACCAGACAACTGGATCTTGGACGCTGTTGGCTCCCAAATAACGGCGGCGTCTAGCTTGTTATTCTTGAAGCTTGACGTGATCACCTCGATATTCATGTTGAGGTATTTAGCCGGTTTTACGCCAGCCTGCTCAAAGGCCCAGCGGGCGAAACGGTCTGTGCAGGCTCCATGCGGCGCCGCAACGAGTTTCCCATCCATCCACTTTACGGCTTCCATTCCGTTCGCAAACTGCGGCGCATCGTTCTTCACGAGAAAAACGTTACATTGCTGGCGGGACGTACCCAGCACCGCGATCATGCGAATGTCGACCTTATCCTGCTTGGTGGTCGAGACGATGGCAGGCATGTCACCCATGTACCCCAGGTGATTCTTTTCGCCGAGCATCTTGCCGACAATGACCGAACCCTGCAGGCCGATCTCGAACTTAACGTCCGATCCTGCGGGCAGGTACTTCTTCCATAGCTGCTGGCCATTAATAACCACGCCGGACCAAGACTCTGTGTAGTAAGGCTGATAGCCCACCACGAGATTGACAGCCTCACCCGGTTTCCCGAAGCCGACCTCTGCAGAGGCGGTTTGAAGCGCCCCCGCGGCCAGCATCGACGCTCCCAGGCCGGCGGCGACAATGGGCTTTTTCAAATTACGCATAACTCCTCCCATGAAGTTGATTTCTGTACTCTTGCCGCCGTGGCCCTATCCAATTGGTATTAGGCCTGACACCTACAGCGGAACCCCAGTTCAACCCAGCGCTGTTGATTTGTAAAGTTATTTAAGCAGATCGATTGATTGATTCGCTCTATTAACCGAGCGCAGAGGTTTTCATTCCCACATGAAGTTTAGGGATTGGCATATCCCCGCTATGTCGCGAGCGTTTTGGCGAGTTTGGATTCAACTCACCATCTCTGGTAAGCGCGCATGTGCGACGCGATCCTTGAAGACTTGCCGGGTTGGGAATCGTGGCCGCTGACTTTCGGTGCTCGAACCAATTACCTGCGAGAGAGCGCTCTCATACCAATGAGGGCAACGAGTGAACCGGCTGCGCATGCAAGAAATGCCCCACCCCATCCTGTCGTGGACGCCGGTCCCGCGCCCATATCAAGCACCCACCCCACCAACAAGGGCCCTAAGAAACCACCTGAAAAGCCGAACACCGAATGCATCGCAAGCGTTGCGCCGCGCTCTCCCTCACGAGCCGCGGCCACTACGCCTCCCGTGAGCGCTGCAGAATCGCTCATGATGAAGATGGAATAAAGAGCAGCCAGGATTACTACATAGATAAAGGGCAATGCGCCGATAAAGCCCAATATTGATCCAACGATTACCGATAGAACCATCACTATAGAGATGGTCTGGCGCCGGCTTCGCGCAAGACATATCTGAGCACCAATCAGGCTCGCAGGCATGCCGAGAAGACTAAAAGCTGCCGCCAAGCTTGCCACACCCTCCCGACTGATATCCGTCGCAGACGCACCCGCCGCAAAAATAAGGAAAGCCACAATCCAGGCCCGGTAGGCGAAGAGTTCATAGGTGTGACCCACATAACCCCAGATGTAGGCAAGCGCTCCTTTGTTTTTGAACACCGGGCGAAAATCCAGCGGATGTCTACCTCCGGCTTGAGGATGATCCGGCTTCTTGGGAAACACAAAAGCAATGATCAGCGGTATACACAGAGCCTGCACAACGCCCGCAAACAAAAACACCTCCTGCCAAGCCAGTTGGCTGCTTAGGAGTCCTGTGAAATAGTACGACGCCGCCGTACCAATGCTGAATATGCTGAGGTACCAAGGCAGCACGCGTTGACGCGCCCGATCTTGCAGGCGGTCATTGATGATCTGGAGCCCCGGCATGTAGGTACCGGCAAGGGAGATCCCGGCCACAAAGCGAAACACCATGGCGCTAACAAATCCATCAGCGAACAGCGCGTACCCAACCGAACCCGCGACGCCACAGAGCAAGCCGAAGACATAAATCCGACGAGCATCCAGCGCATCGGTCAATCCAACCAACACCGGTACGGCCGTTACATAGCCGGCAAAGTAGATGCCGCTGATCCAGCCGGCCTGGGTTGAGCTCAATTGCCAGAGCGCGGTGAATTCATTGATGAGCACTGCAAAATTAGCAAAGCTCGCCATCGCAAACAGCTGCGCGATACCCATAACGACGATAAGGGGTGGACTCACTTTCAAGATCGAGATCGCGATAACGCAGGGGTTGATCGGACTCTATGGAGGCCAGCGGGTTTTGTCCAAAACTCAGGTAGACTCGGCGAAGCCGAGCCGACTGTAATGGAAGTCCCCAAGGTGAACATCTGATAGTAAAACGGTAAATCCGTGTCTTGAACTAGTCGTCGCATTATCTATGAGAATCAGTCGAATTCGAGTTTTTCGGGCAGACCTTCCGATGCGAGAGGGTCGGTACAGTTGGTCGAATCAGTCTCATAGCGCCTTTGATACGACCGTCGTGTTGATTGATACCGACAGCGGACTGACCGGCGTCGGCGAATGCTGCCCTCTGGGCCCCACCTATCTTCCCGCATACGCCGAAGGCGTCCGCGCAGGAATCGCACAGATAGCCCCGGCTCTTATCGGTGAAGACCCCACGCACCTCGAACGCATGAACGACACAATGGATGGCCTGATTAAGGGGCATCCCTACGTGAAGTCTGCCGTTGATATGGCCTGCTGGGATTTACTGGGCAAGGTCACTGCGCTTCCGGTCTACACCCTACTCGGCGGCTTGCGCCAAACTGAGGTCGCTCTTTACAAAGTGGTCTCGCGTGAGGATCCCGCCGACATGGCGTCACATGTTCGCGAGTACCGCTCACAGGGATTTCGAAGGTTCCAGGTAAAGGTTGGAGAGGATCCATCGACGGATATCGAGCGCATTCGTGCTACCGCAGAACAAATGGAGGCCGGTGATGTGCTCAATGCGGATGCAAACACAGGATGGACTCGTGTCGGTGCCTTGCAAGTCGCCGACGCAATACGTGATCTACCCAGACAGACGGGCGTTCATCTCACGTTTGAACAGCCCTGTCTGACGTATGAGGAGTGTCTGTCTGTTCGACAACACACTCACCTGCCGTTCGTTCTGGACGAATGCATGGACAGTCTCAGCGCTGTACTACGAGGGGTTCAGGATCATGCGATGGATATGATCAATCTAAAGATCAGCAGATTCGGGGGGTTAACGCGGGCGAAACAAGTGAGAGACCTCTGTGTATCTCTAGGGTTACCCATGAACATCGAGGACAGTTGGGGCGGGGAAATTACTACTGCTGCGATTGCGCATCTGGCCCACTCGACGCCCACCTCCTTCCAGTTCCAGTCCTCCGCTTTTCATGAATATGCAACGACGACGATTGCGACGGGCGCTCCCGAAGTCCGCGGTGGGACGATGATCGCCTCGGATGCGCCAGGCCTTGGGGTGACTCCCATTGAGGACGCTCTGACTCTAGTTCATGCATTCCAATAATTTTCCCTAGCGAGACCCCTCAGCGATGAAATCCTCGAACTGTTTCTCAGGACTGATGCCGGCATTGATGACGCCGTGCGATGCCGAAAGACGCCCCCAGTTCGGGGCTCTCTGCGAAAAAGCCAGCCGCCTGATATCGGCTGGGATGACTAGCGTGATTTATTGCGGGTCAATGGGCGATTGGCCGTTGCTTTCAGACGCCCAGCGTCAAGAAGGTGTTGCCGAGCTCAGTCAATCGGGCATTCCCGTTATCGTGGGCACGGGCGCACAAAACTCCGCACAAGCGGTAGCCCACGCGCGACACGCGCAAGAGGTTGGGGCTGCCGGTCTCATGCTGATACCGAGAGTGCTGTCACGCGGCTCGAGTAGCGCTGCACAAAAGGATCACTTTGGCGCCATTCTTGCGGCGGCACCTGATCTACCTTCGGTCATCTACAACAGCCCCTATTACGGCTTTGAGACCCGTGCCGACTTATTCTTTAGCCTGCGTGAGAAGTATCCCAATCTTGTGGGTTTCAAAGAGTTCGGTGGCGCGGCCGCTTTAAGTTATGCGGCAGAACATATCACCAGCGGTGGCTCCGATTTACGGCTCTTGATTGGCGTTGATACCCAGATGTTTCATGGCTATATCAACTGCGGCGCGGTTGGAGCCATTACGGGAATTGGTAATGTCCTACCGAAAGAAGTGCTTTATCTCGAAACCCTCTGCAAGCGGGCGGCAGGCGGAGATCAAGTGGCGCGGCGTCAGGCGTGGGAACTTGATCAGGCCATGATGACCCTTGCCATCTTTGATGAGGGCCCTGATCTGGTGCTGTACTTTAAGTATTTACTGACGCTACTGGGTGAAAAAGGCTATGAACATCATTTCAATGCCAGCGATCAGTTAAGTAAGAGTCAAGCGGGGTTTGCCGCGAGCCAGCTGGCCGCCTTTAAAGCATGGTGGCAAAACTGGGAAGGTCGGCCTACCTAACCGCCAAGCGAACGCCCCCTCGGACTGCAAGGAGACAGATGAAATGAAGGATCATTACCAAGTCGTTGTGATTGGCGGTGGCGTGGTGGGCAGTTCAGTGCTCTACCACCTTGCAAAATTTGGATGGTCGGATGTGTGTCTTCTTGAGCGCTCTGTCCTCACCGCAGGATCATCCTGGCACGCGGCCGGCGGCGTACATGCGCTTAACGCGGACCCCAACATGGCCGCTCTTCAGGCCTACACCATCGATCTTCTTTCAGAGATTCAGGCTGAGTCGGGACAGGATATCGGTCTCAGTATGACGGGCGGCATTACCGTGGCGTCCGCACCCGCTCGTTGGGAGTGGCTGCAATCGGCCTATAGAATTTTCCAGACGATCGGGATTGAAGACTGCTACTTGATGAGCCCGCAGGACATTAAAGACAAGTGCCCGATTATGGATATCACGGGTGTTCTCGGGGGACTTTGGTGTGATCGTGAGGGATACGTCGATACCACGGGCACGGTTCACGCCTACGCGGGCGCGGCAAAAAAACGCGGCGCGACAGTGATCGAACACACCAAAGTTGAATCCTTAAACCAACGACCTGACCGCTCGTGGGATGTCGTCACCGACAAAGGTGTGATCCACGCTGAGCATGTGGTGAACGCGGGTGGCCTCTGGGCAAAACAGGTCGGGCGTATGGTTGGACTTGATCTGCCTCTGTCACCGCTTGAGCATCATTATCTGCTCACCGACACGATTCCTGAGGTTGCGGCTCTGGACTTTGAACTGCCGATGACCGTGGATCTGGAGGGGTTTACCTATATGCGCCAGTATCAAAAAGGGGTGCTGGTAGGTATTTATGAGATCAACCATAAGCACTGGAATATGGACGGCGCCCCATGGGATTACGGGATCGAGCTGATTCAGGAGGATATCGATCGGATATCTGCCGAGCTTGAGATGGCCTTCGCCCGATATCCAGTTTTAACAGAGGTCGGAGTAAAGAACTGGGTCAACGGCGCTTTCACGTTTTCACCCGATGGCAACCCTTTGGTGGGCCCGGTGTCTTCCGTACCGAACTATTGGCTGGCATGCGGAGTCATGGCTGGATTTCTACAGGGCGGTGGCGTGGGGAAAACACTCGCCGAATGGATGATCCACGGGGAGACAGAGGCCGATGCCTGGCCGATGGATATTGCTCGCTACGGGGCATTCACGTCCAACCGGGAATACATTCGACAAACCACCGGCCAGTTCTATTCGCGCCGATTCGTGATGACCTACCCCAATGAGCAACTGCCGGCAGGTCGGCCGCTCAAAAAAGCGCCGGCGTGGTCGGATATGAACGCCGCTGGCGCACAATGGGGATGCAGTTGGGGTCTCGAGGTGCCGCTGATGTTTGCCGGAAACAGCTTTGAAGAAACGCCTACCCTGCGTCGCTCCAACGCGTTCAATGTCGTGGCAGAGGAGTGCCGTGCCGTACGCGAAAACGTGGGATTGCTCGACATCAGCGGGTTCTCCCGATATGAAATCTCCGGCCCCAATGCTGAGACCTGGTTGCGCAAAATAATCAGCGGACGTCTACCCGCACCCGGCCAAGCACGACTCGCGCCTCTGCTTGCGCCCAGCGGCCGGCTGAAAGGAGACCTCACCGCATTTAATTGGGGTGACGGACGATGGTGGCTGATGGGTTCTTATTATCTTCGAAACTGGCACATGCGCTGGTTCCACGACCATCGAGACGAGGGCGTGACCGTGCAAGATATCTCCGACATCACCGTGGGCTTTGGGCTGGCCGGTCCTAAATCACGAGACGTCCTCGCCCTTCTGACGCATCAGGACGTAAGTGATAGCGCGCTGCCTTTTATGGGCTGCAACACCATCGACATCGGACTGATCCGCGCGCAAGTAGGCCGGCTCTCCGTGTGCGGTGAACTGGGCTATGAAATCAACTGTCACGCCTCGGAACACATCACGCTAAGGAATCTGCTTCTGGAAGCAGGCGTTGACTTTGAGATGAGAGAGTTTGGCTTTTATGCCATGAACTCACTTCGTCTTGAGAAAAGTTTTGGCATATGGAATGCTGAATTTACCCAGGACCGTACGCCCGCGGTAACCGGCATGGATCGCTGGATCGACTGGACGCGAGATGACTTTATCGGTCATCAGGCGGCAGCCAAAGAAAAATCCGCGGGTACTCCAAGTCAGACGTTGGTTACTTTTGAAATTGATGCCGAAGATGCTGACGCGTCCGGCTATGAGCCCGTGTGGCAAGATGACCAGCGAGTCGGTTTCGTCACCTCAGGGGGTTACGGTCATTACACTGGGAAGAGTCTGGCAATGGGCCTTCTTCGCTCCGACTGCGCACAGGCAGGTATCTCGCTCGCTATCGACGTGGTCGGAAAGCGCAGGACAGCGACCGTTCTATCGGAGGCCGCTTGGGACCCACTCGGCAAGAAAATGCGTCTCTAGAAGTCGGTCCCCTAAATTGAGATCACTGTCGTGGATTACCGAGAGACCCACAGCCGCCGGGCCTAAGGTGTGACAGCCGCCCCATGACCGTCCTCGACCAGCTCAACGTTTTCCCGCGGGTAAAACTCGCCCATCTGCCCACACCCATAGAAGCGCTCACCAATCTTTCAGCAACGCTCGGATCTGCGCCGATTTACGTGAAGCGCGATGACTGCACCGGCCTCGCGATGGGTGGGAATAAGGCCCGCCAGCTGGAATACTACTTTGGCCAGGCCAGGGCGAGCGACGCCGATACGATCCTAATCACGGGAGCCGTTCAGTCGAACTTCGTGCGGATGACCGCTGCTGCTGCCGCCAAATGCGCAATGCAGTGTCATATTCAGCTTGAGGAACGCGTGGGAGATAAGGCATCGGAATATCGCGAATCCGGAAACGTACTGTTGGACCGGCTGCTCGGCGCTGTAATTCACAGATTTCCAAAAGGCGAGGATGAAACCGGAGCGGACAAAAATCTGCAAGACATCGCAAGCCAGTTAAAAAAGGAAGGACGCCGGCCTTACGTCATACCACTTGCTCCCGGTCATCCTCCATTTGGCACGCTCGGCTACATTGAAGCCGCTCAGGAAATCCTGACTCAGCTTAGCGCCCTGGAACACACGATAGGCCGCATTGTGGTTGCGTCAGGTAGTGGGACCACGCATGCCGGACTCTTATTCGGTCTTGCGGCACTTGGAAGCCCTCTTCGCGTGACGGGAGTGTGTGTCCGACGCGACCGGGATCAACAAGCCCAGCGCATTACCCGTCGCTGCCATGAGATAGCCGAATTAATCGGCATGGATAATCCCGTTAGCCCCGAGCGCGTGGAGGTTGTCGACGATACGCTGGCGCCGGGCTATGGGCAGATGAACGATGCGACCCTAGAAGCCATCGACCTTTGCGCACGCCATGAGGGACTCCTGCTGGACCCGGTTTATACCGGAAAGGCAATGGCCGGCTGCATCAAAATTGCCCGAGGCTTGGTGGGTAATGAGGCTCTTCTTTTTATCCACACGGGAGGCACGCCCGGGATTTTTGGCTACAGCAAGTTACTTACCGAACATCTTACTCACGCATCGTGACACTTGGGTCGCAGCAGATCTTCTCTCATCGTTTTTATGAGTCACTCTGATCCGACACCGGTTGATGTGCGCGTCATCATGCATGCCGATATGGACGCGTTCTATGCATCGGTAGAGCAGCGCGAGAACCCCGACCTGAGAGGCAAACCGATTGCTGTCGGCGGGAGTGGGCCGCGCGGCGTGGTGACGGCCGCAAGCTATGAAGCTCGTCAGTACGGTGTGCGATCGGCAATGCCCTCCGTCGAAGCAAAGCGACGATGCCCGGACTTGATTTTTGTGCGGGGCGATATGGCACTTTACAAACGCGAGTCTGAAAAGATTTTTTCCATATTTAAGAATTTTTCACCCGCTGTTGAGCGGATCTCCTTGGACGAGGCATTTATTGACCTGACCGGTACAGCGCGATTGCTGGGTGCCCCGGCGGCCGTCGGTGAGCAGCTACGTACACGAGTTCGCGATGAATTGTCCCTGCCGGTTTCAGTAGGTATCGCACCGGTAAAAATGGTCGCCAAGATTGCCAGCGCCAGCGCTAAACCAGACGGCCTGCTCGAAGTGACGGCCGATGCGGTAACGGCATTCTTGACGCCCTTACCCGTGGGTCGTATCTGGGGCGTTGGGCCAGTCGCCCAGACTCGTCTGGCGGATATGGGGTTTCATCTCATTGGCGATCTGATCGCCGCAGATGATGCAACTATCGAAGGCGCTCTGGGTGAGTGGGGTCTGGAGATCGCGAGGCTCGCTCGCGGCAGGGATTTTCGAGAGGTGGAACCCTACCGCGAGGCGGTCTCCTACAGCGAGGAACACACCTTCACAAACGACATGAGTGAACTCGCCGCGCTCGAGCCGTTTATTCGCGAGCATGCAGAATCCGTCGCAAGACGTCTGCGACGCAGCGAGGTCCGGGCTCGCACGGTCATCCTCAAATGGAAGTCCGCCAAGCGCACCGGTCCCGGTGCGAGAGGCTATCCTGTTTTCACTCGGCGATTAACGCTGTCCCAGGCCACCGACGACGGGAAAGTCATTGCCGAAACTGCGACAAAACTCCTTTACCATAACGGTCCCACGACCGCGATCCGACTTCTGGGTGTCGGATGTACAGGACTTAGCCAAGACCATACCAATCAGCTAGGCCTTTTCAACGGGAAAGAAACGTCGCGCCGGTCGGTGATCAATAAAACGGTCGATCAGATCACGCAACGCTTCGGTAAACGAGCGATCGGCGAATTATCTGCCCAGCGCCATGAACAGGTTGGTCTTTCTACCCAAGTCAAACGGGGAGACGACTGGGGTGACTAAGCGGTTCTAACCCGCACCAAGACGCGATAAAGAGCGCGATCGTTCCGGTGACTCGTTTTAGAGACTCGAGACTGACACATTCATCAAACCCGTGAATATTCTTGGACACCGGTCCATACACCAAACATGGGCAATCGTCGTACAGCACAAAGACCCGACCATCCAGATATCCAGGCGTAACGAAGGCCTCGAGACTGGAGCCAAAGCTTTGGGCGTGCGCTCGGCCAAGAACCTGCTCCGCGTCACTGCCCTCCTCTAACACATAGCCCTCGGCAAAAAATCCGTTGTACTCAACCTGCGGGGGATTGTGCTTCAGGAACGGATGGGTAGCGGCGTATTCGTGGATGCACTCTTCTATCTCGCTCGCCGCATCCCGTGGATCAGTCCCCGGATAAATTGCCACGCGCACGTCAAGCGAGCACCATGACGGCACAGACGAGGCCCAATCTCCCCCAGCGATCTTTCCGATATTCAAGTTGATCGGATGGGCGACTTGATCGAAGTATTGATGGGACGCCTTATCGCTGTTCCATTTTTGCTCAAGTGCCTTGAGCGTCGGAATTATCGAAACCGCCGCTTCGATGGCATTAGCACCGTTTCCTGCCTCGCGAACGTGTACAGGCCGTCCCCGAACGTGAATTTGAAACCAGATAACGCCGGTATTTGCGCGCACCAGCATGTTCTCCTCGGGCTCGGGAATGAGGGCCGCGTCAGCTCGATAACCTCGAACCAGTGCCGATAAAGCCCCGTTCCCGGTGCATTCCTCTTCTGTAACCGACTGCACATGAACCCGAGCGGCGGGCTGAAATCCCAGACTCGCTAACGCGTCGAGCGCTGCCACATTTGCACATAAGCCAGCCTTCATGTCTGCGCCGCCGCGCCCGAAAAGCCAATCACCGTCGACCCAAGGTTCAAACGGAGGTCGCGACCACATGTCCAAAGGGCCTGTGGGAACGACATCGACGTGTCCATTAAGTATTAATGATCTCCCCTTCTCAATATCAGGTTGATGCGTGCCGACAACATTGATCGCATCCTCGTAACTGACCTTCACAGGCGAAAAGCCGGGGTGAGATTCAATCGCTGCAACATCGATCGACCAGCGATCCATCGCATAGCCCCGTGCGGCCAAAGCATCATAAAAGCATGCCTGCGCCTGACTTTCTTTTCCCCGCGTTGAGTCGAGGGCAATCATCTCTTTGGTGAACGCGAGCTGCGTTCCAAAGCGGCGGTCTACCGCATCTAGAATTTCCTCAACGTGTTTCGGATCAAGCGCTTCGTTCACTTGGGCATCGTTTCGTAGTATGGGAGTGGGCCCTATGGGTCACGCCAGATACCGTGGGTTGAGCAAGATACACAGCCGCCCCAATAGCTCACGTGGTCATACTCGATCTCAATGGGTTCTATTCCGCGCTTGGCGAGCTCATCACAGACGCGACCAAGGCCTGCGGGGATAACATAGCGCTTGTCATCAAGGCTCACGCCTACCGTGGCATAGGCTCTGGCCTCTGCTTCGGTGAGCTCGATCACGTCCCAATCCGCAATCGGCGCAGGTAAGGGCTCCTTGAGCTCTTCGCGGTATAGCAGGAGCACACCGTCCGCTACCAGCACCATCGTACCGAGCAAATGCAAGATGGTTCCGTGCATCGGCATCGGATGCACCTCAAAACCAAAGGGTTTGATGTAGTCCGCCAGCCAATCCGTTCCCGCTCGGTTGCTCGCGATATCTGACTCGCCCACAAAAAGGTGATTCTGGAAGCACACGATATCGCCCCCCTCAAGATAAGGGCCCGGGCCTCCACTTGAGGGTGAGTAGGGTTGCGCCGCGGGCATCACGACGTGATGGGTCTCCGCGTCTGCCGCGAGCAAGGGCGCCACCACCTCTCGCAAAGGAAACACCTCCTTGCGTCGATAAGCGCGCCGAATATTCAATTCAAGATAGTGCTTGCCGACCGTGTACACCGGATCCGCGGGATACAGCAAAGATGCGCCGGGCTGAAGATCGGCAAGATATTGCCGTTCCGACTCGCTGTAAGGTCGCGGCCGATAGACCTTGACGCCATGCTTCTCATAAAGTGCAGCCAAATTATCCAACTGCTCGGCCGTCTTCTCCCAGCGCTCCGGCATCGCTTTGGCAATATCGAGGGGCTGATCACCGCTGGCCTTCAGCGCGGCCTGAACTTCCTCGTTGTAGTGATGCAATGTGGGATTGAACGGCGGCAGAGCGAGGCCCTCCGCACTTCCCACAATAGCGCTTCTCAGTCGACCGTAGTCCGTATAGGCGCCAAAACCCTGGTTTGAACTCATAGATTCCTCTCTCGTTTTTATGCGGGATGACTTCACCCCTATTTTGCTAACGAAGGACCTCTGCTTACAAGCACTCAGTGGATCCAAATGCGGCCCTTCGGTGGATCTCAATGCGCCGAATCAGCCCGCTGTGCGGAATATGTACTAACGCGCTCAGAAGGAATGCCGCTCAGAGAAGAAAAACGGTTCCTGCTGAGGCCAAGGCGATTAAAAGAATAACAAGCCAAAAGCCCTTCTCTGTGGGCGACGAAATCCGACCTGCTACGGGTTTTCTTTGCCACGGCAGTGGATTGGCGGACTGCTTGGCCCGTAAACGAGACGCGCCGCCAGCGGTATGCGATGAAGGCTTCGAGAGGCATGTACAACGTTGATATTTCGAGCGATGCTGCGAATTCATATCCAGGATATCTTCTTCGTCGATTTCCATATCCCAATGAAGATCATCCGCATCCACGCCCGCGACAAGATGCACCTGATACGTGCGGCCCATTACCTCGTCCACAAAACCGGTGTGAACTCCAGACCGATTCCCATCGCGCCAGCGTGTCAGAACCCGGTCCCCTACCTGGGGCTCAAGTGGCGTGCGATATTGAATTCCGGCGATATCTTCAGGCCAGATGAGACGCGTATAGCCCGCGGCGGGCTCGTCTGAATCCAGCCCTACTAACCGGTCGTACTCCCAATCGAATACGGGCGCTCGCTTTATGACGCTGAGACCGTCGCCCGCGGTGTAGACGATGAAATCGCCCGAGTCGTCATGCAGCCGGACGACATCTCCTTCATCAAGGGTTTCCACAACGTCGTCTTGGCGCAGCGAGCGTTGTTCCTTCGCCACTCAGGCTACCTCTCGGCCGGAATCACTGATCACGCCGTTCTGGTATTCGCTAACGCGCCACGCTCGTTCACTCGCCTCGAGAACAATGCAGGAAGCACCGCCTTTCGTGCGCTCCCGCCCGGCAGCCCCTGGATTAATCACCCAGGGATTTCGCGACACATCTTTACAGCGGACATGGGTGTGTCCGTATACGATTGCCCGTACGTTGGGATGTTTTTCTCTTAGTCTTCGATGGTAGTGGCGGGTATCCCATATGCGATGCCCATGCTCCACCGCCACATCACCCCCCGGCAGGTTAACCACCGCGCTCTCCTGGAGATCGGAGAAGCCAAGGGTGTCCGGGTAGCGCCAGGACTGTGCAAAATCATTGTTTCCCGATACGGCAACTAGCTGCCCATTCTTTGGTTTGATCGATGAGAGGACATCAACGCCGCCAATGTCCCCAGCGTGGATCACGCCGTCTGCATTCTGCGCAAGCTGCGCAATGAACGGGTCAACGAATCCGTGCGTATCCGACAGAATAATCCAGCGCATGAATTCCGTTGGACGCGTTAGCGCCCAGCAGCGGAGGGTTTTTGGACGGGGCGCAACAGGAGCCATAAGCCGAACAGTCCAACGGGAATACTCAGAATCTGACCCATAGTGATGCTCTCCAGGAAAATAAATCCGAGATGGGCATCCGGCTCCCTAAACATCTCAACAACGAGCCGCATGACGGCGTAGCCCAAGAGAAACATCCCGCTAACGCGACCGGCCGGCCGGGGTTTAGCAGAAAAAAACCAAACCAAGAAAAATAGAACCATGCCCTCGAGCCCCGCCTCGTAAAGCTGCGACGGGTGTCGGGGCAATGGGCCGGCTGCCGGAAACACCACCGCCCAAGGAACTTCACTCGCTCGGCCCCACAGCTCCTGATTAATGAAATTTCCGATACGTCCAGCCATTAGGCCGGGCGCGCACAGCGGCGCGAGGAAGTCGGCGACCGCGAAAAACGACGTGTTAAAGCGCCTGGCAAAAATTAAGACCGCGACAATGACACCGAGCAATCCGCCATGGAAGGACATTCCTCCAGTCCACACCGAAAAGATCTCGAGGGGATTTGAGAGGTAATAGGTCGCGTTGTAAAACAACACGTAGCCTAAGCGACCTCCAAGGACGGCACCCACCGCGACATAAAAGACGAGATCCCACACCATTGATCCCGTCCATCGACCGTCGGAGCGCTTTGCGCGATAAAGACCTAGAGCTCCTCCCACCAAAAAGGCGACGAGATACATCACGCCATACCAATGGATTGCAACCGGTCCGATGCTCAGCGCTATTGGATCAATATCTGGGAAATTCAATTGGTACCTCGAAATTCAATCGGCGCTAACGTCTTTGATGAAGAATTTGGCTAAGTAACGGTTGCGCTTTAAGTATTTTTTACCCCGCGATCATACATCAGGAGTCGACTTTTTTTGGCCTCAGCCTGCGGTGCGCGATGCCTTACCGCATGATCTGATCACACAGTCCCCGTTGCCGTGATATCGTTATTCACTCTGCTTTTTCTTGTCAGCCGCACAGGCTTGGTTCTTATGAGATCAACATTTTTCAGCCGTTCTGCTCGAAGGATACTGTGTTTCTTATTGCTCTTGGTCGCAAGCAACGCTCAGGCCGCGACGCGAATCATTGTGAAGACAATGGATAAAGGTATTTCTGGGCAAGCTCAGATTGTGGTTAGCAAAAATCGTATTCGCGTCACTCACTCGCAAGCCCCACGACAGGAAATGCTTTTTAATGTTGCAGATCAACTCGTCCTTTTCATAAATCACCCGCGTAAAGAAATAACACGTGTTGACTCTGACGCCTTAAAGCAATCGATGGGACAACTCGCCGGCATTGCCGACCAGCTCCAGGCCCAGCGAGAGAATCTACCTGAAGAGAAGCGTGAGCAGCTCGACGCCATGCTGGAGAGTCTCGGCATCATGAACCCGGATGAAATTGGCTCCGGCACGCTAAAAATCAAGGCACTCGGCAGGGCGCATGAGGTTGGAGGATTCGCGTGCAGTTGGTGGCAGGTAAGTCGGGATAACACGCTTCTCAGTCGAAGCTGCCTTAGCAATAATAGGGATCTTCAGATTGACCCTAACGACTACCGCGCTTTGCTGGCCCTGTCGGCTTACGTTCAAGATCTTCAGCTCTCCGCGAGCGCGCTTATGTCATCGCTAGGGTTTAGTCTTCCCCCGCTGGGTTTGCCTGATGACGCGAGCGTTCCGATTCGAATCGAGAATGTCGCGGGTGATTACACAGCCGAAGTCGCTGCTATCGACCATCTGGATGCCGGCCTTCAGCTCGGCATCCCGGGGGGTTATCGCATTCTGGAGTTCGGGGACTATTAGGAAGCCGCTAAGCGATACATCAGTTCGCGAGGTCGGGTAGGTCTGCAAAGAGATCCAATGCTTCCGGATTAGCCAGCGCCTCACGATTCAAGACAGGCTCATGGTGCACAATTTTCCGCACCGCCAGCTCTACAATCTTTCCGCTCTTCGTTCGCGGAATGTCACTAACGGCAACGACTTTTGCGGGGACATGCCGAGGCGTTGTGTTCTTTCTGATCTCCTCACAAATACGGTGTCTTAATTCATCATCAAGGACCCGCCTCTCCTTCAGTCTCACAAACAAGACGACCCGCACATCGCCCTGCCATTGCTGACCAATAACGAGGCTTTCGACGACCTCCGGGATACGTTCGGCCTGCCGGTAAATCTCGGCCGTACCGATTCGGACACCACCAGGATTCAAGACGGCATCAGAGCGCCCAAATACGATGATGCCGCCATGCTCGGTGAACGAGATATAGTCTCCGTGACACCAAACGTTCGGGAATTTTTCAAAATAGGCCTCATGGTAACGATTACCTTGAGGGTCATTCCAAAATCCAATCGGCATGGACGGAAAAGCGTTTGCACAGACCAGCTCGCCTTTCTCACCGACGCCCAAAAGGCTGCTGTCATCGGCCCTTACTTCAATCTGCATACCCAACATAGGGCATTGGATCTCGCCTCGCCACACCGGCAGATTAGGGTTGCCCCCCATGAAGCAGCCCATAATGTCAGTACCTCCAGAGATTGAGGAAAGGCAGGCACTCGAACTCACCGCGTCGTACACGTAATCAAATCCCTCTGGATTTAGAGGCGACCCCGTGGAAAGAATGGTGCGTACCGCGCTGAGGTCATGGGTCTCTTTCGGACGCAGATTCGCCTTTGCAATGGCATCTATAAATTTTGCTGAGGTACCCAAGACGTTAATTTTTTCCTCAGCCACAAAATCAAAAACAATGTTTCCGTCTGGATAAAACGGTGAGCCGTCATAAAGCGCCAACGTCGCTCCACTCGCCAGCCCGCCGACCAGCCAGTTCCACATCATCCATCCGCAAGTCGTGAAATAAAAAAGCCTGTCGTCTGGATTCAGGTTCACGTGAAGCTGTTGCTCTTTCAGATGCTGAAGGAGCGATCCTCCGACGCCATGAACAATGCACTTGGGTACCCCGGTGGTCCCGGAGGAATACATCACGTAGAGCGGATGATCAAAAGGCACTTCAACGAAATCGATCTCTGTGGCATCCACAGAAAACGCTTCGAGCGTCATCGCATCACGAATGCCCGAGATGTCTGGATCCGCTGCAAGCAGCGGCACCACCACCGCATGCGTCAACGATGGCAAGCCTTCCCGGATGGCTCTGAGTTTTTCGAGTGAATCGTGGGATTTGCCGTTGTACCAATATCCATCGGCACTAAAAATAACCTTGGGCTCGATCTGACCAAATCGATCCAGCACGCCCTGAACTCCAAAATCCGGCGAACACGAAGACCAGGTAGCGCCAAGCGAGGCGGTCGCAAGCATCGCGCTGACGGTCTCAGGCATATTCGGCATGAACCCGCAGACTCGATCCCCGGGGTTTATCCCTAATCCACGCAGTGCCGCCGCGATGCGCGCTACCTGCTCATACAGTTCGCGATGGCTGACAGATCGCTTGACCTTATCTTCGGCCCAAAACAACAGCGCCGGACCATCGTCGCGTCGCCGCAGCAAGTTACGCGCAAAATTCAGTTTTACATTGGGAAACCAGATCGCGCCGGGAATACGTTCAGGACTCTCAATGACCGAATCCAATGATCCGCTGCCTATTGCGCCAGTCCAATCCCACACGCTGCGCCAGAACTCCTCAGGATGCGTTACTGACCAGTGATGCAGCGAGACATAGTCAGGGAATGATCGGCTCCACCGAACGGATGCATCTTCCGCAAACCGAGTCATGTTGCTCGCCGCTATCTGCTCGGGACTGGGCGACCACAGGGCATGATCGCTCATGGCTGACGGCTCAACGGTTGTATGCTGCAAAACATGGGGGGAGTTTACCCCGCTCCTCTCCCATGATTAACTCATCCCCCGGTGAATTTCGCTCGGCCCATTCAGGTCTTGCGGCGCGGGAACAAGATGTCTGGCGGAAGAATTCCAATCAAAAGCGGTTGAACATGAACTTAGCATCAGATTTTGATCGCCAGGCACTCATTGCCCACTTGGGTCAGCGCGCCAAGAAAGAACTGGTCGCGACTGAGGCCGATCTCGCAAAGACGTTCTTTTCCCATTATTTCCAGAGAGTCCCGGCGCGTGACTTGCGCGATGCAGACCCCCTGGAACTCTACGGCAGCGCCCTCGCCCATCTACGGTCTGCCCAGCGCAAACAACCGGCGCAGTTTCGGATTCGCGCTTTCACTCCGATAGACGAAGACGATGAATGGACCTCACGGCACACCATCGTTGAAGTCGTCGCGCCGGACATGGCGTTCCTTGTCGATTCGATTCGGATGGCGCTTAACCGACTGGGCTACACGATCCATCTCACGATTCATCCGGTCATCGGCATCAGTCGCGATTCCGATCACCGAATCCGCGCGATCAGTGGGCACAGCGAAGGGGGGCAGCCCGAGTCTTTTCTGAGTTTCCGAATCGACCGTGAACATCGCCGCCAAAAGCTCGAACTCATTGAATCGTGCATCCGTGACGCGTTGGATGCAGTTGCCGCCGCAAATCAGGACCTTGATCCCATGCGTGATCTTGCTCTGGAACTTGCGTCCTCGCTGGGAACCTCCCCTGGAGCAATAGGCAATGAATTACAAAATGAAGTCGCCTCGCTCTGCAGCTGGATCGCAGGCAACAACTTTACTTTTCTCGGCGCGATCCACTCTCAGGGATCAAACAAGAGCGGATCAAACATAGAGCCTAACGAGACTTCCGCGCTCGGCATCCTCAAAGCCAGCTATGGGTATGACGTCAACGCACGCCTTCATGTCTTGCCCGAGGCGATTGCGAAAAGCTTTAACACTCAAGAACTGCTGCTCATTACTAAGTCGAACAAGAGATCGCTTGTACACCGTCCAGCCTACATGGACGTGATCTCAATCCAGCATCCCGTTGACTCCGATAACCGTCAAAGACATACCTTATTTGTGGGTCTTTTCTCAGCTGACGCCTATAACCGGAGCGTGACGGAGATTCCTGTCCTGCGACGGAAGTTAGCCCAGATCCTTGAGCGCAGTGGACTCCCGGCTCGTGGACACGGCATCAAGGTCCTCCAAAATCTTGTGGAGCGTTACCCGCGAGACGATCTTTTTCAAATGACCGAGGAGGAGCTCTATCAAACCGGCATGGGCATGCTGGATCTTCAGGAGCGACAACGGGTACGCCTGTTCGCCCGCAAAGACCGGTTTGCACGCTTTTATTCCTGTTTGGTCTTCGTCCCGCGAGAGCGATTCAACAGCGACCTTCGGGAGCGGATCGGATCGGCATTGCTCGAAGCCTTTCAAGGCTCGGGATATGAATTCAACGTGCACTTCTCGGAGTCAATACTCGCGCGCATTCACTTTATCGTGAGCGTTGGTGGAACGACGCCCGCCGATGCAGACCTGGATCGACTGGAATCTGTAATCGCAGATCTTGCAAAGCTTTGGCCGGACGAATTGCGGCAAGCGCTTCGGGAGCGCTACGGCGATCGTCCCGGGCTGGACTATGCCGATGTCTGGTGCAGTGCTTTCCCGACCGCTTATCGCGAAACGTTCAACCCACAGCAGGGCGCCGCGGACGTGCAGCACTTAGAGGCGGCAGAGAAATCGGCACGCCTCGTCATTAGCTTTGAGCCCACCCCAGGTACTGATTCTGCCAGTGTCCAACTCACGCTCTACTCCCCGCACGCGCCGGTTATTCTCTCGGATATCCTGCCGATGATTGAGAACATGGGTCTCAGGGTTCTTACGGAAACACCCTACTGCATTCGAAATAGTCATGGTTTCGTTGTTTTTCTTCACGTCTTTGAGCTCAATGATGCAGCCGGCAAGGCGCCGAACATCAGCGCATCGAAGTTAGAAATCGAAGAGTTACTGCATCGGGTATGGCAGGGGCAAACCGATAACGACGGATTTAATCAGCTCGCTTTGGCAGCGACCCTCGACTGGAAACAAACGACGCTGTTACGTGCAAGCTATCGGTATTTAAAACAAATCCGTTTTCGCTACAGCCAGGACTATGTCATCCAGACCCTTGCGGGCAACCCCAATATGGTCCGCAGAATCGTGCGCTTCTTCGAAGCGAAGTTTGATCCTGATATCGATGGCGATCGTGACGGGTTGATCTCCGATACTCGTCTTGAACTCAACAATGGTCTGGAGCGCGTGACCAATATTGATGAGGATCGTATCCTGTCTGCCTACATCAACCTGGTGGAATCGCTGCTGCGAACCAATTACTACCAGATTCACGACCCAGATCAGCCAGAGCGGCTGTCGTTGAAAATTGATTGTCGATCCATTACCCGGATGCCCGAGCCGCGCCCCCTATTTGAGATATTCGTGTTCTCTTCGCGGGTCGAAGCGATACATCTCAGAAGCGGCAAGGTGGCGCGCGGCGGGCTACGCTGGTCCGATCGCCCTGAAGATTTTCGCACCGAAGTGCTTGGGCTGGTCAAGGCACAGATCGTGAAAAACGCGGTGATTGTTCCGGTGGGCTCAAAGGGTGGCTTTATCGTTCGTCGACTCGCTGAGTGCGCCGCAGAAGAGCGATCGGCGGAGGTTGTCAGCTGCTATCAGACCTTCATCCGAGGACTGCTGGACATCACGGACAATCGACACCAGAGCGCTCTTCTGCCGCCCCAAAGGGTTGTCCGCTATGACGCTGACGACCCCTATCTGGTGGTTGCGGCAGACAAAGGGACCGCGACTTTTTCTGATATCGCGAACGAAATTGCCGATGAATACGGTTACTGGCTTGGCGATGCCTTTGCCTCTGGCGGCAAGACAGGCTACGACCATAAAGGCATGGGGATCACCGCCCGCGGTGCCTGGGAATCGGTGAAACGGCTCGCCCGCGACCTCGACCTAGACACACAAACTCAACCCTTTACCGTGATCGGGATTGGGGATATGGCCGGGGACGTGTTCGGCAACGGGATGCTTCTTTCAAAACAAATTCGACTGATTGGCGCGTTTAATCACAAACATATTTTTATCGATCCCAATCCTGACCCCGCGAGCTCGTTCACTGAGCGGCAGAGGCTTTTCAAGCTCCCGCAGTCCAGCTGGGAGGATTACAACGGTGCTCTTATTTCTGAAGGGGGCGGCGTCTGGCCCCGCTCTGCAAAGAAAATAGAGCTCTCAGAAGCAGCACAAAAGGCGCTCGGCATCAGCACCGTTGCACTAAGTCCAGAGGAGCTTATCCACGAAATGCTGAAGAGTCCGGTAGACCTACTGTTCAACGGCGGCATCGGCACTTACGTGAAAGCATCTTTGGAGAGCCATGAGTCGGTGGGTGATCGCGCCAATGACAATCTCAGAGTGAATGCCTCTGAGTTGCGCTGTCGAATTATTGGCGAGGGGGGCAATCTGGGAATGACGCAGCGTGCCCGAATTGAATTCAGTCAGTTGGGTCGTCTCTGCCATACCGATGCCATTGATAACTCCGCCGGTGTCGATACGTCTGATCACGAAGTAAACATCAAAATTCTTCTTAACGCGGCGGTCGATGCCGGCGAACTCTCGATCAGCGAGCGCAATGCACTTCTGGAAGAGATGACAAATGAGGTAGCGAAGCTCGTGCTTCGGGACAACTATGCGCAAACTCAGGCGATATCGCTCGCCAGTGACCAGGCCGTGAATTTAATCCACCAGCACTCGCGTGCCATTCGCCAACTGGAGCAGACCTATGGCTTGGATCGGGCGCTAGAAGCGTTACCAAACGACGAAGAAATTAATGATCGAATTTCCCGAAAGCAAGGGCTTACCCGTCCAGAACTTGCGGTCCTATTGAGTCACAGCAAAATATCCACTTATCAGATTCTCCTCGATTCCAACGTGCCAGAGGACCCTTTTCTTGCTGAGGACCTAGCCCGTTACTTCCCCGCAATCCTATCCCCACGCTTCGATGGCCTCATGGCCAGTCATCAGCTCCGCCGAGAAATCATTGCAACCTACCTGACCAACAACATGATCAACCGAGTGGGTCCGGGGTTCGTCATGCGTATGAACGAATTGACCGGCGCGCTTCCCGCCGACACGGTACGGGCCTTTACCGCGGCGCGCGAGATATTCCGCTTGCGCGAGTGCTGGCAAGATATTGAGGGTCTCGACAACCAGATACGGTCGCAAGCGCAAAAGGAACTCATGCATGAAACTCGTCAGCTGCTTGAGTATGCGACTGTCTGGTTATTGACGTACCGACCCCAGCCTCTCGATATTGCGAGCACAGTCAAAGAATTTCGCGGAGATATCGACCAGCTGAAGCGGGGCTTTCCGCGCGTGCTCGCGGCGTCCAATCGTCTGACTCAGAAACGACGGGTCAAGCGCTATCTGAACGCGCAAACACCTGCCCCAATCGCCAATACCGTGGCTGAATTTGCAGCGCTCTCGCGCGGTCTCGACATCGCCGAACTCGCAGCCTCGGGGGACTATGGCATCGCGCAAGTGGCGTCGGTTTATTTTGATGTCGGCGATCGCCTGCATCTGCAGTGGCTGTTCGAGCGGATAGGCAAACTGCCGATAAATAATCATTGGCATGGTCTCGCCCGAGCGGCTCTGCGGAGCGACCTCGTGCTCACGCAAAGGCAGATCACCGCTAGAATATTATCCCGCGAGACTGGCCGCGGTAAGGCTGCTGTGCGAAGCTGGATCGCCGCCCATCCGACGGACCATCAGCGTCTCGAACACATGATCGCAGATCTGCATAAATCTGGCGATCTCGATTTCGCGATGCTCGCGGTTGTTGTGAATGCGGTTGGGCGACTCGGGGTATCAACCGTTTCCGACGACGAACCGGACGTGGACCGGAGATAAGCGACCGGATCGGATGACCGGCGCTATGCGCCACGCTCTCCGTAATGTTTACATTAATAGCTTCCTAGCAATCGAGAAAGTATGCGAACCTCAAATTTCTTCCTGACAACTCTCAAAGAGATTCCTGCCGACGCTGAGATCATCAGCCACCAGTTGATGCTGAGAGCGGGGCTAATCCGTCAGGTCGCCTCCGGGGTATATAACTGGCTGCCGCTAGGCCATCGAGTACTCAGTAAAGTGCAGCAGGTTGTTCGTGAGGAGATGAATAGAGCGGGCGGCCAGGAAGTGCTTCTACCCGCCGTGCAACCTGCCGAACTCTGGCAGCAATCCGGTCGTTGGGAGGCCTACGGCCCTGAATTGCTGCGCTTTTCTGATCGTCATCAACGCGACTTCTGTTTTGGCCCTACTCACGAGGAGGTCATTACGACTCTGGCTCGGACTGAAATTCGCAGCTATCGACAGCTGCCGATGAATCTCTACCAAATTCAAACTAAGTTTCGAGACGAAATCCGGCCGCGCTTTGGCGTGATGCGCTCCCGCGAGTTCATCATGAAAGATGCCTACTCGTTTGATCGGGACTCAGCGGGCATGGCGGAAAGCTACAAATCGATGTATGACGCCTACGGCCGCATCTTTAAGCGCCTTGGTCTTGCCGCTCAGGCCGTAGAGGCTGACAGCGGTTCGATTGGCGGTAATTTTTCGCATGAGTTTCATATCCTTGCGGATTCGGGAGAAGACGCGATCGCTTTTTGCTCTGAATGCGGGTACGCCGCGAACGTCGAGAAGGTGATTCTCCGCCCAGCGCGCCACCCCCGCCCGTCAGCAAGCGAGACCATGCGTGAAATTGAAACACCCGATCAGCACACGATTGAAAGTCTTTGCAATTTTCTGAAGGTTAAACCAGAGCAAACCATAAAAACGCTTCTGGTTGATGGTCTCGACGGCGGCCCCGTCGCGCTCGTCCTAAGAGGTGATCATGATCTCAACGCGATCAAAGCGGAGGCTCTGCCGGCAGTCGCCGCCCCCCTTCGATTTGCGAGCGCACAAAGCGTAAAACAGGCCACCGGTTCCTCGCCGGGCTCTATCGGTCCGGTGGGGCTAACGATCCCCGTTTTTGTCGATCATGCTGCAGCCGCGGTTGGCGATTTTGTGTGCGGCGCCAACCGCGACGACGCTCATCTCACCGGAGTAAATTGGGGTCGCGATCTCCCTGAGCCTGAGAGTCATGATCTGCGGCAAGCCGTCGAGGGTGATCCCTGCCCGAACGATGCCGACCGCACCATCAGCGTTCGTCGCGGAATCGAAGTGGGTCACGTCTTTCAGCTGGGCACCAAGTACAGCGAGGCTCTGGAAGCCAACTTCCTTGATCCAGACGGACGCAGTCAGCCGTTTCATATGGGCTGCTATGGCATCGGTATTACCCGCATTGTTGCCGCGGCCATCGAACAAAGCCACGATGAGCGCGGGATTATTTGGCCGGGCCCCCTTGCGCCTTTTGACGTTTGCATTGTGCCGATCGGACTTAGAAAATCACAGGACGTTACGCAAGCGGTTGAGACGCTTTACACCGATCTACAAAACGCAGGCTTTGAGGTTCTTCTGGACGATCGGGATGAGCGACCAGGAGTCATGTTCTCCGAGATGGACCTGATCGGAATACCGCATCGCATTGTCGTTGGTGAGCGGGGCCTAAAGAACGGAAATGTTGAGTACCGCCATCGATCAGAGAACGACTCTGTCGACTATCCGCTCAACGAACTGGTGGCGACTTTAAGGGCCCTTAGCGCTGAAGAGAAAGAGGGCTAGGTCACGATTTAGATCGATCATTGATCTACTGCTCAGCTAAAGCAATGGTGCACGCCGTCCCGGGGCGAATCAACGCATCGCTAGAAAACTCTACCGCAAGGGCATAGCGGAGCGTCTCGCCTGATGTGCTAACCGGTTCAAGGCCAACACGACTGGCAAGCCCCACAAACTGCTGATCTCCTATCGCTATCACCACGGGGGTTCCGGATTCGTAGGCCTGCAGGCTTTCAGCGTCGATCAACGTTCGGGCCAGATAACGACCTTTCTCAGCTAGCGTAATCATCGGAGGATCCTCCGACTCATGATTGACGAACTGACCGAGAGTCAACTCCGATTCCACGATCCAAGCATCGAAGGGCGCCCGCAACTGGGCTAAGTCAAGCTGGTAACGCGCCTGCTGGACGGCGAGCTCTGCATCCTTTAACGCATAGTCACGGCGTGAAAGCTCAATCTCGACCTGTTCCAACTGTACGCCTGACAATGCGCCCTCGTCATAAAGCGTTCGCTCCCGATCCAAAACCGCCATTTGCTCCTCGAGCTGTGCCTGATGAATCTCCGCGATATTGGCAGCCTTATCCAGGGCGATTTTCAGCGGTACCGTATCCAGGGTCGCCATACGCTCACCCGATAAGATTGTGTCTCCAGGCCGGACGTCAACCGCTGCCACCTGTCCCGAGAGACCAAACCCCACGGCGACGCGACGATTCCAATCGATCGTTCCTTCAAGGCTCTGCCCATATAGTGACGTGGACATCAACGCCGCGACTGAGGCCAAGACCGCTCGGCGTATACCTTTCATATCGTTAATTCTCCCGAATCAGAACGACGGGCTCTGCCCGAAGTGCGTCCAAGCGGGCCCACCGCAGGGTTTGTTGAAACTCCGCTCTGCTCATGTCGAGCATTGCCTCCACCGCTGCCGCCTGTGCATCACCCAGATCGGCACTCATCTCCATCTCATACATCGCGCGAGCGCGATCCTGATAGTAGCTCTGGTAGGTTTGCTGCGCTTTCGCAGCCGCAATTTCCGCTTGGCCCACCTGCAGATCAGTCAAAAGACTCAATACCTCCTCGCGAACCGCAAACTCAGCCGCGAGAAGTTCTGCACGCTTTTGGAAAACCGCATTTTCCGCAAGCGCGATTTCCGTATCGCGGCGATCGGTGCCGTTAAAAATTGGCGCGATGAACTTAAGATTGGCTCGATAACGGTCGCGACTTGCAAACGAGGCATCGTAATATTCCCGCGCTTCAAATTCAAAACTCAGCACGGGTGAATTAATCTTTCGCGCTACTTCAATCTTCGCCTCCGCGGCATCGAGTTCTCGACGTCGCGCCAGCACGACCGGCGACTTCGCGAGAATGTCATCAACCAATTCTGCGTAGTCCGGGACTGCTCGTTCCAGATATTCAGATAAATCCGGCCGTTGAAGCTGACCGGACAAATCACCCGGGCGACCTAACGCCAGAGCTAATTCATGGCGTCGCTGCCGACGCTCGAGATCCGCACGATGTCTCGCTGCGTAACTCTTTCGATAGAGCGCTTCCTTCTCCGCAATCTCGAGATCTGAGAACTGCTCGAATCGATCGCGTCGCTCTTGGGCTCTTGAGTATCGGAAGAAGTCGATCGCGAGGCGTTCGTTGTACATCTGATAAGCCTGATCCGCCAAAATCACCGAAAAAAATCGTTTCATCACCTGAATCAGGTGTTGATCCTGCTGCGCAATCAGTCCCGCCGCACGAGCCTCGATCTCAGACTGAGCCGCCGAGATGCGGTTTTTCGTTCGGCCGAAGTCACTGATCCGCTTATCCAGGACCACCCCGTAGCGGCTGTCATTCTGAAAATCGACACCCGGATTTGAAGCGCGACTCGCCATACGAGGCTGCAGCTCAACAAATGCGTCAAAGCCGTAAGCGGATTCCAGCTGATTCAGACGAATCTGGGCGGCACGTAGCTGAGTTTGCGCAAGTTCAATATGCGGATGACTTTCAAGGCTTACTCTGAGAGCCGTACCCAACGTGAGTGGCTCCGAAAGAGGCGTTTGTGCGGTTTGCGCATAACTGTTCGCGGCTAACGTGAAAGTAGTCCCAACGACCACAAGTCGCGCTAGGCTCCGCGCATGAGATCGGCGCTTCATGACTTCACCCGATTGAACACGAAGGGGGCAACGGGTCGATCAAGACGACTCGTCGCGACGTTTACGTTTGTAGCTCGAGAAGCGTTCCGTCTTGAAGTGCGCATCAACGACAAACTCGCCAAGCCAGAGGAACTCCTGAGTATCGCGAGTGGTTCCCGTGAACCGCGTCATCAGCTTGCCCTCGTTGTCGAAAAACAAAAACGCTGGGGTCGCCCGGATCCGGTTATGCTTTAGAGCAAACTCCGTTTCCGAAGCCTCTGCCCCATCAAAGCCGATTACCGTTGCATCGCCATCCGTGTTCAACTTAATGATTTGAAAGTGACTGCGAAAGTAATCCTGTACCGATGCTTGATTCAAAATCGTCTCATGCATGCGCTCACACCAGGGACAATTATCTGTCTCAAAAACCACCAGCACCCCAGCCTTACCCTCGTCAGCCGCAGTCATGGCCTCCTCAGAGAGATCATTAAAACTGTCCTGAAAAAAATGCGTGTCGGGGTCACGGGTTTCAGCATGACTTGCTGCGCTAAGCACGGCAGTGAGAGCGAAAGCCCCCAAGGTTTTCATCGCGTTAATCCACTTCATAATAAGTTTTCTCTGCCAATTCTCTAGCCGGTATTTTGAACAATTGGAGCGACTGAGGGACCCATATTTTAGAAGTTCTTTCAGCACCTTAAAGCCATCAATTTAAGCGGGCAGCTAGGGTAACTACTAATCTGCCCGGAATTTCCCACCGATGACGGGGGGCACCTTCGGCGCCGGTACCGGAGTTTTGGATGTCATCGTCAGCTCGGCACTTACGCAGGCGCCTACGAGAGTCACCAACCAGGAAAGATAGATCCAAACCAGAAATACCGGGATAGTCCACAGCGCTCCATAAATAATCTGGTACGTTGGAAAATTTGTGATAAACAGAACAAAGCCAAACTTTGACAGCTCAAAGAGCGCTAAAGCAATTCCAGCGCCGAGTAAGGCGAAGCGGATCGGCACCGGCCGACTCGGAACAATGATATACATCAGCAGAAACCCGAGACCCTCAAAGACGAGCGGCAACATCTGAACCGGCCACCCGCCGAGGGCGCTCTGACGCATCCCGGGGGCAATTTCTTCGACCACCCAAGAGCCAAGATAAGAAGTCAGCGAAAGACTCAAGGCAACAAGAACCGGGCCCAAGGTGAGCAAGGTCCAGTAAAGCAAAATCCGCTGCGCAAAGGTACGCCCTTTTTTCATCCCCCAAATACTATTGAAGGCATCCTCGATCGTTGAAAGCAAAAGCAGGGCCGTGATCACCAGCGTCACAAGCCCTAGCCCCGTTAGCGTTCCCGCCTGCCCTGCAAACTCATCCACATAGGTACGCACCACGTCACCCGTGGCTGGGATCAGATTGTCATAAAGAATCGTCTGAGCCGCCTCACCCCACTCCTCAAAAAAAGGAAACATCGACAGGACAGCAAAACTGACGGTCACTAACGGCACCAGCGCCAGCATGGTGGTGAACGCAAGCGCTGACGCGGTAGTGGGCAAACGGGCTTCACCCACCCGATTAAGCACACGTTGCGCGTGATGATTAAAAGAAGCGAGAGGACTTGTCATGATGCTCTGACTCCCGGACAGCGGTCAGCGCCGTTCGACGAATTTTTGTGTTGAAAAAAAAGGCCCCGACAGATCGGGGCCTTTTTTTGGTTTGCAAATTGGCTTAGTTAAAGCTTGGCGCCGCATTCGCCTGAGAAGCCGCCTGCATCATGCCCAACTGAGCAGATTCAGATGCGCGGTGCGCCATGCGATAGGCCTCAGACGCGTCGCCATCGGCAAGCGCTTTCTCTGCAGCCTTTAAAAGCTTGCTGAGAGAAACAGCCTTGCCGCCGGTCCCTTTATCCACGACGCGCCACTCTGCCCCTGCAGCCTTGGCAGCATCCACATCGGCTTTCGCTTGAGCGATCATCTGCTCCGCCTGAGCGGCAGTGGCATTCTGGGCGTCGGAAAGCGCTGACGCAGACAGGTATGCCAAATCAGAGCCTTCAGTCACGCCGAGCACCCATGCCCCGCGCGTGCGGGCATGCGTCATAGCCTCTTGCACCTGCGTGTCGGTGAGATCACGCTCGATCTGAATCATCTGGCCGGGGTAGATCAAGTCTGCGTCTTTGATCTCTCCTCGGTTTCGCTTGAAGAGCAACGGCCATTGGTAAGGGTCGCCGTAGACTTTGGGCTGAGACGAAATTCCCCATAGATGATCCCCGGCTTGGACAACATACGCCGCAATCCCCGGTACAGGAGCCTCTTCCTGACAGATAAAAGAGTCGGGGTATCGGGCACACCAGTCATCCGAGGTTGTTGCAGCGGCTGCGGCAACGTCGGCGCACTCGAAGGCATCCGGATAGCGTGTACACCAGTCGTCTGGTTTCGCTACCGCCGCGACCACCGCTGGCGCTAGTACCACCGCTGGGGCGGGCGCTGCAGAGGTCGCTGAACCGGCCTCAGTCTCGGTAGGTTTCGCGGTCACACAGCCGGTGGCCACTGCGGCTACGGCAAGAAGCGCTAAGAGGGTACGGACAGGCTTGGTGATTATTGTCATCGGATCCGTCTCGTTAAATTGTTTACGTATAAAATCAGGGTAGTTACGCGCGGAAATTTGCCCGCAACTTATCGGCCGGACTGTACCGCTGACCCCCTTTCCTGTCAAGAAAAGTAAGGAAATCACATGGCTTTACAGCTCTTTCATAATCCTCGATGTTCAAAGTCACGCGCTACCCTCGCCTTGCTTGAAAGCAAGGGCCTCGAGCCGCACATTGTTGAATATCTGAAGGAGCCGCCCAGCCTTCAAACGCTCAATGACCTGCATCGCGCGCTGGGGTGCAAGGCCATCGAGATGATCCGGGCGCAGGAGAGCATCTTCGGCGAGCTGGGATTGGCAGATGCCGATGACGAGACCTTGTTAAGAGCGGTCACCGAGCATCCTATTTTGCTTGAGCGACCCATCGTCTTAAATAAAGGCCGCGCAGCCATTGGGAGACCGCCTGAGAACGTGCTGGATATTCTCTAGCGATTGGAGACGCAATGACTTCCATCCTCGTTCTTTACTACAGCCGATATGGCGCCGTTGCGTCAATGGCCAAACTGATTTGTCAGGGCATCGAGAGTGTTGAGGACTGCTCGGCGGTCCTGCGCACTGTGCCGGCGGTGTCACCGGCGACCGAACAAACCGAATCCGAAATACCCGATGAGGGCCCACCGTATGTCACGATTGATGATCTCAAGACATGCGACGGTCTAGCGCTCGGGAGTCCCACCCGATTCGGCCAAATGGCCGCCCCGCTTGGCTACTTTCTTCAGCGCACCGGCGCCGATTGGCTCGCCGGCACCCTGGTGGGAAAACCGGCTGCCGTATTCACGTCATCGTCCACGCAGCACGGCGGACAGGAATCTACCCTTCTATCCATGATGCTGCCGCTCGTGCACCATGGCATGTTGATATGCGGGCTCCCCTTTACAGAGCCTGCACTGAATGAGACGACCAGCGGCGGCACACCTTACGGTGCAAGCCACGTAGCCGGCAACCGCAATCAGCACGCAATCAGTCGGGATGAAACGACGCTCTGCCGTGCGCTCGGTGAACGCCTGGCGCAAACTGCAAAAAAACTGAAAAACGCGTAAGTTTTTATTCCGACAGCAACCGAGCGGCGAGGTCGCGCACAAACGGGACCGTGAGTCGGCGCTGATGAGCGAACGCCTGCTCATCAATCTCATCCAGCAGAGAAAACAACGTCCCGGTATCCCGAGGCATACGGCGCATGAGATAGGCGGTTACCGCATCGGGAATCTCAATACCTCTCTCCCGGGCCCGAAGCTGCATCGCATGGGGGACGTCTTCCTCCGAGAGAGGTTGAACGGCCCACACCCCACCCGAGGCTAACCGCGTCGCAAGGTCCGGTAACTGAAACCTGCCCTGACCCGGCGGATAACGCCCCGCAATCACTAAACTTCCGCCAGAGGAGAGGATGGACTCATAAAGAGCCAACAGCGCCTCTTCCCAGGATCCATCACCCGCAACCGAGTCCACATCATCCAGGCAGATGAGTCCATAAGCGGATAAGTCGAGAAGTAATTCGGGATGGACACCATCGATCGCCAGCGACACATAGAAAGCTGATGTGGCTTCGTCTAGGCTAGCCTTGCACGCCGCCTGTAGGAGGTGAGACTTCCCCGACCCGTCAGGACCGTGAAGGTAGACCACTTTGCCGGTGAGCGGATTTCTCATGGATTGAAGAATTCCCACCAATTCTTCATTGCCGTCGGGATAGAAATTTGAAAAAGATGCGCTTTCCTTTAGGCGCAACGGCAGGCGGATCTGTTCTAACGATGGCACCAGACATGCACCCCGTTAAGTTCTACTGCCCGAGGGATGTATCAACCAAAAATAGACGTAGTGAAAAGCGCTCGCTACCGTAGTTAGGGCTACCGCCCAAAGAAGTCCGTCAGTCAAAGCGCCGAGCATCACCAGCTCCACGCGCTCCACCATGATAAGAACGACAAGGCTGATTTGAAGAAAAGTATTGATCTTACTGATCACACTGGGCCGCATCTCGATCTCACCCTGCAGAGTGTGAAGAACCAAAACACCCCCAATGATTCCGAGATCGCGAAAAGCGATGAGGAGCAATAGCCAAAACGGCAGATCACCGGACAGCACCAGCATCACATAGGTACTGACAATAAGCATCTTGTCCGCGAGCGGATCAAGAATGGCGCCCAGTCGGGTCACCGAATCGAATCGCTTGGCGATCCATCCATCCAGTCCGTCGGTGATCCCCGCCAGGAGAAAAATCACGAGAGCTGCGCCATAGCGTCCATCACGCAAAAATAAAATCAGCACCGGCACTGCCGCAATTCGACCTAGGGTGAGGAGATTGGGGATCTGGTGGCGTAACGAGCGTTGGGACATCGACGTATTTGCGCTGGGGCGATTGCGGACGAGAAACCCGTCCTCGAAAAGAGACCCTTCAGAACGGACACATACGATACCATATCGGCTTGCGTTTTCCGCTCGATTAAAGCTCTTGACTGACCCCTCAAAACCCACGCTCAGCTACCGTGATGCCGGCGTCGATATTAGCGCTGGAGATGAACTCGTTGACCGCATCAAACCCCTTGTGAAGAGAACCCGGCGCCCCGAATGCCTTGGTGGAATTGGCGGTTTCGGCGGGTTATTCGAAGTGCCGGTGGATCGTTATCAACGCCCCATTCTTGTGTCGGGTACGGACGGCGTGGGAACCAAACTCAAGCTAGCCCTCGCTTTGGGAAAACACGATTCGATCGGCATCGATCTTGTCGCCATGTGTGTCAATGATGTGCTCGTGGTGGGCGCTGAACCACTTTACTTCCTTGATTACTTTGCCACCGGACACCTCTCACCCGCTCAGGCGGAATCGGTCATCGCTGGGATCGCGTCAGGCTGTGAGCTGGCGGGCGCGGCCCTGATTGGAGGAGAAACGGCCGAGATGCCGGGCATGTATGCGCCCGACGAATATGACCTTGCCGGCTTTTGCGTCGGCGTGGTTGAAAAAGATGAGATCATCGACGGTAGCGCCATTAGGGCTTCGGACTGTGTGCTGGGGCTCGCCTCGAGCGGTCTGCACTCCAACGGCTATTCTCTCGCTCGCGCGATCATCGAGCGCAGCAACACCTCGCTCGATCTACCGTTTGAGGAGTCCACGTTGGGCCAGACGCTCCTGACTCCGACTCGGATCTATGTGAAAAGCATTTTGAAGCTGCTGGAATCTGTTCCGATTCACGGGATGGCTCATATCACGGGCGGCGGCCTGCCCGGCAACGTGCCTCGAGTGTTACCCGCCGGCGTCGAGTGTCATATCGATTCTTCTGCGTGGTCGCATCCCGCGATATTCGCGTGGCTCCAATCGCACGGAAACGTTGCTCCGTCAGAAATGCGTAGCACCTTCAATTGCGGCATCGGCATGGTTCTTATCGTCGCCCGTGAGAATGTATCCAACGCCAAACAGATTCTCGAAAGCTCTGGAGAAACAGTTTACGAGCTTGGGGAGATAAAAAACGGCGCCGACGGAGTCGTTTTTGACTAAGACAGGGATCTCGTGCCGGATCGTCGTTCTGATCAGCGGTAGCGGTACCAACCTACAGGCAATCATCGACGCCTGCGGGTCTGGTCAAATAGCCGGGAACGTGGTTGGGGTCATTAGCAATGAACCCTCTGCATACGGTTTGACACGGGCCCTTCGCGCAAACATTGTTGCCGTCAACCTAAATCACCGTGATTACGAATCGAGAACGCTTTACGATCAGGCGCTCGGCGATGCTATCGATACCTTCTCCGCAGATCTCGTTGTTCTTGCGGGATTCATGAGAATCTTAAGTGCTGACTTTGTAAAAAAATTTGAAGGCCGGCTCATCAATATTCACCCGTCCCTTCTGCCCGATTACCGTGGCTTAGATACACATCGACGCGTCTTAGCCGACCGAAAGAGCGTCCATGGCGCAACGGTTCACTTCGTCACCGAGGGGTTGGATGAAGGCCCCGTGATTATCCAGGCCCAAACGTCCGTAGATCGGACGGATACAGAGATGACACTTGCTGACAAGGTGCACGCCATCGAACACCAAATCTATCCACAAGCCATCGCCTGGTTTGCTGCCGGGCGGCTACGGCTCGAGGACCATCACGTAACGCTAGATGGCAACCTCATTTCCGGTGGCCAGACACTATGAGCGTCTAGACGGAGTGATCTACTAGGTTTGATCTGCGGGCTCTATCTCAAACGACAGATCGCCGTCTTTCTCAAACACGTGGACTTTGCCCCCCGAGGATAGCTTGCCAAAAAGCAGTTCGTCGGCGAGCGCTTCATTAATTCGATCGCGAATTAATCGGGCCATGGGGCGCGCGCCCATCGTCGCGTCGTGTCCATTCTTGGCCAACCACTGGCGAGCACTGTCGTCGACATCAAGGGTTACGCCTTTATCGGCCAGCTGCGACTCCAACTGCAGGATGAACTTATCCACGACGTGGCTGATGGTGTTTTCATCCAGACCGCCGAAGCGAATGATGGAGTCGAGTCGATTTCGAAACTCCGGAGTAAATAGCTTGTTGATGACCTCAGTATCGTCCGTGCTGTGGTCCTGCGTGACGAATCCCAGCGATCCGCGAGCCACTTGAGAGGCACCGGCGTTCGTTGTCATTACGATAATGACATTTCGAAAATCGGCCTTGCGGCCATTATTGTCCGTCAACGTGCCGTAATCCATCACCTGCAGCAGAAGATTGAAAACGTCAGGGTGGGCTTTTTCGATTTCATCCAACAGCAGCACGGCGTGCGGATTGCGAGTGATGGCTTCCGTCAGAAGCCCCCCCTGGTCGAATCCCACATAGCCGGGAGGAGCGCCGATCAATCGGGATACGGTGTGCCGCTCCATGTACTCAGACATATCAAAACGAACAAGTTCGATACCTAGCGTTAAGGCCAGCTGTCTTGTAACCTCGGTTTTGCCCACTCCGGTGGGCCCGGAAAACAGAAACGAGGAGATAGGCTTGTCCGGATTTCCAAGGCCTGATCGCGATAACTTAATGGCGCTTACAAGTGCCTTGATCGCGCTATCCTGACCGAATACCACTCGCTTGAGATCACCTTCCAAGGTACGAAGCGCATCTCGGTCTGACGCGCTCACGGTCTTTGGCGGGATGCGGGCCATCTTGGAAATGACCCGCTCAATATCGCCAACGCCGATGGTCTTACGGCGTTTGGAAGCTGGCGCAAGGCGCGCCTGCGCTCCGGCCTCATCGATTACGTCGATTGCTTTATCAGGCAGCTGCCGGTCGTTGATATACCGCGCCGAGAGCTCAGCCGCTGTTCTTAAGGCGGGCGCGGTATAACGCACTTCGTGATGCTTCTCAAATTGGGTCTTGAGCCCGCGCAGAATCTCAACGGTTTCTTCAACACTGGGCTCGAGCACGTCAATCTTCTGGAAGCGTCTTGACAAGGCTCGGTCTTTTTCGAAGATGCCGCGGTACTCCTGATATGTCGTTGAACCGATACAACGTATGGCGCCCGACGCAAGCACGGGCTTTAAGAGATTAGAGGCATCCATGGCGCCCCCGGAAGCTGCGCCCGCCCCAATGACGGTATGAATCTCGTCAATAAAAAGAACAGCGCCTTCCGTTTCTTCAAGATCAGCGAGTACGGCTTTGAGACGCTGCTCAAAATCGCCCCGATATTTAGTGCCTGCAAGAAGCGCGCCCAAATCGAGTGCGAAAATCGTGCTGCCGATAAGCGCCTCGGGCACTTCGCCCTCGACAATTTTCTTTGCCAGCCCTTCCGCGATAGCCGTTTTGCCAACGCCTGCCTCACCAACATAGAGCGGGTTGTTTTTTCGCCGGCGACAGAGTATCTGCATGGTTCGCGTCACCTCGAGATCGCGCCCTATCAACGGGTCGATCTTGCCGGCGATAGCCTGCTCGTTCAGGTTAACCGCAAACGCTGACAGCGCGCTTTGGAATTCATCCTCGGTGTCGTCTTCTTCGCCTTCCTCAGGGG
>Ga0255770_10000342_pt1 | contig 43174 bp, 29 predicted proteins | sample 071ome_22_FD_179968 | JGI IMG/M metagenome (GOLD analysis project Ga0255770, IMG submission 179968) | Coastal salt marsh microbial communities from the Groves Creek Marsh, Skidaway Island, Georgia - 071404AT metaG (version 2) | ecosystem: Environmental > Aquatic > Marine > Intertidal zone >...
TATTCGTACTGTCTGTACCGCGCCGCGGCTTCCGCACCGCCATCGCGTCCGCCGACACCCATGGGACGTGACGACGCGGACTGAGGGATGTCTCGCGCGCGCGCCGACCCGCGGTCCCACGCTTTACATTTACATAGTAAACGATACATTCGCCTCTATATACACTACACAGTATTGATAAATGTGATGCTTTCCTCCGTTTCTCTCTGCGTGATAGTAAAAGTACTATACATAATACGATAGTACGTATTAGGGTTTGGTTAGGGTTTACAAATGGAGCACACTTTTGAAAAATGAATGACGACCGACGACCGACGACAGAGGACGGCGCCGCCGCGGCCGCGGCCGACGACGATTCGCGGCGATGACGACCGCGGCGACGTTGCTGAGGGGATTAGATCGACGCGCGCGTCGGTCGGTCGTGGGTTTGGGCGACGACGAGAGCGACGACGAGGGTGAGGGTACCGCCGCGGTGGGAAGAGACGTTCTAGGCGCCGGGCAACGCCGAGGCGCGGGCGACGCCGACGGGCGCCGACGCGCGGCGTGCGCGAGACACGCGTTCGGGGATGTCGATTGGCGGTCGCGGTGTGCGCGGGGTGCGATGACGTCGACGTCGACGTCGAGCGGTGTGGCTGAGTCGTCGTACGTCGAGCGTTTGCGAGCGAGCGCGACGTTTGCGGCGGGCGCGACGACGAGGCTGATGTGCGCGGCGTTCGGCGCGCACGGATCGATATCGAGGGTGAACGCGCGATTGACATCGACGCGGAGGATACGGGACGAGGCGAGGCGAGCCAAGGCGATGGGTGAGATTCGTGGGAACTGCAAGTGGGCGTGGGCGAAGGAGAGCGCGTGTCAGGGCGCGTTGGCGACGCGCGCCGAACGATACGAAGAGGCGGAGAAGTGTTTCGAGCAAGCGATTGGTTTGGACCCGAAACACGTGCGGGCGTACGTCGGGCGAGGGGCGTGTTACGCGAATCAGCGCAAGTACGCGGCGGCTTTGAAGGATTTTGAGCGGGCATTGGAGATTGCTCCCGATGACGCGCGAGCGACATCATATAAAGCCGCCGTGGTGGAAAAAATGGAAAAGGTGTCCCGTTCGAGGAATGATTGGTCCACGCGAGGCGGGTGTGAGGCTCGGAAAGAAGACGTGGATAGTCTGCGCGCGCGCGTGCTCAATCCGGCGCGCGGGTTGGAGGCGCTGCGTCGAGGAGAGATGGCGAACAAGTCGTATGATTTGGAGCTCGGCGACGACGACGAAGAAGACAAGGATCGACGAAGCGATGGGAAGAGGAGGCGACACAAGGCGAAACGTCGTAAGAAAGATCATAATAGCAATAGACGCGGTCGAAGCGACCACCGATCGAGTCGAAAGTCGAGTAAGAGGTCTCGTCGCGACGTGTCATCGTCCAGCTCTTCCTCTTACAGTTCGCCCGCGAGGAAGTAGGCGTCTTACAGTTGGCTTACTTTCTCGCAACGCCTCGGTTACAGTAGAATGATTAGCGATTAAAGAATACTAAAAGAATAGCTATAGCGTACGAATAACTCTTTTGCTGGTGCAGCGTCGGAACTATACTGTCGTCACCGATAGCCGACGCTCCGACGACAACTCGTCACGTCATTTTACGATTTTGTACAAGAAACAATCGAGCTTCCACTTGCTCTGCGGCTGCGCCAACGCGGCGTATCCACCATCGTAAGGCTGAAACACCCAGTCCGCTGGAAACTGTTTGCTCATGATAATTACGCGAGTACCGTTTCGACACTCCGCGGCGAGTTTCCGACCCGTCGCGTCCAAGAGCTCAGGCGTGAAACAGGTCGCGTGAATATACACCACATCCGCCCGAGACACGTCGAACGCCAACAAATTCCCTTCCACGAGCGTGATTTCGCAATCCTTCCCCGCGGTTTCCGCCTTGACCGCCTCGAACGCTTCCAACGCCCGTCGCGCCTCGTTGTGCAACTCTGGTAACAACTCCACGCCGCGCGACCGATCGAACATCCCAGTCAACGCCGCCGCGACGCACATTTTCCCCATCCCCGACCCTAAATCTACAAACTCCAACCCTCCATCTCCCGCCGACGACGACGACGCCGAAGACGCCGGCGGCGCGCACCGCCTGAGTACCGCCGTCGCGGCGTCAAACTCGAGCTCGCCGTAAAACCACTCGTCGCCTCGCGTCCGCTCGGGCGCCGCCGCGTGCGACGCCTCGGCGATATCTAGCGCCGCGTCGCGATCCACACCCCTAAACGCGACGTCGTACGCCCACCGCCCGTCGTCGGAACCACCCCGTGCGCGCGCGACGCGACGGTGAGGACACGGACCAACCACTCCTTCCCATCGTCCGCGTCGTGCTCCTCGTCGCGCCGTGACCGACGAACGCCGCCAAATCCACGACGGCGACGACGGCGACGACGCATCAACGGCGACGACTCGCCCTGACGTCGACGCGCGCGAAACCGTCGCCATCGCGATGCGTTCGCGCGTCGAAATGCCGCGTCGCGCGCGTGGAATGTGTCCATCCCTTTGGAACTTTGACGAGTCATGACTCGTCAAACGGAGACTGAAAAACCAAAAACCAAAAACCAAAGCGACAAACGTCTTCACACGACGACGCGACGCGCGCGCTCGTCGTCGAAACCCTTCGGCGGAACCATGCCGGGCGAACGACGCGAACGCTCCGTCGATGATTCTCGATCGCCGACGAGGCGTCGATCGCGCCGACGGAGCGGAAGCGACGACCGCGGGCGCGGTGAAGGTGATTCTCGGCGGCGGCGAGACGATGCGGATCGAAGACGCACCGAGGGTGATGACGACGACGACGACGGAAGACGTGAGGATGGGGAAGTGCGCGATGTGACGGTGACGGCGAAGGAGACGGTGACGGTTGACGCGACGCAGCGACCGACGAGAACGGGTGGAACGTACGTCCCGCCGTTCAAGTTGGCGCAGATGATGCGCGAGACGCGAGACAAGTCGAGCGTCGAGTATCAAAGAATGTCCTGGGACGCGTTAAAAAAGAGCATCAACGGCTTGGTGAACAAGGTGAACGCGTCCAACGTGCAACACATTGTCCCAGAGTTGTTTCGGGAGAATTTAGTGCGTGGACGGGGGTTGTTTGCGAGGAGCGTGATGAAGAGTCAAATGGCGAGTCCGCAGTTTTCGGGGATTTTCGCGGCGCTCGTGGCGGTGGTGAATACAAAGTTTCCGGAAATTGGTGAGCTCGTCATCAAGAGGTGCATCTTACAGTTTCGACGGGCGTATAAGAGAAACGATAAGCCGGTTTGCGTCGCGGCGACGAGGTTTTTGGCGGCGCTCATCAATCAACAGGTGCGTGTTTCGACCGACTGGAGGGCGTTTGTTTTGCTTTTTTTCTTTTCGGACGTGCGACTCACTCGGAGTGCGTGACAAAGGATGAATTATGATTACGCAACACTCACTGATTCCCGTGAGGAACAAAATCATATACGAGCTTTTTAACACTGATGTCAACGCGCGACGCGCTCTATCGAATCGAATGCGCGTATGAAAAGGTGGTGCGGATGACTGACCAACTGATTTTAATTTTCTCCTCGTTTGTCTCGCAGCTTGTTCACGAATTATTGGCGTTGGAACTTTTAACGGTTTTGCTCAGCACGCCGACGGACGATAGCGTGGAGGTTGCGATCGCTTTCGTCAAGGAGTGTGGTTTCACGCTCCAAGAGCTCACCCCTCAAGGTTTGCACGGGATTTTTGAACGCTTCAGAGGGATTTTGCACGAGGGCGAAATCGACAAGCGCGTGCAATTCATGATTGAGGGTCTGTTTGCGTTTAGAAAGGGTGGGTTTGAGGGCAAGAAGGGCGTGCCCGAGGAGTTGGATTTGGTTGATGAAGACGATCAAGTCGTACACGAGATCGGTTTGGATGACGAAATGCAGGCGCAAGCGGGCCTGGACGTGTTCAAGGAGGATCCGGAGTTCGAGGAAAACGAGAGAAAGTATGACGATATTCGCAAGGAAATTCTCGGTGAGTCGAGCTCGAGCGACAGCGACAGCGACAGCGACAGCGACAGTTCGAGTTCATCTTCTAGCCACGGCGCCGGCGCTGGCGCAGTTGCTGAACCGGCGCAGGCTGGAGGCAAGATGGAAATCTCTGACATGACGGAGACCAACTTGGTCAACCTTCGTCGTACCATTTACCTTACCATCATGTCTTCGCTCGACTTCGAGGAAGCCGGTCACAAGTTGATGAAGATGAACATTCCCCCGGGCGCTGAAGTCGAGCTGTGTACGATGCTCGTCGAATGCTGCTCCCAGGAGCGAACGTATCTTCGCTACTACGGCTTGCTCGCTCAACGCTTTTGCTTTATTAACAAGGTGTACGCCCAACTTTTCGACGAAGTCTTCATGAAGCAGTATAGCACGATTCATAGGCTTGAGACGAACAAGTTGCGCAACGTGGCCAAGTTTTTCGCGCATCTCCTATCTACGGATGCGATGTCCTGGACTTGCTTGGCTTACATTCAATTGACAGAGGAGGCGACGACGTCAAGTTCAAGAATTTTCATCAAAATTCTCTTCCAAGAGCTCGCCGAATCTCTCGGTCTCAAGCAATTGAACGCAAAAATGCAAGACCCCGAAATGCGCGAGTACTTTCAAGGCGTCATGCCAAAGGATGAACCGAGGAACACGAGATTTAGCATCAACTTTTTCACCTCAATTTCGTTGGGCGCGCTCACGGATGACATGCGAGAGTGGCTCAAGACTGCGCCAAAAACTGCACCGAAGCGCGCGAGGTCCGACTCTTCGAGTTCTAGTAGCAGCTCTAGTAGCAGCTCTAGTAGCGGCTCTAGTAGCAGTTCCAGTAGCAGTGGCTCGAGTTCGAGATCGTATTCGAGTACCTCTCGTTCGTATTCGAGCTCGTCCAGCTACAGCAGCAGTAGCTCGAGTTCGTCTCGTTCTCGCTCGCGCTCGCGCGACAGACGCCGTAAGCGTTCCAGACGCTGAGTTGCCACACGTAGAACTATTCGTTTACTAGTATAATCAAACAATTACACGGAATAGGATTGAAACATGACACGCCTCTCACGCGCTCCGTCGTGGCTTTTCTTTTCTACTTTTTGCTCCCCCTTCTCGCGCTGCCAAGCCTCACTCCACGCCGTGGCGCCGGTCGTAGGGCCGGGTCGATGAAATTTAGCCTAAAAAATGTTAGCAAGCGTCAAAACCGTCTCGCCGAGCACAAGGCCGCGGAAGCGCGCAAGCGAGCTCTAGAGGATGAACGGATGAATGAGCTCCTTCGCGACGGTTTCGGTGAGCTCGAAGCCGCGGACGACGGCGTAACGTTCGTCCGTGGAGGCGTGACGACGCAAATGGACGAATCGACGGCGGGCGACGCCGCGCTGCGCGTCGGTGATGTTTACAAACCGAAGAATTTGACGTCCGAGAAGAAGCGCGTCCGAGAAGAAGCGCTTGCAGAGACGCCGGCGTCGGTTAAAGATGTTGACGAGTGCGAGGAGGCGCGACGAGGCGAAGGAAAGAGAAAGGTGCGCGCTCTGGATATGATGCTGGAAGAATTCGCGGCGCGAGACGCGGCGAGACGCGCACGTGCAGATGATGCGACTGAGACGCCGGCGTTGGGATACCAGCCGGCGGTCACCGTCGGGTCCGCGAGCACAAACATACGAGTCACTCCGCTTCCGCCCGAAGTAACTGAAAGCGACGTCGCCCATGCGTTTGATATTTATGGACCGATAGCGAGCGTGAAGATTTGGTTACCGAGGGACGGGACGTCGACGCAGAATAGTGGATACGTGTGCTTCATGTCACGAACGAGTGCTGAACGTGCCGTGGCGGAGATGCACGACGGTCAGCTGTTCGGTAGCGTCATCGACGTCGAGATTAGTAAACCGCTGCGTCTACCATTTTGCCACGCGTGGCCATTGGACGTTGACTCTGTCGAAGCTGAACGCGTGTTGAACAGCGTCGTCGTCGACGTCTTGCGCGAGCGGGTAATCCCAGCGTTACCGGCGACGGATGAAACATCCCACATGCCGGACGTGGTGGTCACCATTCCAGAGGATGAATCCTTGCGCCGCCGTATCGACATTGTCGCGACGTATGTCGCGGAGGACGGACGCGAATTCGAGGAAGTGCTCAAGACCAGAGAGAGGGACAATCCAGAATTTGAGTTCTTGTTTGACGCGACGAGCAACGCTCATGCGTATTACGTCTGGCGCGTTTTTGCCTTCGCGCAAGGTGACGGTCTCGCGTCTTGGCGCGAAAGCCCCTTCGTGATGTCCGTCGACGGTCCGCGTTGGGTACCACCGCCCGCGCCGAAGGACAATCCTGAGATTAACAAATTGCTCCGAACGTCCAAAGCATCGACGAAGCTCATTGCCAAGGATAGGGAACTTTTGATGGACATTTTGCGCCACCTCACCGTGAAGCGCGAAGACATCCAGGACGCCATGGAGTTTGCCGTGGAGCGATCAGAGTGCTCCGCGGACGTCGTCGACGTCATCACAGCATCATTGTTGGGTGACGCCACGCCACGCCGATTGAAAATCGCACGTCTCTACGTTGTGTCAGATTTGCTCCACAACTGCGGCGCGCCGGTAAAAGGCGTCCAGTCGTATCGATCGCACTTCATACGAACGCTTCCATACGTGTTCGCACACTTGGAAAAGTACCTCTCGTCGCTCGCGTCCAAGAATGCCCGCGAGGCGTTCAAGCGAGACGTCCAATCCGTGTTGGCTGCGTGGAAGAGCTGGTCGATGTTTGCCGACGAATTCATCCAAGGCTTGGAGTACACGTTTCTTTGCGGCGATGTGAGAGAGCTCACGCTCACTCGCGCCGACGCCGAGTGCATCAAACGCAAACTCGCAGATTTACCGGACGAAGCGTGTCGAGCCGAATGCCGAGCTCGCGGACTCGTATCCGAAGACGACGATTACCGCGCGCGCCTCGAACGTCTCGAGCAATCCCTCGTCTATCACGGCGCGAACGAATAGAAACGAATACAGAAAGTAGTAACGCAACGTGCAGATAGTTCTAACGGTAGTACCACTCCACACACGTGCGCGCGCCGCCATTCAACGGTAAAGTAACACATTCCATCAAACTGACGCTGAAAAGCCATCTCGGACCCTCCCTCATCGTCCCTCCTTCATTGCACGTCGCACTTCATGATCGCCACCGCGTCCGCCACCCCGGTGCTTCCGCGCCACCGGCGTCACCACGGTGTCAACGCCGGTGCCACGCGCCCGTCGTCCATCCTCGTCCGCGCCGCGCGCGTCATTAACCCGGTAGAAGAGTCCACCGAGTACACCCTCGAGCTCACCACTGAAGAAGCTCGAAAGTGTCTCAAATTCGACGCCCTCATCGTCGGTGACAACGAGCGCGCCATCTTCGTCTCCGCCGTCGCCCGCGAATCTGACGTCGAACGAGCGGGCGTCGTCCCGGGACAGCGCCTGCGCGCGCTGACGAACCCGGTGGATAAAACAAAACTGTGGATTGTGAGCGACGCCGAACGGTTAGCCTTTGTCAAGGATGCGATTCGAAGCACGCGGCAGGAAAACATTACGTTGGTGCTGGAGAAGGAGGTGTCGGTGACGCAAGCGATGGTGGAAGAAGCGATGAGCGACGAAGAACGGGAGGAGCAAAAGGAGCGGGAGGAAAAGGCGAAGAGACGAAACGAGACACCCAGGAAGTTGGATAGAGACGGGAAGAAGATTGAGGATAGACCGGATTTGTACAGCGATAATTGGCAAGGGGATGAGTACGTCGGGAAAGGGTTTTGGAACGAACTCACCGTGGGACTGGCGGTGGCGATCGTGGTGCCGTTGGTGATCACTGTCGCGGCGACCGCGTCGAGGGGAGTGTTGTGGGATACGACGCGGTTTTAAACGTTATTGGGTAGTTGTGGTGTATTTAGCAACACGAGTGAGAGAGAGTTGACATTCATCATCGGTTCGACGCGCCGTACTTGGCAGACGGAATCGCCCCCTTTTCTTCAAACGCCTTGACGTCTTCTGGTGGCAGTCCCGTGCCCGTGACTTCGTTACCAACAGAGACCCAGTAATCGCGAAGGTTGTTTTTCCTCGCAAAAATTTCCAGATAGCGTCCACCCGGCACGAGCTCTTCAATCAATTCATAAATTTCCGTCGGTTTTTGAGATTGACCACGTCTCGGGGCGAAAATGATATCGCTTCCTATCGCCTTGTCTTTTAACCCAGGCGGGGCGTCCCCGCGTCGAGCCACCAAACACACCTCCTTTGCGTGTTGCAGATAAAAACCGTGCGACTTGGCCAAGCGTCTCGAATTCGTAACCTTGACCCACACGATTTCGTCCACGAATTCGTAGCCCCACTTTTTAAACTGGTTCAAACACCACTGGTACTTGGCGTTGATGACCCAAACGAACAACAACCCATTCTTCTGCAACATTGGCAGCGGTAAATCGGCGATATCTTGATCCGTCAACTGTGAGTACCCGAGCGAAACCCCTCTCGTGGGATTAGCCGTGGCCAACTGCCATGGCGGGTCCATCATGATGACGTCGAACTGTTCGTGTTCGTACATTTTACTCCAATCATACGTCGTCACGTTGGCGTGCACGGGAATACACTGCGGCGGAACCATCCACTCCCTCGGATCAATCTCATCCACAGCCGCAGCCATGGCTTCGGCGTCCTCTTCGTTCGTCTTGTCGCCCTCGCCGCCCTCGACGTCCCCGCTCCCTGATGTTGCACCCGCCCCCGCCTCCCCGCCTCGTCGCTCCTCGGTGTACTCGAATACATCCGTCCCCTTTGGCTCGATTCCTTTTCGCGCGATTTCCAGTTTTAAATCCCTCGCCAACGCGCGCAATTCATCGACAACCGTCGTCAAGTTGGTTTCATCTGCGATCGGCGCATCCAAATCGTAATCATCCTTCCCGTACGGCGTCTCGTACCGCTTCAGCGTTTCCTTGGCCCGCGTGATTAACTCCGTATCCTTCGTCACCGAATTCGTCGTCGTCTTCGCAACCGCCATGGCGCTCGCGAGTAACCGGGCGTATCGATGAAACGCTGATCCGTCTGCGCAACACGAACACGAATCTGGTGCAGATTCGTCGATGCGTTTACAATAAAACGACGACGACGACGAAGTCAGCGTAGACGGTTCGTCGATGATGATGCCTCGAAGAGTGTTACGGCGATCGATTCGCTTCGCGTTCGAAAAAGTTACGCCCGCGTCGAGGTGTGAGGAACGAAGGAACTGGCGAGCGGAGCATCTTTTTTTTCAAATTTTCAAACGCGCCTGTCGCTGCGTCGGCAAACTAGTCGCGCTTATCGTCCTGTTCTGATTCGGATTCTTCGTCTATGCCGACGTCCCGGGCAAACTTTTCAATGTTTTTACTGACGTGGTTGAACCCGCCGGCGACGCCGCGGTCTTTAACGGCGTTTGTGAAATCTTTGAAATCATTGGCGAAACCGCGTTCGAGCGCCTTGGCTCGAGCGGCGGCTTGGGCGAAGAAACCGCCGCCACCCGTCGCCGGTTTAATAGATGGTGGTTCGGATGACGGGGCGTCTAGCGGTACGCGGCGGGTTGAGCCGGAAGGAGGTGGCGTAGACGTCGCGTTCGTCGTCGGCGACGCCGTCGTGATTTTGCTAGTGTCGCCGACAGAATTTCGAGGACTCGACGGCGGATCCATGACTTGCGAAGGCGGCGGCGACACTTCCATGGAGACGCGAGAGGGCGTCGGTGTGGGTGAAATCAGAGACTCGTCAAAGGATGGGAGGTTCTGATCTGTGGACTTTGGAGGCGGTGGCGACGCCGGATCGGTCGGGGTATCGGTTCCCGACGTCGCGACAGGCGAAGTCGGGAGAGAGAGCGTCGGCGCCAATCTAGTCTGTCTGGCGTCCTCGTCGTCCTCGTCGCCATCTTCTTCATCGGATCGATCCGCGTTCCCGAGCGCCTGTTCGAGCGTGAGCTCGGGAGCATCGAGATACGGACGAAGCTCTTTCCAAGGCTCGGCGACGCAATTCGGAAGCAAGAGCTGCGAGTGGAGATCGGCGACAAAGAGGTTTCGCAAAAATTGCGAAACTTTGGATGCGATGCCCTCGTGAGAGATGCCAGCCTCGCCGAGTTCGGGGATAATGTCGAGCTCAATGTCTGGTTCCTTGATCAACCCCCACCAGAGTCTATCCCCTGGTGGAGGCGGGATCCAGATTCGCATGACGCCTTGACACTTTTTCAGCGTGAGCTTGAAGCGAAGCGGCGTCGCGCTCAGCGTATCGGAGAGCGACGCGACAACTTTCGCCGCCTCGCGAGCCGCCATGCTGCGAATGCTAGAGAGACTTCGCGCGATGTCGTCCAATCCCGATTTCTTTTGCGACGCCGCCTCGTTTTCCATATCCTGCGCGTATTTCGACAGATCGACTCGCGTCTGCACCGTCATGGTTGCCTTGCCGATGTATTCGACGTCGAGCTCCAACGCTTGAGAGTACCCTCGTCCAGGCATGTCGGCACCGTCCCACGGCGCGCTCGACGACGCTAAAGACGGCACGCGAGCGCTAATGAATTGAGGCACCGTCGTACCGAAATCTATGTGCGTGATTTCAAAGGCACCGACAAACTTCGGAGTGCCCGGCGCGTTGTTGAGCTTGTTGACGAGCTTCTCGGTTTGCTCCGTCTGCCAACGCTCGTCTCTAAACATGTCAAAGAGCAATCTCGAACCGAGCGCGTTGATCGCCGCTCCCGCTGCACCGGCACCGGCGCTCACCGTACCTTTGGATTTCGCATCACGACGCATCGATTCGTCTCTGTAGCTCTTGACGGCTTGCGTGTACGCCGTAAACTCTTCCATCTCCGCGCGAATCGCGTCCGTCGCGCCATCCGTCGACGAATTGAGTCGACGACAACACGAGAGAAGAGACACGAACCACGCCTCTTTCGCTGGGCCAGACATGGCGAACAGCCACACCGTTCGCGCGCCGTCGCGCACCGCCTCGCATCCCGAATCGCTCCGAAGGACGAGCGGCGTCGATTTGTGCCATCGAAGCTCCTCTGGCTTGTCCACGCCGGGAAATCGCGTGAGATACACCGAGCACCCTTTAAGGTTGATCTTCTCCACCACCTCCCCTCCTCGCTCGAGAGAGAGGTTCAAAACCCCATCCGCCGTCAACCTCACGAACCTCTTCGCCCCGTTCGAGCTCGACAACTTCACCCTTGGGTTCGGTTCGCCGAGAGTCAACCAACCGGAGTACGTCGACGCTGACTCCTTCGACCTCGACCCCGACGCCGCATCTTCGCTCCCCCGTCGCGTCGCGTCCCGCACCGCACCGTTGATAGCATCACCCCCACCACACACAAATTCCCGTCTCGCCTCGTCATCCTCCGCGCGCTTCTCCGCCTCTCGCTCGGCGTTCGCGATTACCGCTCTGCGCACCGCCGCGATTTGCAACGCCAACACCCCGCACGCCCCGCACGCCATCCCGTACCCGAACGACCCACTCGAATCCCCGCTCGAGGTAAACATCCACTGCCCAATCGTCGCCGCCACCGCCCCGATCGCCGCGTACGTCCACGGCGCGCGTCGTCCGTCATCAACGTCTTTGCAATTCGCATTCACTAGCGTCAACTCGGCACCAGAACGTGATGTCACCTTCACGTCGTCATCCGGTCCAGACATCACCGAGGTCTCCATCGACGCTCTAGAGCAAACCGAAACCGAACGCAGCGAACGGGTTCGTCGCGTCGTATCGACGCCCCCGACGACGACGACGACCGACGACGATGAATGACGATTCGATTCGGTTCGATCTGCTGTCGTCGCAACTACCTTCAATGTCCAAACCCTACATACTGTTTAAACATACAAGGGGTTGAAAAGTGAGACTCTCACTATGAGAGTACGTCTGATGTCGAGGTTTGCCCACGCCCGCGCGTATCGTTAGAGAGCGCCGGACGCCGGACGCCGGACGCCGTGCGCGCGCGTGCATTGATCGTGATACGTCGTGTTTCATCGCGCCGTTGTTCGCTCGCTCGCTTCGTGTATACGACGGGTAAAGCGAGGGAAAAGCTTCTGCTCAACGAACACAAACGGACCAAAAAAGTAAAGTCAACGAGAGTACGATGAAGCGCGGCGCCGGTGCCGGTGGCGTCGGAACGTCGATCGCTCGACACCCGCACACGCTCACTGCGTTGGCGTGTGGGTCGATCACGCTGGCGGTGGTGACGAACGCGTTTCGGTCGGATGCGGGTGCGGTGAGAGATTTCAGCGAGGGCGTGCGGCGCGGCGTCTTTGGCGCAATGGGTTCGTACGTGGCATACAGCGCGTTGCAAGGACCGGCGACGCACATGACGCGACCGCACGCGGCGGTGTGGAAGATGGCTCACGGGACATTCATCGTTTACCTCATGGCGCTGGTTGTTTTGGTGTTTCAGACGCCGGAAGGGGCGCAAAAGTTGTTGAAATTTTTTTGGAGCGACTTGGGCGTGCCGCTGGCGACGAGAAGTTACGGCGGGGATTGTCGGATTTACGTCCCCGGTCACAGGTCTGGATCGTTCGGGATTGTGTACGAGACGTTGTTCGATGAGTTCACGCTCGCACACATCTTGGGTTGGTACGGAAAGGCGATCGCGATTCGTGATTGGAAGCTTCTGTGGGCGTATTCCATCGCGTTTGAGCTGTGCGAGCTCACGTTTGAACACTGGCAGCCAAACTTCAACGAGTGCTGGTGGGACATGTGGGTGTGGGACGTCCTCGTGTGTAACTTGGCCGGAATCGTCGCTGGTATGGCGACCGTCAAGTTTTTACAAGGTAAAATGTACGACTGGAGCGGTAAAGCGTCCACCAAGGCGCATCGCGAGCCGCGCACTGTCAAGGGCGCTTTCAAGCGCGTCGTGATGATATTTACCCCGGCGAGCGTCGAACATTACACCTGGCGTCCGACGGACTCCCCGGCGAGGTTCATGAAGTGCGCCTTCCTCGTATTTTGCGGTTTGGTCTTTGACCTTAACCTCTTCTTCATGAAGTACGTCTTGCACGTGCCACCATCGCATCCGTTTTGCCTCGGTCGTCTCGCGATTTGGTTCGCCATGTCCAACATTGCCATTCGAGAATATTACGTCTTCATCGAGTCGGATAGTGTATCAACGGCAAAGCTCGGACCGAACGCATGGCTCGCGCTCGCCGTGCTCGTCGTTGAAATCCTCGTCGTTGTCAAGAATGGACACGGCAAGTTCACCAACCCGTGGCCGCGTCACGTTCTCTTGGCGTGGGCCATCGTCTTCGTCGGCACGACCTCGTACCTCATCGCCTGGCAACGCCGCTTAAACCAAAGTACGAGCGCTGGCAAGGGTAAGGGTAAGGGAACGGGTAAGGGAAAAAAGGCATCGACAATCGCAGTCAAGTCAAGCTCTTCTTCCGCGGGACGTTCTTCCAGTAGAAAATCAAAGAGAAAGTGACGTCTTTCGCCGATTTCACGCATCCTTCCATTTATTCTACGCAACCCACACATTCTTATAATACAAACATGACGCTATAGTTTCTAGGTCATCTCTTCTTCGAGCACGCGCAAGATTTCATCCGTCCCTTCTCGATTCATCGCCGATACGGCGAACACTGGAGCGTTGACTCTCTTCCTGAGCGCTGCTAGCGTTCGAGACGTGTTCGGTAGATCCGTCTTTGTTCCGACCACGATCGATTGGCGGTTCGAGAGACCCGGAAGGTACTCTTCGAGTTCGCGCTGGAGCGTCACGAGCGCGTCCCAGGGCTTGACGCCGTCCGCGCTGGAGAGATCGACGACGTACACGAGAACCGAGCATCGCTCGATGTGTCGAAGGAAATTGTGACCGAGACCCTTGTTTTCGTGCGCACCCTTGATGATGCCCGGAATATCGGCGACGGTCACTTTATCACCGAAAGCCGTCGAAACCGCGCCGAGCTGCGGTTGCATCGTCGTGAAAGCGTAAGAGCCGACGCGAGGCGTGGCGTTGGAAAGCGCTCGTAAAAGCGTGCTCTTTCCCGCGTTTGGCAATCCGACGAGTCCAATGTCGGCGACCGACTTGAGCTCTAAAACAAACTTAGCTTCTTCACCATCCAAACCAGCCTCGCGCGTTCCAGCCTCTTTACCGACTGGCATTCTCTTGTTACCCTTGCCTCCTCGACCGCCTCGCGCCACGACGCACGTCTGCCCGCGCTCTGTCAAATCAGCCAACATTTGCCAGCTCCCTCGGCTCAAACCCCGCGGTCTCGTCCACGCCTCGCCGGCGGTCGCCTGTTCCGAGGAAACCTCTTCCTGCGCGGCATCTTCTGCGTCGTGATCGATCGGCGATTCGCTTCCCCATTTGCTAAAATCTACGTCAAACGTCTCCACCGAGTCCTCGTCAGGCTCCTCCAGCTCCTTCCAAACCATCGTCCCTAGCGGCACACGAATCTCCGCATCTTTACCTCGACTCCCAATACGCCCATTGCTCCCTCCCGCTCCACCTTGTCCGCCTCGAACGAGATTTTTCACGTCCCCGAGCGCCTTGGTTCTCTCGCACGCGACGACGACGACGTCACCTCCTCGTCCGCCGTCTCCCCCATCCGCCCCTCTCCTCCGCCTCGACCCACCATCCATCGCGAACGACACGCACCCACCACCTCCGCGTCCTGCCTGCACGCGCACGCGTCGCCGGTCGACGTACGCCTTGTCCTTGACGCGCTCGAACGGTTGAGAGACGTCGTCAAAGTCGTCCGACGAGAGACCCAAAGCGCGCATGATTTCTTCCCCATGCGGTTCGATATCCGTCGAGAAAGCCGCGACGCAATGGGAATGAGACGGTGCGGACACCGCTCGATGTTTCGTCATCGCACACAGCGCCGCGCGGAGCGCGCGACGCGACATGGCTGGTCCAACTGTCTTTCAGAGTAAAAAAGTGAAGTGCAGTTCGCGCGCGTTAACGTTAACGACGGATCAGCGATGGATACCGCGACGGAAACCAAAGAAGGATGGAATGAATGTGTATTAGAGCAATGGTGGATGATTAGTCGCGAGCGATTCTACCCGACGCCGTGCGGCGGAGCGACCGTTTTCTTTCGAGCCTGACGCCCTCTGTGAATTCGCGATGGACGCGATGAATGACTGAAACGGCGTTGGAGAACGCCGTCGTGAGAGCGATGAAGTGACGACGCGCGCGGACTTCAGCCCCGCTCACGGGCGATGCCGTCGTTGCGATGCGCATGATGCTGTGCGTGCGGTCCATGCGGTAGCCAAAGTACCCGAATGAGACGCGCGGCCAGAATTTTTGGACGCGGTCGCCCATTTGATGAAACATGACTGTCATGGCGACGAACCGTTGAAGCGACGCGATTCGCGCTTCATAGAGCTTCATGCTAAACTCTTGCGATTCCACGAGCGTGTACGTCTTCACCTTTTTCGGAGCGCTGCGTCGAATGGCTTGCCCAAAGTACTCTTCGGACGACGCCTCGACCATGAGCAAGCCTTCCTCGTTGCGCGGATCCCGCTCTAAAATGTTGAGCATGTCCATCTCTGGAAGGTTCATCACTTCGCAAAACTCTTCAAAGTCCAGTTCACCGCTTCCATCGACGTCTGCGTCGCGGAAGAGCTTTGAAATTTGTGCGTCGGTCAAAGAACTGTCAACTTTTTTGTAAGCTTTGATAAACTCGTTGAGGCACAACGCGCCGTCGCCGTTGACGTCAATCTCGTTGAAGACGGCGCGTAAAGCATCCGTGTTGCGAGACGCGTTCAACGCAGCTTCAGTGAGCAAAGACACGGCGTTGCGCTGCGAAAGCTTGTGAATGGAGAGTTCGACGGACTCTTCGTGGTAACTCGAGTAGAGCCCGAGCAGTGCACCCGGTGACCTGCCATCCAAATTCTTTTCGCCCTCGCGTTCTTGCACCAACTTTTCGCATAAGTACAACGGACGATGACGGTTTAAGAAGATGCCTCGCTTAGAAAGCGGAAGCTTGAACGGCGAGTGTCCGATTGTCACGGATTCGCACGTGCCACCGACGCTCTGAATACTGCTCGCCTGGCTCAGCGAGAGCGAAGCTGTCGCCTCTGACGATGTGAGCGCCGACAATCGACCGTCCGGACGTCCGACCAAGAGCAAAGCGCCTCTGACAACGCGATGCGTGTGCCTATGCACGAGATGATCGTTCGGGTTCCCACTCAACACGTTAATGCCCGCCGCGGAGTACGAACACGCAAAAATCTTGGATAAAAACGCATCCGCAGCCTGCGCGACCCACGGAATGTCACCGATGACGACTGTGCGACCCGTCATCCGATGAAGGACGTCACGTCCTTGCAGCAGACGAATGAGCGTAATATTGATTTGCGGGAGGAACAGGTAAATCAACGCGTCAAAAAAGCGAGTGAGATAGAATGCCCACGTCGCGGCTAAGCCGCAAGCGGTGGCGATACCGGTGATGAGTGGGTAACCGGCTGTCACCGTGCCGATGATGTACAAGGCTGATAATATCCACCCTTTTACTCCTTCCAAAACGTGGTCCGCCCAGACGTCGCCAGAGCGACGAAGATCGCTCTCCACGGCGGAATACGTCTTCTTACCATCAGAAGTAGTACCGACAATTTCCTCGAGAGCAGCGATGTTCATTTGGTTGCACCGCTCGAGCTCTGCCAAATCGTGCTTTGATATCACCGCTCCGGTGTACTTGCGGAAATCGGAATTGTCGAGTATCACCAACGACATGTGCATGAATATTTGTGTCAACAGTTGCTGAGTCGCCGCGACGCTCACCGAGCACGGCTCTGCGGGACGTACACCAACGTCCGTGCTAAAAATACGACTCGCGAAGAGCTCATTCGATTTGATTCCGCGGAGTTGCTTACCGATTTGGGTATCCCACTCGCTCGCGACGACGAAGATCGAGCTCGTCGAGCTTATTAAAAGATTGGAAGTCGCGAGCGGGGCGAAGGTCCCGCCGGAATGACTGACGATGATGACAAGTGAATCGGTAAAGTCGTCATTCTTCTTCGAGTGCGGGAATCCAACGGTGGGCACCGCGATGTCTTGGCCAAATAGTCCAAGCACCTTGTTGGAGCTTACCGCCTTGACGGCGAGTCTCGGAAATGCGGTTTGCAAGTCGGCCGCAAACTGTTCAGCCAACCAAAGAGAGACTTCACAACCCGTCACGACGACGTCCACGGATGTGTTTGACTTGCTCTGTGAGTCAACTTGGCGCTGCAAGCGCTTCTTCAGGCATCTCGCGAGGTTCCACGCCGTCAAACGATTGAGACTGATGGAAGCTTTCGGTTTGTTTCTCCAGTCTTCTTGCAAATTCCGCAAAACTTTGGGAATGTCCTGAATATCGGACAATACTAAATCGTCTTGATCCGGGAGCAACGGTTTGATGAATTCGTTTCCCTCGAGACGGGTCATTCTGTGGAATAATCCCGTATCGATCATGGCAGTTCCACTTCGCGACCCCAACGATTTCAACGAATGCGAGGCGTGCATCGGCGCTTCGAGCGACATTTTCCCTTCCCTAGCCAAAATAACGGTGACAGTTGAGCCCATCAACGGGTACTGCCCCAGATGTGAGTTTGGTAACGATACCGCTGGCGTCCTATCGGCACCCCAGTCGAGCAAGCAAATCTCGCCGTTTAGGTCGTCGAGATCAAGACGAATGGCAGCGTTGTCGTCGCCGTATGCGCCGCCGTGAACACTCGCGAGAACGTCGCCACCGGGCGTCGGAATCGACAGACCAGCCTTCACCGCAGCCTGCTCAGAACCGTAGCAAATCAAACCTTTTTTTGGGTAAAATGCGACGCTAATCGTTTGCCCTCGAGCCGCGAGGCAGAGCTGGCGTTGCGCGTCCAAGGAATTTGTCACCATCAAGCCAAACGATCCCTTTGCGTGCGTCAGAAACGTCTTCGTGACGAAGAGATTGTCGTTGTCAAAGAATGCATCGATCGTCGCTCGCACGAAATGCCGTTTACTCGCGCCCATTTCTTCGTCGATGTAATACTTCAAGCAATCGAGCGCACCGTCGGTAGACTGCTCGAAGGCGCTAAGAATTTTATCGGTGAGCAATTCGCGAGTATTCAATTTGAATCCCAAATCCCGCACTGTATGCGTACCTGACGCGAGTATTTCGTCTAACACGCGCTCGAAGCGCGTTCCAATCTCTTCAAACTTTGCGAGAGTCGGAATCGGTGCGTCGCGCGACGCATCGCTAGTTTTCAACGCGAAACACACGGCGTATCTTGCCGCGAGCGCAAAGCATCCCTGCGCACGCAGTAAATCAACTACGCCAGCAATCGCTGCCGAGTCCACCGCGCTCGGGGCATCGAATCCCGTGGCGAGCTTGAGCCAAACTTGAATTTCACCCAGCTCGTACCAGTGACCGTTGATTTGATAAAAGTCGAAATCGCCGTTGTGCGTGATGAAGTTTTCGACGTTGACGGATTCCGCGACCGGCGTCTTCTGATTCTGGCTGTACACACGACACATTTGCGGCGCCGACCATTGGTGTGGGTGAGTTCCGTCAAACGTCGCCTTACTCGTCGTCGCGAATCGCGTGTGTCCGGCGAAGATTCGAGTCACGTCTTGATTCCCCATGCGCTTACCGCCGCTCTCTCGTTCCGCTTTGGCTCTAACGAGCTTGCTTAGATCCGTACGCTTCATGTTCACCACTCTGCTCCGAGAGCCACGCAACGCGCGAACTTTATCACCCATTTTAGACTTTTGTTTACCGTCTTCGTTGAACGTGACGACGCCTCCGCTCTGTGCGCCGCGCATCATGGTTACGTAAACCATCTTCTCCAACACGTCAAACGCCCGAACGCCGTTTTCGCACTTTGCCCACGCCGCATTGATGAGAATGATCCCAAAGTTCCCACACAGCACCGTCCCGAGACGTCGTGGCAACGCATCGAAGACATCTGTGCACAAGGCGTCGATCGCCGTGGCCCAAAATCCCACGCGGGCCGCCGACGAGACGCCCGCCGACGCCCCTTTAGTTCCTTTTCGTCCGCGCCGCCGAGCGGTTACCTCGACGAACACCACCAGAATCGCGCTCACCGCCGCGCCGGTCCATCGAACGCGCGCGAACGCCCACGGATCATCAATCTCGAGGTTCGTCCCACCCGCGGGGTCATCGAACGCGACGCTTCTGGACGCGAGCGCGCGCCAGAGACTGGTCGTTGCCGAAGTTTTCGAGACGAAACGCGCGCACGCGACGTGCGATAACTCGTGCACCGCGCCCGCGATGGCGTAAAACGCGACGGCGAGGGCGAGGGAGAACCCTTCGCGAGGTTTGGGGGACATCTTCGTCTGGCGCACCGAGCGCGTCGGGCGCGCGTGCGGGCGACTGACAATCGGGTGACGCTTCGAGCGCCAGCTGTCCTTTCGGATGCAGCTGAGCTGTCCTTTCGAATTCTATGTATGTGTAAACAGTGTATAAATGCTAGATGTCGACCGAGAGCCTCAGCATCCGCCGCTTCGACGAGTAGTAAAGAATTTCGAAAAGACGTCGGCGAGCGGCGCGGCAACTTTCGCGGCGGAAGTGGCAAAAACATCAGGCACGCGTTCGATACCGGCACCGCGAGCGAGCACGTCGACGTAGGACTTGAGTTCCATGACGTCGACGCGCGCCGAAGAGACTTCGTCCACGCGAGCGGATAGAAACGCCCAAGTGGAGCGGTAACTCTTGGATGAATCCGTGAGCATGTGAAGCTCGACGGCGGAATATATCGCCATGATCACGGCGCGGTCTGCATGCGAGCGAATAGCGTCCAAGGACTCTGGTAATACGTCGACTCGAGGCACGTCGGCGGCTTCGGCGATGAAATCAGCCAACGCTGCTCGACGGCGAAACGTCGCGGCGGCATAGTTGGGCGACGCGAGCGTCATGAGCGCTCCGGGCCAGGTTTCCAACTTGGGCGCAATCATTTCGACGCGTTTCCGAATCAACCACTTCATCCGCTCCTTTGAGTTCATACCCTTTAAAGCGTCGCTCTCGTCCACAACGGAGGCTTGAAACGCCGCGTCGAGCTCCTCCTCGTAATACCCCACCAACTCACCCGCGAGATCGCTCGATTTACCCTTCATCGACTCATCCGCGCGCACACACGACCGCATCGCCGGCGAGAGTTTCAAGTCTCGAAGCGCTGCATCGATCGCCGCATCTGTCCATCCGTGTTCGTTGACTCGTCGCAACGCCGCCCGAAGCACCCTCTCGCGAAGTATCGCCCTGTCGTTCGCATCCTCCTCTGCTCTCGAATCACCAGTTTCGTCGGTCGAATCATGAGACACCGACGTCGTCGCATCGTCGCCTTCCCCGCCCGTCGTCGCGCTCGCCGCGAATCCTCGCGTAACTCCTCGTCGCGCCGACGCCGACGCCCGCTCGATCGCCCCGCCGTCCGTTCGCCCCAACCCGTTCGCCCCATCGCCGCTCACTGCTTCGCCCCGCGCGCTTCTCCGCCGCCCCCCGTGAACGACAACACTCCGACCCCACTCGTTGCCACCATCAGCGCCACCGTCGCCCCTTGCGTGAGCACCCGCGCGCGCATCATCGCCTGCGACGCCTTCGCGTTCCCAGCTTTGAACGCCACGAATCCACCCGCTAAAACCGCCGCCGTGGCGCCGGCGCCGACGAGCACCCAGGGATTTCGCGAGCCTCGTCGTGTTGGTAGTATCTCTTCCGTCGTCGCCGCGAGTTCCTTCGGGTCTCGTCGGCGCGTCATTTTGTGCCGCGCGTGGCGGTTCGACGTCAGTGAGCGACGCCAGTCGAATCGACGACCGACGGATCGACGACCGCACGGCGACGGCGACGGCGACTCGACGACGAGAGGCAGATGTCGACCATCGGACGCGCGACAACGTCGCCATCGGTGGTATCCACCGCGCGACGATCTCGTCGCGCGTCGGCGTCGACGCGAAGGATGATGTTGATGATGATGATCAATCAAAAGCGTGGCGTCATCGTTCCACGAACGAGCGACGGAACGACGACGACGGACGACGCGGGCGATGACTCCGCGCGAATCGATAAAGTATCGAACGCGGAGGATAAGATTCGCAAGGCGCGGGAGTACGCCGCGGCGTTGGCCAAGGCCAAGGCGGATAAGGATGCAGAGAAGAAGAGCGACGACAAAGCCGAGTCGTCGTCGTCGTCGTCGGGAGGCGATAAAAAACCGGAAGAGTACGTCCCACCGGCGAAGAAAGAAGTGACGGTGTCGATTCTCACGAGGGACAACGAGTATAACCCCTTCGATGAGGACGAGAGCGTGGTGGGTTTTGAGACGGATGAGGCGGTGTATAAACCGAGCGTGTCGACGTGGGGCGTGTTTGAGCGACCGCCGGATATTTCAAAGGCGTACGGCGGCGGACGAACGATTCGAAAAGAGGACATCGAGGACGAGGCGGCGATCGCGGAGAGGAAAGCGAGAGTGGCGAAAAAGTTGGCAAAGTATCGAGAGGATGCCGGTATGCTGAGTGGGAACGATTACGACGCGGCGAGGAAGGATTTGGACGCGGCGAAGGACTTCGTCAAGAATGGTTTCATGCAGCAAGCGCTCGAGTTGCTCGAACCTTGGGCGATCGAAAAGGTGGGTCCGAAGACGGAGATTGGTGGACAGATTATATTTAATTACGCGATATGTCTGGATAACCTGCAGCGAAGAGATGAGGCGTTGAAGCAGTACCGAAGGTGCATCGGAAACCAGTACGGAACCGTGTCCAAGCAAGCGGATAGAATGGTTTGGGGCATGACGACGGCGTCGCGCAAGATGAAGGCTGATTTGTTCGACTACATGGATGCCGCCAAGCTCGACGCGTACGACGAATATCTCATCAAGATGGCGAACGAAAAGTTTGCGGGTGAGATTGATGAGGAAGAAGTGAAGGAACTGAACGCGCAAGCCGTCGCCACCATGGCGGTTTTGTTTGGCGCGCCGGCGCTCCTCTTCGCGTACCTCACCCTAGCGAATTAAAACTTTAGAATAGATGTAAAACGCAAAGAGCAGCAGCGAACAGCGGTGTTTATTTGATACGATGATAAGTACCGGTACTTAGTATGAATCCTTACAATACTACAATTGACTAAGTCTGACGATCGCAATCGTGCATGATTTTTTTTATCTGAGTTTGACTAAATCGAAACCACCGCGCCCGTCGCCGGCAATCTTCAACTCGGTGTTATGAAACTTGCGAAGCTCGAGTCTGTGAGCGATCGAAATCACAGTCGTCTTCGACCGGACGAGTTCTTCGTACAACTTCGACTCCTCGTCCGGGTTGATGGCGCTCGTCGCTTCGTCGAGGATGGCGTATCTCGGTGCGTGATAGTACAATCGCGCAAAGCCAATTCGTTGACGCTCGCCTCCAGAGAGCACGTCGTTCCATTCGAGGTGCCTCGTGTTCAATCCGACATTCATCGAACCGTCGACAAACTTGCCGAGACCCGCCATGATTAGACACTCCTTCACGCGGGAGTCGTCAACCTTTTCAGAGCGAGCGTCGTGCGGGTACACGACTTGGTCGCGAAGAGAACCTTGCAGCAAGTACGGTCGTTGCGGCAGCCACATCATGGAAGAGGCTCCACTCGGACGCAACACCGTGCCTTCCATCGGGGCCCAGAGTCCGGCGAGGACGCGGAGCAAAGACGTTTTCCCGCAGCCGTTCGGACCGGTGATCAACAAGTTGTTACCCGGGAAGATGGAGAGCGTCAAGTCCTTGACCAAGAGTCTCTGCGAACCGTTTGGTTCCGGAGCGCCGACGCTAATATTTTCAAAGACAATCGGAGCTTCCGGGTCGACGACCGCCGGCTTGGACGCTCGCTCTCTGCTCGCGCGCTTGTTTGCATCATCGAGCGTCCGGAACAGTTGGGACAAGCGGTGCGTGTAGCCGGCGAGCTCGTCGAGATTTTTGCCGAGGAGGAGCACTTCGGTGAACGCGCCTCCGCATCGAAGCATTAGCTCTTCGGTGGCGCGGAAAGACGAGATGCGTTCACCCTCCGTCGCGGCACCCTTCATCATGAACGGTACATGCACGAAGATGCTACCGACGAGCAAACCTTGGAATTTCGAAACGTTATCGGCAACACTCTTACGAATGCGCTGAAGTGCGTGCCAGCGCTGCGTCACAACCAAGTTGTCGAGACCTTCGTCCAAGATGTCAACCTCGCGTTTACCACCATCCAGGAGAGCGATTTCTTCCGCGTGTGCGATCAATCTCGAGTGCGTGTGACGGAAACCACCCTCGAGCGCGGCTTCTCTCGCCACCATCGGGCCGAGTCTCGGCGCGATGGATCGCAAGACGCCGGTGATGATGATTTGAGAAGCGAATAACGCCAGCGGCCTGGAGTAACCGAGCTCTTTTGCCGCCTCGGTGAGGCTGAGCGTGAATTCCAAGATTGGCTTGAATGAGTGCCCGTACAAGAAAGCCGTCTCCTTGGCAAAGGCATCGATATCCGCGACGATGCGCTGATCGACGTTGTCCAATCCGCCCTCGCGGAGCACCGCCGTCTTGTAAAAGTTGTTATTCTCCATGTACATCTTGTGCGCCTTCTTCGTCAACGCCGCCCTGAGCTCAATCGTAATCAGGCTTTCGGTGTAACGCAAACCGCTGTTCACCACGACGCCGCTCGCCATCCAACCGACGAAATTGAAAAACCAACGCACCCAAAACTTCCAACTCGCCGACGAGATAGCCTTGGTCAGGTAAAACGTATTCACCTTGTTCGCCCGCACCGTCAAAAGCGTGCGCATCACGAGAAGCGTAAACTGCGCCCCGAGAAGCTGAGCACCGCGACTCTTCGCACTCGGCGCCGCGACGCTTAACAAATACCCGAGCTCTCCCCAGAACTCCTTTCCAACCTTGACCGACCCGCGCGCGCCACCGCCGCTAGACCCGCCTCTTCCGCGTCCCTTTTTCCCAGTCGCCCCCTGCGTCGTCTCCCCGCTCGTCCCTTTCTCTTTCCCACTCAGATCCAACATCGTCGAGCACTCTTTCAGCGCCTTTTTCGCCCTAATCCGCCTCGACTTTTTCAAGCTCACCACCTCTTCGCACGCCAGCGTCCCGAAACCCACCACCGACGCCGCCAAAAACACCACGTACATCGCGTCCTCCCGCACGTGCATCACGTTCGTCGCCAACCCATCCGCCGCGTGCGTTTTCAACGCGTCCGCGACGACGCGCAGGCCCGAGACCAATCCCACCACCGGGGCATCGTTCACCGCCGCGATCGACGTCGTCGGTCGCGCCGTTCGCGTCCCCATCTGGATCGTTCGAATAACCAATCAATCAAATCAATCAAATCAAATCAGCCCGACGAGAACGACGACCCCCGCGACGCGCCGATGTCAACGTCAACGCGCGAAAGAGAGAGAGAGAGAGAGAACGAAAGAGAGAGAGCGAACGACCGATCGGTCGATCCGTCGCCACCTCCGCGTCGGCGTCTGCGCGTCAGTCGTCAGTCGTTCCAACCATTTATGTACTCGATCGCAGCGACCGGTTGGTACACACACAGATACAGACACATACAGACAGGACTATCGCTACATGAAGTATGAACAAAAGGCACATAAAGAAGACTGAACCCATAGAAAATACAAGGTAAAAGTGTGTCTCACGACGGACGGAAAAGCGTCGTCGATGCGATGCGTCGTCAGAACGCGCCCGCCGCCGCCGCCGCCGATTGAACGAACGATCGACCGACCGACGGCGCACCGACGCGAAGGACCGCCGTCGTCGCGTGCGCGCGCGCGAACGAGGAGGAGCTGCACACGCGGAGACGGCGCCGGACGCGCGCGCGCAAAGGAAGGCGGCGCCGGGATGAACAAGTACGCGAGCGATGCGCCGCAGAGCGCGGATGCGTGCATCGGGGCGTGCGCCGAGGGATGGTTGAGCGAAGTGAGCCCGATGTGGCCGGGACAGTGCATGTCGCTGAAGATTGATGAAGAGTTGTTCCGGGGACGGAGCGATTTTCAGGATGTGTACGTGTTCAAGAACGAGGCGTACGGGAACGTGTTGGTGCTGGACGGGGTGATTCAGGCGACGGAGCGAGACGAGTTCGCGTACCAGGAGATGATTTCGCATTTGGCGTTGTGTGCGCTGAATCACGAACCGAAACGCGTGCTCGTGGTTGGAGGCGGTGATGGTGGGGTGCTGCGGGAGATCACGCGACACGGTGGGATTGAGAGAATCGAAATTGCGGAGATTGACGGCATGGTTATCGAAATGTCAAAGAAATTTTTGCCGACCATGGCGCTCGGATTTTCCGACCCGAGGGTCGAGGTGCACGTGTGCGATGGGATCAAGTACGTCGGGGATGCTGAAGAAGGGACGTACGACGCCATCATTGTCGATTCTTCCGATCCGATCGGGCCGGCGAGCGTCTTGTTTGAAGAGGCGTTTTTCAGAAAGATGCACCGCGCGCTCAAGCCGGGCGGCGTAGTGTGCACCCAAGCCGAGTGCGTGTGGTTGCACATCGATTTGATTGGTGATTTGGCGAAAATGTGCGCTGAAATCTTCCAAGGTGGCTCGATCAACTACGGTTACACCACGATTCCGACGTATCCTAGCGGTCAAATCGGCTTTATGTTGTGCAGCAAGCCGGCGGAGGATGGCTCGACGGTGGACTTTACCAAGCCAAAGCGCTTTCCGACGGCGGCCGCAGGGAGCACCTTGCCGCCGATGCGCTACTATAACGAGGGTATTCACAAGGCAGCGTTTGTTCTGCCCGAGTTTGCTCGCGCGGCGCTCGCCCCGCACCTCGTTCCAGGATCGAAGTGAGAGCGGGAATGTTACGTTTTGTTATCGTTTTGAGTCAGTCAGTTGCAAGTTTCAGTTGCGCGAGTCGACAGCCGCGAACCAGCACAGGTTTCAACGTTTCTCGCTACATTACAGCTCATTGTGAAAATATTTTATATTTGCATCATTATTCAAAAGACACATTCAACAATCATACAGGCTTCTGAAAGAGTATTTTACTTTCGCGCGCGCGTAAAGCGCTGCGCTGGCGTCGTGCTCTTCTTTGCGGGGAAGTGATCACTCACACGACGCGCGCGTTTCTTGTTCGACTTTAATCCAGCCGGGCTAATAACATCCAAATTGTCGAATCTAAGCTTCAACGGTGTCGCGTTGGGCGTGCACTCGTTCGCAGACGACGTCGTCGCTCGACGTCCCCCGTTTGGCTTAATCGGCGCCGCCAGCAGATTCTCCAACCTCGCCTCATCCGGCGGCGAACTCGCGAAACACGGCGTCCTCGGCGTCGTTTCCGTCAAGGGTGTCGTCCTCGCGCTCGTCATTGGCGTCGCGAACGCGAAATGTCCGGGCGTCGTCTCAAATCTATTTTCACCCTTGCCCGCCTTCGCCGATCTATCCTCCACCGCCGCGCCGCGTCCCGGGCTCAACGACCCCGCGCGCCGCGCCCCGGACGTCCGTCGTCCCATCGCCTGGTGTGATTCGTTACTGCTCTCGCCCATCCCGCACCCGAGAATGTTCGTGCTCGCTGATGCCCCGGACGACGTCGACGACCTTCGTCGCTCTCTCAACCAGTACTTGCTGCTTCTGCGCTCCGTGTCATCCGCCTCGATCGCATCCTCGAACGCGACGACGGCGTCAATCATCGCGCGCACTCGTTCGATTCGGTCGTCTCAATATTCTTCGTCCTCTAGAGCGATGCGTTCGGTCGATCGCTCGTCGTTCGTCAACGCGGTGTGTCGACGCGCGGGGTGATTGTAATCTAAAATCAAGATTTGGCGGGAAAAGCCGAGGCTGTTGTGTAGTTGTATGGACAAATAGTATATTACACGTCATCTCGGCGCTTTAGAGGTGGGCCAAGACGTCGTCGAGGAGGGATTTCTCGCCGATGCGAACCTCGAGCGCCATGGCGGCGCGTCGACGAAAGGTTGCGGAGGCGCTCGCGCGCGCGGCGAGGGTTGGGTCTTCGATTTCTGTCGCATCATCGCCGAGCACGGCGGCGAGTAGGCGTTCGTCGAGCTCCACCGACGTGTCAGAGTACTTTGCTCGTTCGGCACGAAGAGTTCTGACGATGATTTCTCTCGCGCGACGCTCAGAACGTTCGTCCAACGGTTCGTCGAGCGTGCGCGGGAGCGGATCGCCGGGTGAGAGCGCCAGCGCTCTCGCCGCCTTCCACATTTCTGGCTTGACGCACTGCAAACCAGAGAGCGCGGGTTTGTACACACCTCCGACGTTTGAAATCTCAAACGTGAGGCTCTTTCTGACGCCGTAAGCAGCAAAAACGTCGCTCGACTCGAGAAACGCGCGCGACTCTTCGCTCAGTGCGTCGTGTTCAGTCTTGAGACACACGTCCATGGCGTGCGATCCGCGTCCTCGTTCTCTCTCCCCGTGGTACACGAAACCAAACTCAAGCAGCGCGCCGCCAGAGGCGTGATCGGCGTAATCGTGAAATATTTGCTCACCCGCTTCGACGCCTCCGATACCGATGCGAAGTGTTACCCGCGACTTGCCCAAATCATTCTCTCCGTCGGGGTCGTCTTCATCCATTTCCACTTCGCACTTTTCTGCGTCTCTCGCCGAGTTGTACACATCGATCCCGGGTAAGAGAGCCATGCACTTCAAATCTGGAAGAACGAACGCACGCGCCATGACGGTGGCGTACGCCCAGCGAAAGTATTCTAAACTATACCGCTCGTCTCCGAAGACTTCTGGATCCGCTTCAGCCAATGCGGGAAACAACGCTTCGTATTCCCGGCGCACCAACGCCCGTCGAAACAGCGCCCGCTCCCGAAGCGCGCTCCCTTGCAGCAATTCCAATTCCTCGTCGCTCCACATCAACAACGAATCCACCTCTCCCGGTAAAGCGTCGTAATACGCTCTCCATCGCATTCCTTTCCCGCCCGCGCCTTGTCGCATCAAAGCCACCGCCAACGTCGACGTCGACGCGCTATCCAACGGAAACTCGTGCTCGCTCTCAATCACCCCGCTCAGCCTATCTAACCCACCAATTCTTTTCATCGCTCTCCCAACCTCTCCCAGCGCCCCGGTCTCGCGCAGCGCGTCTCTCGTCGTCAAAGCCAACGCGTCTCCGTCCGCTTTCGACCTCAGAGGCAACGAAAACGCCTCGGCGCCCTCATCCATGTCCCTCTTCGCCGTTCCCAGCGCCCCGAACCGTTCGCTCGTCGCAAACATCGTCGTTACATCGCACTCGACGCCGTGCGAGCGGAGCCAGGCGCAGAGGGCGCCGAGCGCGTACGCATCGCAGCGACGTTTCGACGGTCCGTACAGCACGGGTCGTGCTTTATTAGACATTTTCCGTGGTTTATATGGAGAAGGTGACGCGTCCGTCAGTGGTCTTCGAGCCGCCGACGACGGCGACGCCGATGACGACGACGACGCCGAGCGATGCGCCGAGCGTCGCGCCGCCAATCCATCACCGTCGGCGCTTCGGTGGTACCGGTGCCTCGCCGACCGCACCGCAGTTCGAGCGCACACTCGGTGCATCGACTCTCGACGCGTCGACGAGTGCGGCTTTCACGGCTCACGACGACGCCACTCCGCGACGACGACGAGGCGAGCGCCACGACGACGACGACGACGACGACGACGAAGGGACGAACGGAAATATGCGCGCGATCGCGTCGTGCGTCCGGCGACAACGATGGGCCGCGGCGGCGGCGAAGGATGCCTGCGTGATGGATGCGTGCGGGGTAAAGATGATGACGACGACGCGCCCCTCCTTCGTCGCGACCGGGTCGCGCGCGAACCGCGTCGTTGACGGCGCCGTCGGTGCGTTTGAGCGCGGGAAACAGACGTCGGCGGGTGGGGCGGGGAAACCCGAAGACGGCGACGACGACGCGGCGGTGGGTTCGCGCGCGGGTAACGCGAAGGGGAAGGCGAAGAAGGGCGAAGAAGAAGCCGGGAAGTCGTCGAGCGGAAGCGTGGACGTGGACGAGCTGCGTAAAAAAGCATCCGCGTCGTTCGCGACGTTCGGTAAAGCGGTTCGGGATGGTGCTGAGGCGAGCGGGGTGGATTTGGGTGCGCTGGATGAAGCGGCGAAGAAGGCGGCGAGAAGGGCGGCGTCGGCGGCGGAAAACGCGGCGCGCGCGGCCGGCGTGGACGAAAAGGCAAAGAAGAGCTGGTTGAGTCCGAGCGGGTTGGCATCCATGGCGGTGAATGCGGTCAAGGAGGAGTATCGTTTGGCGATGATGGATCCGGGAGACGCCGCGGCGGAGCGAAGAAGGGCGGCGGGGTACACGGACGCGCCGCCCGAGCCGTACGACGGAACCACGGCGGTGGCTGTGGCGGCTGAAGCGAAGCCTTCGGCGTTCAAAAAGGCGTGGAGTGGGGTCAAAGAAAAGCTCGGTATTACGAGTGTGTTCGATAAGATTGAAGGGTTGAAGCGATCGACTCCTTACGCCAAGGGGGCGGAGCTTGCCGAGGATTTGCGAGAGCGATGGGAAACGAGCGACTCGCCCATGGTGCATCGCATTCAGGATTTCCAAGAGTCGATGTTCACGGAGACTGAACAGGGCGAAGCGTACCGGCTCATTCGCCAGCTCGATCCGATGTTTAACATGAATGATTTCATCGCCGAGGTGCGACGGGACATTCCGAAGATTCTTGGCGCTTACCTCAAGGGCGACGTCGAGGCGCTGCAGCAAACCAATCTGTCGAGCGAAATGCTCGAGAGACTTTCCGGTCAGATGAACATGTGGAAGCACGAAGGACAGATGATTGACCCGCGCATCTTGGATCTGAGCGAGGTAGAGCTCATGGAGGTTCGTTTGATGGAAAATGAACCGCTCGTCGTCTTGACGTTTAGTTGCCAACAAATCAACTGCGTTCGCGATAAGACTGGGGCCATCGTCGAGGGCGGTGAAGACGATATTCAGTCCGTCCACTACTTGTGGGCCATGCAACTTACCGATAAAAAGTTCACGACTCCGGACGGGCGCGAATACAGCAAGCCAACCTGGCTTCTTCGCGAGCTCGTGCTGAGAGGAATGATGGCAGTCGCAGCGTAGTTTAGAGGGAAGAATGGGAGGAGGACTTGATCAATCAGTAATCGCCATCGTGCGGCAGTAGGCTTTATAATAGTGGATTTCTCTCAAACTTACATCGTCAAGTTGTGGTACAAAAATGGTCGTATATTCCAAGCACGCGGTCAACTTGTCTGTTATATTTTTGTTCTCTGGCGCGACGCGCGGCGCCTCGTATCCTCGACGAGATGATTTAAGCATCTTTTTCTTCGTCTAATCCGCGCTGATAACGAGCTTAAGAGCCAGCTTTTGTTCGATCTTCGTCGGTCGAACAGCGTGCACCAAAAAAGCGTCATCGTCCAAGCAGATACGTCGGTTAGAATGGTAAATTTTCTGGAACTGCGGTCGGAGTTGGCCCTTGGTTTGCGCGGACACCGTCTTCTTGAGCTGTTTGATGGAGGAGTTGTAAGGTACGGTGACGGACGCGTTCGCAATGTACGAGCTTTCATCCTTGTAGAGCTTGATGTCGCATTCAATCGGCGGCTTACGTTCCCAGTGTTGCGGCTCCGTGCGAACCTTCTTCGCCTTCTTTTCATCGGACGACTTCTTGTCCGCCTTTGGACGCTTCTTACTGGCAGCCGCCTTGGGCTTCTTCACCTTTGCTGACTCATCGAGCTCAACAGCCCCGTTCGCACGCAAACCATATCGACCGGGGGCAACCTTGACGAACGCAGCATCTTGAGAGATGCAAACGTTGATCGTCGTCTTCGGTTGCTTACACGCGGACCAATCACGAAGGCCAAGCCTTTGAGACGCTTCCACTATGTCAGCCAGCGACATGCCTTCTGGTCCGCTATCCTTCAACACTTGGAAAGCCACGCTCTTCGTGGTCTTACCGCTAAATCGCGCTTCCAACTCTTCCATCGATTCGTCAATCACGCGAACTTTCCCGCCCTTCTTTTTGCTACCCGCCGCTGGCTTTGCAGCCTTTGCCTTTTTCGCCGGCTTCTCCGGCGCCTTCAACCAAGTGAGCTCGCCTTCGGTGAGGTCGACTTCAGTCACGCCGTCGCTTCCCTTGGGCGCGTTATCCCACTTAACCGTGTGATGCTTGGAATCGTGATCGTACTTTTGCACGATGCCTTTGAATTCCTTATCCATCGCCGGCCAGTACAGGCTCAAGTACCAACCGATGGATTCCTCTGGCGACTTTGGTCCGTCTGCATTTTTAAAAACGCGCCGCGAGATCATTCGCGTACATTCAAATCCGTCAGTCTTTTCATCCATCTGCGCGCACGACGCGCGCGTTTTTCCTCGCACGCGTCTCCGATCACAACGCGTCTCGTCGTCGTTTCCCATCCGGCGCCTCTTTTCGCGCCCTCGACGACGCGCCCTGCGTGAAATCCGACGCAGAAATGTCTCGCCATTCGGTTCAAAATCTCAACGAAATTCCCCGTGGATTAATTTAATTCATTCAACGCGTCGCCCGGTCTCTCTCTCTCTCTCTCGCTCGCTCGCTCGCGCCCCACCACCGACCCCGAATCCATCATCCCACGTCGTCGTCGCCGTTCACCGTCCTCCTCCTCCTCGTCGTCGCCATTCACCGCACGCACCTGTCGTCATTTCGTCCGTTCGTTTTCTTTCCGTTGCCACTCCCGCTCGAGCGCGAATTCCACCCGTCGATTCGTCGTCGCCTTCGTCTCGTTCTCCGCGCGCTCGCGAGTCACACTCGCGCGACGGTTCGATGAAACGGTCCTCCCGGGCGGTGTCCACCGGGGTCGAGGTGCGCGCGCGCGTGTGTCGCGCGTCCGTCCGTTCGTCCTTCCGTTCGTCCTTCCGTTCGTTCCTCCTTCCGTTCGCACGGACGTTTAAAAACCAAAAAAATAAAACCATCCACATACCCATCGGGTACATCTTAATATATAAAATCAGGGTTCGGCAATCATACCCTCGAGTGAGATTCGGACGCCCCCGACCCGTTCCCCTCGGTCATCGGTGATCCCGCGGGATCGGGTGAAAATATCGAAAACGGTAAGTGTTTCGGATCTTCGGTTAAATGTATGATATAGTATAGTTCTATGGTACCATACCGTGGTGGTTTTATATCTATGTAGTGCGTGTATTTATAGTTAGGGTTTAGAGACGGTGAAGGTCTGGTCTGGTCTCTGCTCTGCTCTGTCTGTCCGACGTCGCGACCGAGTCGTCGTCACACGCGCGCGGGTCGATCGTCGACTCGCGTCGGACGCGTCGAGGTTCGTGACCGATGACCCCGGCGACGGCCCTTCACCGGCGGGGTCTCGGTCGACTCTTCGCGTCGGCGTCGGCGTCGCGCGCGTCGGAACGATTCGGACGCTTTTTCGTTCGCGTCTCGTCCGCGACCGACGCCGACGCGCGAACGACGCGGGAGGATGAAGAGGGCGTCGACGACGACGTCGGCGACGACACGCGTGGGGACGGTGGGAAGACGGCGACGACGACGACGCGCGCGACGACGCGGGAACGGATGCCGACGACGCACGCGTCGAGGTTCGCGGTGGATGAGCGCGGGGCGAGAGAGGCGATGCGGGCGTGGTTGGCGGCGTCGACGAGACGGCCGAGACGCGTGCGAGGGGTCGGTGGGGACGGCGAGCCGAGGTATCGGCCGGCGTACGCGCCGTATTGGGTGTTTGACGTCGACGCGGAGACGACGTACCGAGGGAGCGTGCAGGTGGAGGGGAACTGGATTCGGGCGGGCGCGACGCCGACGGTTAGGACGTTTGACGCGACGCGGAGCGAGAGTCAGGTGTGCGCGAATTTTACCCATCGGAGGGATTACGTGGACTCGCTCAGGCCCGGGGCGAGCGTAGATTTTAGCGATGCGTCGATGCTGTGGGAGGAGGTGCGGAGAGAAGCGCCGGCGAACGTGAAGATTGAGCCGTTTGAGATGCGAAGAAGCATGGCGTTGTCGCTCGCGACGGCTCGAATGCGAGACGCGACGAGATCGGAGGCGAAGAAGGAGCTCTTGGAAAAGTACAAGAATGCGACGGCGACGAGAGACGTCGTGGTTGAATTCACGACGCTCGGTCGGGTGGTTCGAGCGGTGTATCATCCCGTGTGGTACGTGAGCTTTTCGCACGGGTCGATCGTCGACGCGGAGACGAGTAAAATTATTCAACAACCGCGCGAAGCAGTCGTGTGCGGGGTGACGGGTAAGGTTTTGAGCGACGAGCTCTACTGCGAAACCAAGGCTCGCGCTGTGGCGTTCAGCGCGGTCGCTTTACCCGCCGCCGTGGCGGCGATGGCGTGGCCAGACAGCGCTCTGTTGTGGCTCGGTCAAGGCGGCGTCGGCGCCGTCGCCGCCGCGGCGAGCGCCGCGGTTGTCGCTCGCTCCATGCCAAAGATGGAACAAGCCAAAGTTGACGCCGAACGCGTGCGCGAAGAGGAGCGCGCGTTCGAGCGCGCGATGCGGTCGTCCGGGAACGTTGAATGGATGGATGAGAGCGTTCAAAGGTATCGCGACGACGCCGAATGGATTCGCTGGGCAGAACTAGACAAGCTCAACTGGGACCGCAGGCAGCGCCAAGCCTGGGCGTACAACATTTTAGAAACGCAAATATACCGTTGCAGAGAGAGACAAGAGATGCGACAGGAGATGGAGGAGCGCGCGCAGCAGGCGGACGAAGCGGAACGACGCCAGGCGGCGAAGGAGAAGCGCTGGGGCGCCGAATTTAAGCGCGAATCGACGCGCGCGCCCAGCGGTCGCCATCCCGGACACTCGCGCGACATTCACGGGTTTTACAAGGTATTGAGATTATCAGAGCGTCTCGGTCTCGCCACGGAAGAGGAAGTCAAGGCGGCTTACCGCGCCGTGGCGCTCGAAACCCACCCCGATAAGGTTGTCGGCGACGAAGCCGCTAAAAAGCGCGCCGCCGAGAGGTTCCAACTCGTACAAAAGGCGTACGCCACCCTGGGAGACAAAGAGGCCCGCGTGGCGTACGATAGAAAGTAGATTGATTTCGTCGTTCGATATCGACACCGCCCTTTAGGCGCTCGATGGAGGCGTCATTTGTAATGTTTAAACGTCGCGAGCCGCGAGAACGAAATCGCGCGCAAACCCGGCGCTCTCGTTCGCCTCACTCTCGGCCGCGTCACGACATGGCCGTCGCGACCTCGAGGTCGACGCGCCCATCGCCGACGCGAGATGCGAACGCGCGTTCGTCACCGCGTCGGTCATCTCTGAGCGCAGTCGTCGCGCGAAGGCGTGGACGCGACACCGCGACGCACGCAGCAGAGTCATCGTCATCGTCATCGTCATCTTCATCTTCCGTCGAAGCGACGACGTCTCGAGACTTATCCACCGAGCGAGCGGGTCCGTCGACGCCGGCGCCGACGTACTCGACGTCCCCGGTCGATCGCGCGCTGCGAACCGTCTTCGCGCGGAACATGGCGAGAGAGTTGGGGTTGGACGAGTCGACGTCGTCGGGAGAGTTTAGCGAAGTGAGAGACATGTGCCTGCGACTCGTGCGCGAGAGCTCGAGCGCGGAGGCGACGCGGGAGAGAGGACTTCGGATCTTGCGTTCGTGCGCCCCGGGGTGGTTTCCCAGGGCGTTCGCGGGGTTTTTAGCGGTGTTTCCGCGATGGTTCGCGGCGAGGCACGCCGCGGCGGTGACGCCGTTGTTGTTGCCGTGGTTGGTGGGCGACGCCGAAGTGAACGACGCGCCGGACGACGTCGTTCTCGATGACCCCGAAGGGGTACCGGCGAGCGTGTTCGCCGCGATGACGGGCGCGGCGAAGGAAAAGGCGGGGTACAAGCAAGGGGTGTTGCTGAAGCGGTGTCGGGTGCTGGAAGAAGCCGGTTGCGCCGCCGTCTGCGCCAACGTGTGCAAAATTCCGACGCAAAAGTTCTTCACCGAAGAGGTGGGATTACCGGTGACGCTCTCGCCCAACTACGAAACGTTCGAGTGTCAGTTTACGTACGGCGCGACGCCTCCGGCGATCGAGGACGACGAGGCGTTCAAGACGCCGTGTTTTCGTCAGTGTCCGGCGAGCTCGACGATGAAGGCTTCTTCGTGCGGAAAGACGCTCGACGACTCGCGCTCGGAGGAGGATTGATCGATCGACGCGTTTTTATGCTTGAGCGCGAACGCGGGCTTTAGCGCGCACGGTGATTTGGTTTAGGTTTTAGGTTATCAGTTGTTTGCCCCGTCGACTCATTTCTCTCGCGCGAATGTTTGTACCTACGACAAGTGACTCACCGCGCGTTCCCGCACACCTCGACGCATCGACGACACCGCGCATCATGCGAGTCGACTTTGCGATCGCGCTCTGCTTATTCGCCATCGCTCGCGCGACGCGCGCCGCGCCGATCGACCTCGATTTCACCGCGCCCATCCCCGTCGACGCGTCGATCCGCGTGCTCGCTGGAGAGGGATACGAATCGTCTCCAAAGGTGAAACGACCGCTCGTCGTCTATCTGCACGGCTTTTGCCTCGATGACGACGCGCAGCAGGCGATGGAGCTCTCGTCCACGCGCGCGCTTCCCGCGGTGCGCAATCGCGCCGGGTTCCCGCGCAGGCGGGCGCAAACGCTCGTGCAGACGGGACTCCGAGAAGCGGTGTTGGAGAAGGACTGGTTGTACGCCGCCGTGGCGGCGCCGCACACGACGACCGAGTGCGTCCTCTGTCACTTGCAGGAACGATCGCCCAACTCTCAAGATCGGCTCTTCAACGGTTGGATCACCGGGATACTGGAGCGGGATAGCCCGCAGTTTCAGTGTCGCGCGTGGGACGCGACTGACGCGGTGGCGAATCCGGAACGGGGCGGATCGGGCGACGACGTTCGATTCGTCGCCCAAGTCGTCGCCCAAGTCAAACGCAAGTTTGCCGTCGACGACGCGCGCGTGTTCGTCGTCGGCGTCGGTACCGGTGGTTTCATGGCCTCTCGTCTCGCGTGTGAACGCCCAGACTTGTTTCGAGGCGTCGTGAGCGTCGCCGGGGGCACGCACGCCGATTCGCGCAAATGCCGTCCATCCGGAGCCGCCGCCTCTGTGCTCTTCGCGCACGGCACGGATGATCACACCGTACCGATCGCGGGGGGTGAGAATTCCCGAGGCGTCGCTTTTCCATCGGCGAAAAGGTCGTTTGAAATCATGGGAGCCGCGATGGGATGCGACGGCGTCGTCGTGTCGTCAGACGCGTCGAGGCTTCCCGCCGAAGGCGGCGCGCCTGAAATCGTCGTCGAGCGCAACAAATACGGCGCGTGCAGAGACGGCGTGGACGTCGAACAGTGGCTCTTGAATGGCGTCGATCACTTTTTCGAGCGCGCGACGTCTGAAGAGTTATTCAGCGACATTGTCGACTGGATGTACGCGCGTTAAGTAAGCGGTAAGCCTTTGTGTATGATCTTACAACAACAACAACAACGATCACGTTTTCGCGGCGCCAGTGAGTCGCGCGCGTCTCACTATCATGCGGGCGACAGCGCGCGTTCGTCGTCAACCTCACATTCTTCATCGACTGCCGTCGAGCACGCCGTGCGAACGACTGAAATCTTAACCTCGTTGACTCGTCTCGAATCTGAATCCGTCACGGTGAGAGAAATCGAGCGTCTCGTCGATGAGTCAAACTCGAGTCCATCCGTCTCCCCCTCCTTGTCTCCCTCGTCTTCGCTGTCGGCGTCTTCGTCCACGACGACGTCAAATGTTTGACACAGCTGCGCTCCCTCTTCGGGAATGCACGCGAATAGATCGCACACCCAACCGCCGACGGTTTCGTACAATGGAGATTCTGGAATGTCGAGATGAAGTTCTTCGCTGAGCTTCCAAAGCGCCGCTCGCGTGTCCACGACGTACTCATTCGGCGCCACCTCTTGAATGAACGGAGTCTCATTCTTTTCATCTTCTTCAGAGTTCGCCTTGTTAATGTCCTCCTCGTCGTAAATCTCACCGACAATCTCCTCCATGCAATCCTCCAGCGTGGCGATACCCACCGTGCCGCCGAATTCATTCACCACGACGCACATGTGAGACTTGCGCGCCATGAGCTCGCGCAAGAGTTTACTCACCGACATGCTCTCAGGGACAAAGTACGTGTCTCGAAGCATGACGTCGCTCACTAAAATATCACGCAGCGGTTTGCTCTCGTCCGGTCGCAAGTCGTTGTCAATGTCGAGCTGCATCACCCTGTTCGCTCGGACAATGCCGACAATGTTGTCGACGCGGTCCTCCCACGCGGGCACGCGGCTATACTTGTGTTCAATCCACTCGTTACGAAACTCCTCGAGCGTTGCGTCGCTGCGCACGCCGTGTACTTGCACCAATGGTGTCATGACGTCCCGCACCACCGTTTCTTCGAGGTCGAGCACGTTTTGAATCATATCCTTCTCCGAGCTCTCCACTTCGCCAGACTTTGTCGCCCCGGCGAGGACGAGTTTGAGCTCCTCTTCGCTTACAAAGGGCTCCGCCGTTGCTTTGAGCCCGAGCAAGGCGAACATGCCGTTCACGAGGAGTTGAAAAATTCTACCCACTGGATAGATGAAAAATGATAGCCAATACACCGGCTTGGCGACTAATCGCGCCACCGACACGGCGTGCTGCACCGCCACGCTCTTGGGCGCGATTTCGCAAAACAACAGCGTTCCCACCGTCAACCCAGCCGTCACCGCCGTCGTCGCCCCGTCGCCGTACGCGATGAGCGCCGCCTCCGTCACGATGGCGGTCGACATAATGGCTGCAACCGTCGTACCAATCAAAATTGTCGTCAAAAATCGCGTGATATCCTTACGCATGATGTGAAAGACGCTATCCGGCCCCTCCTGATCCGCGAGCTCCCTCACCTTCCAAGGATACAAAGTCGTGATTGACGTTTCCGCGAGCGAGAAAAAAGCCGAGGCGACGAGCAACGCCCCAGCGACGACGAGCATTCCGGGAATCTGCTCCATCTTATTCGGCGTCGCGACGGATTCCGCCGCCTTGGCCGCGGCGGCCCGGCTCGCTCGAGCCGTCGTCGCCGCTCCGACGGCCAACGCCGCGGCCACGAGCGCCGCGATGCGTCCCAAACGTCTCGCGCGCGCACCGTCGTCGTCGAAACCACGCGAGCTTTCCAATTCCCATCCACCCTTCTCTCTCGACGCGCGCGGCGTCTCACCGCCCACGCGACCGTTCGCCCGTTTGCCCGAGGACGACGACGCGTCGGCTCGAGCGTCTCTCGCGCGTCTCCCGGCGTCCTCACGCCTTCCCGCGCCCCGAACCGTCCCTCGCGCCGCTCCAATCGACGCGAAGACGTTCGCCCGCGTCGCCGTGTTTCCTCCTCTCGCGCGCGCGACGGCGCGTTTCCCACGCGTCGGCGCGCGCACTTTTCCCTTCAACCCTCGGACCGAGTCGACGTCACCGGTGGGACCAATCGTACGGCGAGGCCGCGGTTTCGCGCCCGGGCGGGCGACGCGCGACGCGACGGACGCGGCGGTGAGCATCGTCTTCGGTTCGCTCGTTCGCGCGCGTTGTTTCGCGCACGCGTCGACGTGTGCGGGCGGACGCGCGCATTGGGGTAGGGTTTGGGTATCCAGGCGCTCGCGCGCGTCGGTTCTAACTGTAACTACCCGCGCGTGACAACTCTAGAGTGATCGCTAACGCTACCCGCCGTCGTCCTCGGCGACACCGCGCTCTCGTTCGAGCTTTGTAGCCTCTCTCCGCGCGTGCACTTCCTCGGAGATTTCGTTGAGCGAGCGAAGCGCGGCGTCGTATCTCGCCTTGGCTTGGCGAACGGAGAGCTTGAGATCGGCGACGCGCGCGTCCGCGGCGGCGCACGCGTCCTCGCCGATAGCCTTGGCGCTAAAGTAAGGCGCGGCTTTCTTGACCGCCCCGCGACGTTCTTTTTCTAATCCCGTCGCTTCGGTCGTGGCTTGGACGGCGCGACGGGTATTGGAGGCGTGGACGCCGAGGGCGCGCTCCTTGACGGCGGCTGTTTCGGAGACGTCTCGAGCGGCGTCCGCGCACGCCTCCATGAGTTCGACGTCGGCGCGACCACTGCTGGCGAGTAAATCGCGCTCGAGCTCGTCGCTGCGTTGTTTCGCGCGCTCGTGGGCGTCGTGCGCCGCCTCGTACGCGCGCAAGGCTTCGATGGAGCGCGCTTGGTACATTTGCGCCAACGCGCGCTTGTGGAAATATGGCACCGCATCCAAGACGCTCGACGATAGTTTCTTCGATACCGCCGCCAAGCGTTCCCTCGCCTCCTTTTGCGTCCGCGTTCGGTCTCTCCTCGCGGCGTTTAAATCATTCTCTAGCGCGTTACACTCGGACATGGACTCGTTGAGCTCCTCGAGCGCGTCGCCCACACGCGGGTCCACTTCCTCCGCGAACTCCAAATCCGTATCCGCCTCGTACAGCGACGACGACCCCACCACCGCCGCCGCCGCTTCTTCTTCGTCCCCACACGTCGACTGACCCCCTGGTCTCCGCGTCCCATCGCTCCGCGAATCAACATCCGTGGCGCTCGTCGTCGTCGCCGCGTCGAAGCGCGCGCGCAAAAACGACTCCACCGTAAGTTCCGCCTCCCCATCGAGCGCATCCAGCGTCTCCCCGAGCGCGCGCGTCTCCGGCGTCATCAAACCTTCCGTCGGCGACGACTTGGCCGCGACCACCGTCGCCGCCGCCGACGGCGTCGTCGTCGTCAGCGGCGTCTCGTCAACAAATTTTCCTTCAACCGAATGCGCACAGTCACCATTCGTTCGCACATCCACCCCGTTTCCCACATCCCCAGCGTCGCCCATCGCGACGCGCGCCCCGTTTCCCGCACCCCCAGCGTCGTCTCCGCCCCCGCGTCGTCTCCGCGCCGACCGTCCGAACCGCCGCCCGCGCGTCGCCCGCCTGTGTCGCCCGATTGCCTTCGTCGATTCAAAACCATCGTGGCGTCGCTTCATCGATCACACTCTCCCGATCGAGCGTTTCCATCGATGCGAACGTCGAGATCAAGCTTGAAAACACTCGATCGCGAAGGCGTTCATCGATCAAGAGGTGCGACCGAAAGAGACCCTCGCGTCGTCGGCACATTTCGACGGACGACGCGCCGACGATGACGCCGACGTCGTTTTCGATGGCGGCGAGTTCGACGCGCGCGATGTCGGCGCGACATCGCGCGACGGCATCGCCGCGTCCGAGGGCTTCGACGGCGAGGATGCGAGCGAGAGACGCGAAGACGAGGGCTATTCGAGACCCACAGCAGAGAGAGGCGTCCTCTGACGACGACGACGGCGACGCCGACGACGCCGGCGATGGCGATGGCGGACGACGACGAAGGCGGGACGCGACGTCGTCGAGCATCGATGCGTTGAGTAGCGTGCTCGGTGAATCGATCGATGAGGACGCGGCTGCGGCGGAGGAGGAAGTGAAGAGGCGAAGCGAAGAAAGGCTCGAGCGGCGCCGACGCGAGGACGAAGCGAAACGCGCGTTGCTCGAAGTAGCTTCGACGAATTCGACGATGAATAAAACGGCGAAGAGTGATGAAACGGAAGGGGAGACAGCCTCTACCGTGTCGCCCGAGGATAAACAACTGAGAGAGTTTTTATCGCTTCTCGTCGCCGTGGGTGGGGTGAAAGGCACCGTGGCAGTGGCCGTGGCCGCGGGGCTCGGATTGAGCCTGTTTTCGGGCGATGTCGGCTCGGTGGGCTTCGGTGAAGCCGCGTCGACGACGCCCCTCGCGAACGACCTGGCGTTGGGGCTCGCTTTGGCCGCCCCGACGGCGATTTTAGATGCCGTAGTGATGGGCGTCGATTGGACCCGAAGAGCCGAGGCGATGAACGAGCGAGCAGGCACGGAGGATGCCGACGGAGGATACGCGCTCGAGCGATATTACGAGCCTCTTTCGCGTTATCAGCAAGAAGAAACACTTGCGAACCCATGTCGAAGCATGCCGGCGTGGATGGATGCGAGCGTCGCGCTCGTCGGACGCGTCGCGGATGAAATGCTCGAACGCGGAGTGGTGCTCGGCATCGGCGCCAAATGGTTTACGGATCGTGCGGTCGAGGCGGGCGCAGAACCGTACGACGCGGCGACGCCAGCCAAAATGTTAGCCTTGGCGCTGGCGTACGGGGTTTTAGAATTACGTTTGCGACGGGCTGTGCGACGGACGCGGGTGCAAGCGTACCGCGTGGAGCGGGATAGAGTGACGGGCAAGCAAACGTTGGTGCCGGTGAACCAGGACGAGTTGAGCGGTGACCGAGGTGCGACGGGTCCGTTTTCGCGCGTCAAGGCGGCGTTCACAAAGAAGAAACCGACAGAAGACGCAAAGACGAGTGGTAAAACCGCGAAACCGGCGACCAAGTCTGAGGCGCAAGCGCTCGAGAACATCGTCCGCGGGAAGAGCGTCAAAGACAACCTCGACATCGGTCGAAGCCGTTTGCTCTTCGCGTCGCAATCCTTAGCCTTCATCGCGACGGGTAACCTATGCGCGCCGATATTTGGCGGTTACGTCACCGATGTCTTGTACATTGCGCACCAACGGGGCGCGATGCGACGCTTCATCCGCCGCGCGCTCGGACCCGACGCCCCAGAGTTGAACGCGCCGCCAGACTCGAATCTCATTCGCAAGGCGCAAGACTCAGCTTTCAAGGCGATGATTCGCCGCAAGAAAGAACGCATGGGCCGGGACGTCTTGGATGCCATGGAGCGAGACCCGAGCGTCTCGCGAGAAGTCAACGTCATGTTTCAAGACGTCGTTCGTCGCGCGAAGAGCGTGAAAAACCTGGACGAAACCGCCGCGGTGGACGAAGTCTTACTCTTCATCAACGACGCAACCAACGGCGACGAGAACGACGAAGACGCATCCGACCCGAACGATGCGTACGCACAAAAAATGCGTTCGGCGCTCGAAGCGTTTTCCGCGCAGCTCGACGCGTACGAATCAAACGCCGCCGCCGCCGCGGACGCCGCCAAACGAGAAGAAGAAGAAGAAGAAGAAGAAGAAGAAGAAGAACGATGATTGACGACCGACGCGCGAGCGCACGGACGACGCGCAGTAGCCTTAATTATTCATAACCATCGTCACTCGCAGCGCGCGCGCATCACCGTCCCGCACCGCCCCCGCGTCGTCCGCGGCGCGCTTCTTCATCCACCGCCCGCGCTCGCCTTTTCGCTTTGGAACACCAATCGTCACAACGTCGAACCCCGTCGAACGCCGTCGCGCGGACGAAGAGAACGAACGCGCGAGGACGAACGAAGAGAACGAACGCGCGAGGACGATTGGAACGAAAACACTGAGACGACGACGAGGATTTGGACGACGATTTCGACGCGAGAAGGAGGGCGAAGCGAAGAGGCGCTCGAAGAAAGGAAACTTCTAGAAGAAGAAGAAGAAGGCCGCGAAGCGACACACCGCGACGCACCGCGACGGAACGAAGCGACGACGACCGAAGGACGTCGGAAAGAAGAGGAAAAGAAGCGAACGGAAGGCGACGCCTTTGAGAGCACGGTCGCGATGGATAAGGAAGAAGGAGTCGCGTTTGACGTGTCGCCGCCGCAAGATGGCGGTGTCATGAAGACGATCATCACCGAGGCACCCGCGAACGCGCCGTCGCCCGAAGCGAAAGACGTCGTCGAGGTGCACTACACGGGAACGCTCACGAACGGGGAAAAGTTTGACTCGAGCCGCGACCGCGGTGATCCGTTCACGTTTACGCTCGGAACGCACCAGGTGATCAACGCGTGGGACGTGGGCGTGGCGACCATGAAGGTTGGAGAGCGGGCAAAGTTTGAATGTAAAGCGGAATACGCCTACGGTGAGCGAGGGTCGCCGCCGAAGATTCCGCCGAATGCGACGTTGATTTTCGATGTCGAGTTGTTGTCGTTCAAGTCGCATCGGGATTTGAGTGGAGACGGCGGGGTGGTGAAGGAGGACGTGACGCCGGCGTCGGGATTCAGCGCGCCGACGGCGACGGATGAAGTGAGGATTACGTACGACGTCAAGGCGAAAGATGGAGAGACGGTGATTGTCGAGGAACAAACGGTGACGTGTGATGTCGCCAAGGCGCCCTGTGAAGGGGTTGGGATCGCACTTTTGCAGATGAAGAAGGGCGAAAAAGTGAGATTGACGTTGAGCGGGACGTACGCCAAGGGCTTGCCGGCTCCGGCGGATGCGGATGGAGCCGTCGTCACCCTCGCGCTCGATGCGATTCACACCGTCGAACCGCTCAGTGAGCACGAAGGGACGAAGAAGGTGCTCGAAGACGGAGAGGGTTACGAAAAGCCGAACGAGGGCGCCAAGTGCTCCATCGAGTACGAGCAACGCTCGGCGGACGGCACCGTCGTCAAG
>Ga0255770_10000346_pt1 | contig 42977 bp, 39 predicted proteins | sample 071ome_22_FD_179968 | JGI IMG/M metagenome (GOLD analysis project Ga0255770, IMG submission 179968) | Coastal salt marsh microbial communities from the Groves Creek Marsh, Skidaway Island, Georgia - 071404AT metaG (version 2) | ecosystem: Environmental > Aquatic > Marine > Intertidal zone >...
GCGTTTTTAAAATCTTCTTCAATTTCTTTAATGATGATATACTTGGTGGCTTCATCAAATTGAGTGAAATCAACACTCGGAAAATAGGATCGTTCTAGGTTTTCAAGATCGGCCTTTAAGTCTCTTAAAAAATTCACTTTTTGAAAGGCAGAGCCCAGCGCCATAGCAGCTGGGGTCAAGGCAGCATATTTTGCAGCATCTCCCTTCACAAATACTTTTAGACACATGAGGCCTACCACATCGGCAGAACCATATATATATTGTTTGAAGTCTTCGGTGCTGTTGTAGTTACTTTTGTCTAAGTCCCAACGCATGCTTTTTAGAAAAGCAGCTATTAATTCATGATCAATATCAAATTGATGCACGGTTTGTTGAAAGGAGTTTAAAATAGGATTGAGGCTTATGCGTTGTTCTAAGGCCAAATAAAGATCTTCTTCAAAACGATTCAAAAGAGCTGTTTTGGGATAGTCGTGAAAACTATCCACAATTTCATCTGCAAAGCGCACAAAACCATAAATATTATAGATGTGGTTGCGTATGGAGGGAGCCAACATTTTGGTGGCTAACGAAAAAGAGGTACTGTAGCGTTGGGTTACCGATTTACTGCAATTTTGACTAACTTCATCAAATAATGCTTTCATAGTGTTTTGTTCTTAAATAAAAAATATAGTGTAAGTATATTCCTGTAAAGTTAAACAAAAACACGGAACCTTAAACGCTAGAAGTAGATTTATACAAAAATGTTTTCTTGAAAATAGCGAACATTAAAGGCATCAATAGATCTAAATAATTCAATTTTATCGGGCATTTTACTTAAATCTATTTCTACTTGAAGAGGACCAAAGATTAATAATTTGGAATCACTTTCTTTTAAAATACGTTGATGGAAATCGGACAAATAGTCCATAATTTCATTTTTGTTAGGCTCAACAGTGAGGTAGGTCACAAAATTAAGTCCTGTGCTAAAGGTAAAGAGTGTTTCTAAACTTTCGGTTGGAAGTGATTGTCCTAAAAAGATGGTTTTATAGCCCTTGGAGAGAATATGATAGTTTAGGAAGAGAATTCCAAGCTCGTGAATTTCATTTTCTGGCAAATAGAGCACAAAAATTTTGTCATTTTGTTGGGTGGTTTGATCTCGCTGAGCCAATTCTGTTTGAGTATGTATCTTTTGCTTAACAAGGTTGGTAATAAAATGTTCATGCGACGGTGAAATAGCACCCGTTTGCCATAAAATTCCAAGCTCACGCATCAAAGGCATAAAAATGTTGATGAAGATAAAGCCAAAATCATATTGCTTTTTTAACTCCTCAAAGGTCACATCAAACAGCACGGTGTCAAAATTGACCATAGCCAGTTTCAAGGCATTAATTGAAATTTGTTCTGATGAATATTTTAAAGCAATGTCGCGCACTAAAATTGGAATCTCATTTTCATCCAACTGTGCAATTTTGGAAATCTTAAAACCTTGGTTATAAAGAAGCGTTATATTGAGAAGTTTTTTTAAGCTTTCTAAGCTATAACGTCTAATGTTGGTATCGGTTCTTTCGGGGTGGAGAAGGTTATATCTTTTCTCCCAAATTCTTAGCGTATGCGCTTTAATTCCTGTAATGTTTTCTAAATTTTTAATAGAAAACGTGCTCTTTACCCTCTTCATATGTCTAAATCATCTATAAAAAACTTAAACAAATATAGAAAAAAATACCATAACTTGGAAAGTGCGCACGAGAAGATTCGAACTTCCACAGGATGAACTCCCACTAGGCCCTCAACCTAGCGCGTCTACCAATTCCGCCACGTGCGCAAAAGAAGTGACTTGGCTGGGGCTCGAACCCAGGACCCTCTCCTTAAAAGGGAGATGCTCTACCAACTGAGCTACCAAGTCGGAGTGATTTGGCTGGGGCTCGAACCCAGGACCCTCTCCTTAAAAGGGAGATGCTCTACCAACTGAGCTACCAAATCTTTTTAAGGGTGCAAATATATTATCAATATTTCTTTTTTCCCTCTCATTTCTCATAAATTTGTCAGTTCTTAAACACTCTAAATAAAAAGCTGTTGATTGTTCTTTTAGGCTATATGGGAAGCGGGAAATCACGTGTAGGCAAAGCCTTAGCCGAACAGATGAAAATTCCTTTTTTAGATCTTGACGCCTATATTGAAACGGAAGAAAACCGATCTATTCCAGCTATTTTTAACGCAGTGGGTGAATTGGGATTTCGAAAATTGGAATGGAGCTACTTGCAACAACTTGTTGCCCAAAAAGAAAATCAAGTGTTGGCTCTAGGAGGCGGAACACCTTGCTACTCTAATGTGATGGGATTTCTAAAATCTCAACCTCAAATACGAACGGTTTTTTTAAAAACGCAACTTGCTACTCTTGCAGAACGTTTGTGGTCAGAACGACGTCATCGTCCCATGATTGCCCACATTGAATCTCAAGAAGCTTTGGTAGAATTTATTGGAAAGCATCTTTTTGAGCGCAACCCTTTTTATGAACAGGCCCTCTATCGGGTTGATACGTCTGCTAAAAGTGTTTCGACAATAGTAGCCGAATTAGAAAGCCTATTAGGTTAAATAGACCCCTTTTTTGGCACCCTTCATTTCTACTTCAACGTGTTCTTTGAGAGAGGTTGAAAGTGAAAGCCCCTTAAAATCAGCTTTAATTGGATATTTTTTGTGATTTCTATTCACCATAACAGCCGTTTGCAATTGGGTTAGGGGCACGCTCAGAAAGTGATGAACAGCATGAATTAATGTCTTTCCGGTATTCAAGACATCATCCACGATCACTACCGATTCATTTTTGAGTTGCTCCAAGGGCGTGTCGGTTGTTAGGCTATGCATGGGATTTTTTTTGTCCATTATAATTGCCACACAACTCACTTCTAAATTGCTGATGGCACCAAGGTGGGTACAAAGTTCTTCGGCTAACAACAAACCGTTTTTGGCAATTCCCGCTATGACCACCTTTTTATTAGAAACATTGCTTTCGTAGATTTGAAAGGCAAGTCTTTTAACAACGGCTTCCATTTTAGCAGCATCCATAATTTTATTTGACGTTGTACTCATAGGTGCTCTGTTTTTTCAAAAATAGAAATTATTTAGTCAGTCTTTTCTTTAGAATCTTGAAGGTCGTCAATTTTACGACGATCTCGTTTGGTGGGTCTTCCAGTGCCTCTTTCTCGTTGGCCATCGGCCGCTAGGTGTTGCATTTCTTGCACTTCAAAGGCATCGGCGGTAGTGGTTTCGTGCACATATAGAGACACCCACTTAGCACTCACTCTGCTTTTGGGAAATTCCAAAATTTGAAACTCGCGCCAAACTTGATTATGCCGCACACTCACTTGGTCTCCCACAAAGGGTTCGCGGGAAGGTTTGACCACCTGACCATTGATTTTAATCCAGCCTTTTTTACACGAATGACTCGCAATATTACGTGACTTATAAAGCCTAATGCACCATAAAAATTGATCAATTCGCATGGATTAATTCAGTTGAATATGAATAACAAAAATAAAGTAAAATTGTATCTTGCGCTCCAAAATAAAAAAGCATCATGAAACTTCTTATACCCATATCTTTTATTTTGCTTGTTGTTTTGGCTTCTTGTAAAAAGGATGAGGAAACCCAGGAGCCCATTCGAGACGTGACCGAACAGGCCGCTGCCGACAAAGATGCCTTGCTGGAATTTTTACAATCGCACACCTACAATTATGAGGATTTTGAAGTGGACAACCCCACTGCTACCATTGCGATTGAAATTGATACCCTCACAGACGCCAACAGTGATAAAATACCCTTGATCGATTGGGTACAAGAGCGTCAAATAAATGTCTACACCAATGATGGAAATGTCATTCCTCATACGCTCTATTATCTAGTTGCGCGCCAAGGTGTTGGGGCTCAACCCGCTGTCGTAGATTCTACTTATGTAGCCTATGAAGGTTCTTTGCTTAATGGAACCGTTTTTGACCAAAGACAAAGCCCCATTTGGTTTGATTTGTTGCAATCCATAAAAGGATTTAGAGAAGGTGTAACGGCTTTTAAATCGGGCACCTATACCGTAAATGAGGACAATACCGTTAATTTTAAAAATTATGGGCAGGGAGTCCTTTTTATTCCCTCAGGTATGGGTTATTTTTCTTCTACTCAAGCTAAAATTCCGGCCTATTCGCCTCTGGTGTTTAAAATCTCTTTATTTATCACCAAAGAGTCTGATCACGATCAAGATGGGATATTGACTAAAAATGAATTTGACAACAACAATGATGGCACTCCAGACGATACAGACGAAGACGGCATTCCCGATTATTTAGATCAAGATTAAAAGCGGAAAGCTAAATCAAGTATTAGTTGTTTAGGGCGGTTATCAAAAGATCCAAAGGGTAGGGGCACATTGTTTTTGATGAGTTTAATTTCATTTTGTTTAAAAGCACGTTCATAGCGCAAGCCAACGCCTAAAGCACCTAAGTGAAAGCGCGTACCCAAGTGCAATCCAATAGTGCTTTCTTTTTTTGCTTCTTCAAAAAAGGCACTGTTTTTTTATCTTTTCTGTGAGGGAAAATTTTATAGAGGGTCCTGCAAACACACTTAGTAGGGGAACTATTTTAAAGCCAACGGAAATAGGCATTTCTAAATTTCCTTGGGTGTAGTCAAAATCTTTAAACTTCAAGCGTGCTGAAGCAAAATGCAACTCAGGACGAACAAAAACGGAAGCCAATTCAATTTGGCTGTAGAGTCCTATTTGCATGTTCGAAATCTTGTTTTCTATAGCCTCTAGGCGGTTGTCTTCTTCAAAAAGTTTTAACAATTTGGTGTCTGAAGGAAAAGCAGCCCCCAGTTTCGCACCCCATTCTACTTGTGAAAAAAGCGATTGAGTAAGAACTAAAAAGAATAAAACACAATAACGACGCATCCTAATTTATAACGAATGAAGCTTTGGATTTATTTTCTCTGAATCGCTTTTTTAGCTTTTTCGAAAATAGCCTTGGCATTCAGACCATATTTTTCCATCAACTGTTCGGGTGTGCCCGATTCACCAAAGGAATCCATCACCGCTACATATTCTTGAGGGCTAGGCAATTGACGGGCTAAGAGTCCTGCCACACTTTCTCCCAGTCCTCCTAAATAGTTGTGCTCTTCGGCGGTCACAACACATCTTGTTTTTTGAAGCGAGTTTACAATTAATGCTTCATCTAGGGGTTTGATGGTATGGATATTCACAACTTCTGCTGAAATGCCATCCTGAGCTAATGCCTCTGCTGCCTGAAGGGCTTCCCAAACCAAATGTCCCGTAGCGATTAGCGTAACATCAGTTCCAGGACGCATTAAAATTCCTTTTCCGATTTCAAAGCCTCCCTTTTCGGGGGTGAAATTGGCTACTTTTGGACGACCAAATCGTAAATAGACCGGCCCGTGGTGATCGGCAATGGAAAGCGTGGCAGCTTTTGTTTGATTGTAATCACAAGGATTAATAACCGTCATGCCAGGGAGCATTTTCATCATGCCGATATCTTCTAAAATTTGATGCGTTGCCCCGTCTTCTCCCAAGGTGATTCCTGCATGAGAAGCACAGATCTTTACATTTTTATGAGAATAGGCAATAGATTGTCTAATTTGATCATAAACCCGTCCGGTGGAAAAATTAGCAAAGGTACCCGTGTAGGGAATTTTTCCGCCAATGGCTAAACCAGCAGCCATACCCATCATGTTGGCTTCAGCTATACCCACTTGAAAAAAGCGCTCGGGATTTTCATCAATAAAATCTTGCATTTTGAGTGATCCTACTAAATCGGCACAAAGCGCTACCACATTGGGATTGGTTCGGCCTAATTCAGTCAATCCGGCTCCAAAGCCAGAACGCGTATCATTTTTTCCTTGATCTATATAGTTTGTCATGCTTGGTAGTTTAGTAGTCCCCTAAGGTTTCTTCATTTTGTGCTAAGGCTAATTGGAGTTGTTCATCGTTAGGCGCTTTGCCATGCCAAGCATGGGTGTGCATCATATAGTCAACCCCGTTACCCATTTCAGTTTCCATCAAAATCACTATGGGTTTTCCTTGCTTGCATTTTGTTTTGGCATTTTCTAAAGTAGCCACAATTTGTTCTAGCTTATTTCCTTCTTTTAGACTCATGACTTCCCATCCGAAGGCTTTAAATTTTGCCGACAAATCTCCCATTGGTAAAACGTCGTCTGTGGCTCCATCAATTTGTTTGCCATTGAGATCTACGGTGAGAATGAGGTTGTCTACTTTTTTAGCAGCTGCATAAAGAATTGCTTCCCAATTTTGTCCTTCTTGCAATTCACCGTCTCCACTCAAGACATAAATCAATTTGCTATCGCCGTTGAGTTTTTTAGCTTGTGATGCGCCTAAGGCAACTGACAATCCTTGCCCTAAAGAACCAGAGGCTACTCGAACCCCGGGGAGTCCTTCGTGGGTGGTAGGATGTCCCTGTAAACGTGAATCAATCAGTCTAAAAGTGTTGAGTTCTTGCACTGGAAAAAATCCGTTTCGGGCTAAAACGCTGTAGAAAACTGGAGAGATATGACCATTGGAAAGGAAAAATAAATCTTCATTTTTTCCTTCCATTTGAAAAGGGAGTTTATAGTCTAAGATAGTGCCATAAAGTGCTACAAAAAATTCTGTACATCCTAATGAACCTCCTGGATGTCCGGAATTAACCTTATGCACCATGCGTAAAATATCTCTTCGCACTTGCGGAACCATGTTGTGTAAGACGGAAAGATCTGCCATATTCTTAAATTTGCTGCCAAAAGTAAGTCATCGTAAGTCCTTATCAAAGGAAGTCTTTGCTTTTCCTAAGCAAAAAGTGGAGGAACTTATAAACAAGCCTTGTTTACTTCTATCTTTTTAAGCTAGAGCCGTATCTTTGCCCCCAATGAAATTTAATCTTTTAGCCACTGATATTGCTTCAAAAGCACGAGCCGGCGTGCTAGAAACGCCTCATGGTACTATTGAAACACCTATTTTTATGCCTGTTGGAACTGCTGCAACGGTTAAAGGGGTGCACCAACGCGAATTAAAAGAAGACATTAACCCCGATATAATTTTAGGCAACACCTATCACTTATACTTACGCCCGGGCACAGAAATTTTGGAACAAGCAGGGGGGCTTCATGCTTTTATGAATTGGAATCGCCCCATTTTGACCGATTCAGGGGGATATCAGGTCTATTCTCTGTCGGCTAACCGAAAGATTCAAGAAGAAGGCGTAAAATTCAAATCGCATATAGACGGTTCTTACCACTTCTTTACGCCCGAAAGGGCAATTGAAATTCAACGCAAAATTGGTGCTGATATTATCATGGCCTTTGACGAGTGCACACCCTATCCTTGTGATTTTAACTATGCCAAATCCTCCATGGAACGAACGCATCGTTGGTTAGATCGTTGCTTTCAAGCACACCGGGAAATGCCCTTTTGCTATGACACCCCTCAGACGTTATTTCCCATAGTGCAGGGTAGCACCTATACCGATTTACGTCGGGAAAGTGCCCACACTATTGCAGCACATGAGGCTCCTGGAAATGCCATTGGCGGTTTGTCAGTAGGCGAACCTGCCGAAGAAATGTATGCCATGACCGATGAAGTTTGTGAAATTTTGCCCACCGATAAGCCACGTTATTTGATGGGTGTTGGCACACCTATTAATATTTTAGAAAACATAGCATTGGGAGTAGATATGTTTGACTGTGTGATGCCCACCAGAAACGCCCGAAATGGTATGCTTTTCACCTCACAAGGTATTGTTAATATCAAGAATAAAAAATGGGAAAACGATTTTTCGCCTCTAGATACTTTTCCCAATTCTTTTGTTGACACCGATTATTCGAAGGCCTATTTACGTCACTTGTTTACGGTTAATGAAATGCTCGGAAAACAAATTGCCACCTTGCACAATCTTGGGTTCTATTTGTGGTTGGTTAGAGAAGCTAGAAAACATATCTTAGCCAACAGCTTTGCCGTATGGAAACAGCAAATGGTCACCCAAATGCAAAATCGTTTATGAAGGCTTTAAGGATTATTGATCGCTATATCATCTTTCGCTATTTAAACACTTTTTTAGTGATGATTGCCCTGTTTATTCCCATTGGAATAATGGTTGATATTGCCGAAAAAATAGATAAGTTTAAAGAGAAAGAAGTTCCTTTTGAGGAAATACTCAGCTACTACCTCGACTTCACTTGGTATTTTGCCTACCTGCTTTTTCCCATTTTTTTGTTTTTGGCTGTCATTTGGTTTACCTCAAAACTAGCCAATAACACAGAAGTTATTGCCATCTTAAGTTCGGGCATTTCCTTTCAGCGCTATTTGCGCCCCTTTATTGTGGCAGCCACCTTTATTGCCCTTATCGCCTTTTTTGGTGGCATGTATATTGTGCCTAAATCCAATTTGGGGTTTAATGAATTTCGTTACAAATATTTGGTTAAAAAAGAAGAACGAAATACCTCAGAGGTGTTTCAGCAAATCAATGACAACGAATTTATTTTTGTTAGCAATTATGACCCGGTTCGCAAAAGAGCAAATAATTTTACCCTAGAGCACTTCACCGACAATCAATTAAATTTCAAAATTTCGGCTCGAAGCATTCGCTGGATGGAGCGCGATAGTGTATTTAGACTTTCGGGCTACGAGAGACGTACCTTTATTGGCGATCAAGAAAGGTTAGAAAGCCGACCGCTCAAAGACACTCTTTTTGATTTTAATATAGAAGATTTAGCGCCTGTTAAATACATAGCCGAAACGCTAAATTTTGGAGAGCTCAATGCGTTCATAGCCCAAGAACAAGAGCGGGGATCAAACTTGATTAACAATCATTTATTGGTTCGCCACAAACGCTGGAGTTTACCGGTTTCTGCTTTTGTACTCACCCTAATTGCCGTGGCCGTGGCTTCGTTCAAAAGAAGGGGAGGAATGGGTGTTAATTTGGCCTTTGGAATCATGCTGGGCTTTACCTACATCTTTTTCGATAAAATTTTTGGTGTTATGGTAAATAAATCTACATTTCCCCCTGCTCTAGCTGCCTGGCTACCCTTATTTATATTTGGTATTCTTGCCTTTTTCCTTCTTCGCTATGCCAAACGATAGAACCAAAAGCTTACTTTATTTTCATTTTTTAGTTTTCCTTTTTGGGTTTACCTCCATTTTGGGCGTACTCATCCAATTGGAAGCGCTGCCCTTGGTGGTTTGGCGAATGGGAATTGCGGCACTTGCTTTGGGTCTATACTGTCTTTTGTTTAAAAGACACTATTTTAATTTGCCCAAACATCTCACCGCAAAAGTCATTCTTTCTGGAATTGTAATAGGAGTGCATTGGATTGCCTTTTTTCACGCCATAAAAATTGCTGGGGTTTCGCTCACCCTGTCTATGTTGGCCACGGGTGCCTTTTTTGTAGCCGTCATTGAACCGCTGTTTTTTAAACAAAAATGGTTGTTCTATGAATTGTTTTTTGGCACACTGGCTGCAGGAGGCATTTTGATCATCTTTTGGGCTGAAATTGGCTCTGCCAATGGCATTTTGATGGCTTTGACAGCAGCCGTTTTAAGTGCTTTCTTTAGCGTTATGAATAGCAAAATGGTGCATCAGGTGCCTACCATAACCCTCACTTTTTATGAATTGGCAATCGGGTTTTTAGCCCTTTTAGGATATTTAGTCTTGGTTTATCCCAATGCATTAGCAAATGCAATGCCGACTTCTACAGACCTTTTTTGGTTGTTGTTGCTTGGCGTGATTTGCACCTCCTATGCCATGAACGCAACGTTTGTGGTGATGCGCAATTTATCGCCCTTCACCATTATGATGATCATCAATTTGGAACCCGTTTATGGCATTTTACTAGACCTCACCATTTTTGGTAAAAAAGCCCTTTTAAGTGGCTATTTCTATGTGGGATTTATAGTGGTCATGATTGCCATTATTGCCAATGGAATTTTTAAAATGAGAAAACAAACACTTTAATAGCCCGCTCTATTTTTAAAGAATTTATACATTTGTTCTTACGATTTTAGAATGTATGGAATATCTTGATTTTGAACTTCCGATTAAAGAGTTACATGACCAACTGGATAAATGTAAAGCTATTGGAGATGACAGTGAGGTAGATGTGAGTGAAACCTGTCGCCTTATTGACGAGAAATTACAAAAGACAAAGAAAGAAATTTATAAAAACCTTTCTGCATGGCAGCGCGTTCAACTTTCAAGACACCCCTCTAGACCCTATACCTTAGATTATTTTTGTGCTTTAGCCGGAGATTCTTTTTTAGAATTACACGGAGATCGAAACGTGCGAGATGACAAGGCCATGGTAGGGGGTCTGGGTAAAATTGAAGGTCAATCTTTTATGCTCATTGGCACCCAAAAGGGCTACAATACCAAAACACGTCAATATAGAAACTTTGGGATGGCCAATCCCGAGGGCTATCGAAAGGCACTTCGCCTGATGAAATCTGCTGAAAAATTCAATATTCCCATAATTACCTTTATTGATACGCCAGGCGCTTTTCCTGGGCTAGAGGCTGAAGAAAGAGGGCAGGGTGAGGCAATAGCACGAAACATTTATGAAATGATGTCTATCAAAGTGCCCATCATATCTTTTGTTATTGGAGAGGGAGCTTCTGGTGGCGCCCTAGGAATAGGGGTAGGCGATAGGGTTTTTATGCTTGAAAACACCTGGTATTCTGTCATTTCGCCAGAGTCTTGTTCCTCTATTTTGTGGCGCAGTTGGGAGCATAAAGAAACGGCAGCCCAAGCACTAAAGCTCACACCAAAAGACATGTTGAAGCTAAAGTTGATCGATAAAATTATTAAAGAGCCCCTTGGTGGAGCTCATTTTGATCGTGCCCAAACCTTTGAATTTGTTAAATCAGAACTCATACAATCTTTTAACGAATTGAAAGAAATTCCCGCCAAAGAGCTCATCCATTCTCGTCGAGAAAAGTTTATCTCAATGGGATCCTATGAGGGTTAATTTTCATTATTAACAATAATTTTAATTTATAAACAGCCCTGTTTAATTAAATTGAAAATAACATTTCCCTTTTTCAGGTTCCCCTTTCTTTAAACTGTTTACATTTGAGGAATGGAAAAACCATCACCTAATATTGAAAGGAGCAGCACTAATCCTGTGATTAGTCTGCAGCAAGGAAAAATCCCTCCACAGGCTGTTGATTTAGAAGAGGCGGTTTTGGGAGCCATGCTCATTGATAAAAAAGGAGTCGATGCTGTGATTGACATTCTACAGCCCGAAGCCTTTTATAAAACCTCACATCAATATATTTTTGAATGTATTTATCATCTTTTTGAAAGCTCTGAGCCCATAGATTTGCTCACGGTTTCTAGTGCTCTTCGAAAAAACAATAAATTAGAAGCTGCTGGCGGACAGTTTTATTTGGTGCAACTTTCCCAAAAGGTAGCTTCTTCAGCTCATATTGAGTTTCATGCCCGAATCATTTTACAAAAATACATTCAGCGCAGTTTAATTAAAATTTCTAATGAAATTATTGAGAATGCCTATAAAGAATCAACTGATGTATTTGATTTATTAGACGAAGCTGAATCTAAAATATATGATGTTACCCAAGGGAATATTAAAAAATCCTCAGAGTCAGCTCAAAATTTGGTGATTGCAGCCAAAAAGCGGATAGAGGAAATTTCCAAACGTGAAGGGTTGAGTGGTGTTAGTTCTGGATTTGAAAAACTAGATAAAGTTACTTCTGGATGGCAGCCCAGCGATTTGATCATTATTGCAGCTAGACCCGGAATGGGTAAAACGGCTCTAACGCTTTCCATGGCAAGAAATATGGCTGTGGCCAAACAGGTTCCCGTTGCGTTTTTCTCTTTAGAGATGTCCTCTGTGCAACTCATCACCCGATTGATTTCTTCAGAAACAGGCTTGTCTTCCGAAAAATTGCGAACCGGAAAATTGGCTAGCCACGAATGGCAACAACTCAATGTAAAGGTTTCTGACTTAGAAAAGGCCCCGCTGTTTATTGACGACACACCCTCCTTGTCTATTTTTGATCTACGTGCCAAAGCACGCCGATTGTCTTCGCAGCACAACATCAAACTCATTATTGTAGATTATTTACAACTGATGACCACCGGGGTGAACAATAAATCGGGAAACAGAGAACAAGAAATTTCCTCTATTTCTAGAAACTTGAAAGCTTTAGCGAAAGAATTAGATATTCCAGTCATTGCATTGTCCCAGCTTTCTCGTGCGGTGGAAACAAGGGGAGGCACCAAGCGACCCGTACTTTCAGATTTGAGAGAATCAGGCGCCATTGAACAAGATGCTGATATTGTATCGTTTATCTACCGACCTGAATATTATGGCATTGATGAATGGGATGACGAATCTAGAAGCCCTTCAGACGGACAAGCCGAATTTATTATTGCCAAGCACCGAAATGGAAGTTTAGAAAATGTTAGGCTGAAATTTATTGGTCATCTTGGGAAATTTGAAGATTTAGATCAATTTGATGCTCCGCTGGAATTTCAATCCAAAATGAATCCTAACCAAAATAGCATCCCCGATTCTAGTTTGCCTAATCCAAATGATGCTTTTGGCAGTGATCAAGACCCGGATGATGGCGATGTTCCCTTTTAATGGAGTTACTTTCTTTATAAAATGCCTCGTGCTTTTAAATCATTTGAAAGTAGCCCAGGGTTTTTAAAATGATGGGTTTGAATACCTATAGCACCTGCTGCTTCTATATTTCGTAAATTATCATCTATAAATAAAGATTCTGTTGCTTTCAATTCAAAGCGATCTAAGGTTAGTGTATAGATTTCTTCAAACGGTTTTCTTGTTTTTTCATCACCCGAAACAATTATCCCTTCAAACCAATGCAAAAAATCAAAGCGTTCTAAAGCAATAGGAAAGGTTTCTCCACTCCAGTTGGTAAGCGCAAAAACATTGTAGCGTTCATCTTTAACGAGTTGTTTGAGCAGGTGCACAGTTTCTTCAATGGGCCCTCCAAGCATTTCTTCCCATCGCCCATAATACATCCTAATCCATTCTTCATATTCAGGAAAGAGTGCCACTCGGTCTTCTGTGGCTTGTGCCAAGGGATAGCCGGCATCTTGATTTTCATTCCAATCAAAAGTGCAAACTTCATCAAAAAACCATTTCATTTTTTTTCGATCTCCTTCAAACACATCTAGGTAGACATATTCTGGATTCCAATCAATGAGCACGCCACCGAGGTCAAAAATAATGTTCTTAATTGTTGTCATTCTGTTTCTTTTTGTTGTCCCATAAACATCAAGTAGGCTTTTAAAAACAAATCGATATTGCCGTTCATTACTCCGTCAACATCGGCAGTTTCTTTTTGGCTTCTCACATCCTTAACGAGTTTGTATGGATGCATAACATAATTTCTGATTTGGGAGCCCCATTCAATTTTCTTTTTTGCAGCTTCAATTTCGTCTCGAGCAGCCAATTTTTTTTGCAATTCAATTTCATAGAGTTGCGATTTTAAGAGCTGCAAGGCTTTGTTTTTATTTTCGAGTTGAGAGCGGGTTTCTGAATTTTCAATCATGATACCTGTGGGGTGATGTCGCAAACGAACAGCCGTTTCTACCTTGTTCACATTTTGTCCACCGGCACCACTGGCTCGCATGGTTTCAAAACTATATTCAGCTGGGTTTAAAACAATTTCTATGCTGTCATCCACGAGCGGATAAACATAGACAGATGCAAAAGAAGTGTGTCGTTTAGCATTGCTGTCAAAGGGTGATATTCGCACCAATCGATGCACGCCATTTTCGCCCTTAAGCCAACCAAAGGCATAACTTCCCTCAATTTCTAGAGTCACTGTTTTTATGCCGGCTACATCTCCTGCTTGATGATTTAATTCACGCACTTTATAGCCTTGTTTGTCGGTCCACATCAAATACATGCGCATGAGCATAGAAGCCCAATCACAGCTTTCGGTTCCACCGGCACCAGCCGTAATTTGCAATACTGCACTTAAATTATCGCCTTCGTCGGAGAGCATATTTTTAAACTCCAAACGTTCCAAGTCCTCCAAAAGGCTGTTGTGGTGTGCGGTTACTTCGGCAGCTTCAATTTCACCCGCTTTTTCAAATTCTAGAAGCACCTCAAGATCATCAAGACGTTGCACGAGGTCTTCATAATCTTCAATCCATTTCTTTTCAGCCCGAAAATGTTTCATGAAGGTTTCTGCCTCACTTGGATTGTCCCAAAAGTCAGGGGCGGCAATTTGCTCTTCTTTATTTTGAATTTCTATTTTTTTGGCTTCAATGTCAAAGATACCTCCTTAACGCACCCAGGCGCTCCATAAGGTTCTTAAACTGTTCGGTTGTAACCATGCTTCTTTTTTTTATAAAAATACAATTCTCAATGAACTGCTCCTTTCTTTTTTACATTAAAAATAATTTTGTTCCTTAGAGAGGCAATTTTTACATTTAGCCTTTATTTAAAATAGACCTCGAGTGGAAGTAAATCTTATTAGTGACACCATTACCAAGCCCAGCACCGCTATGCTTGAAGCTATGCAGCAGGCAAGAGTAGGAGACGATGTCTTTAAAGACGACCCAACGGTTAACCAGTTGGAAGAGACCTTGGCGGATTATTTTGGCATGGAGGCTGCTTTGTTTTTTCCTTCAGGGACCATGGCCAACCAAACAGCCATCAAAATTCATACGCAACCCGGAGAACAACTCATTTGTGATCACTATTCACACGTGTTTAATTATGAAGGGGGAGGTGTAAGTTTTAACTCGGGAGTTTCTTGTAAATTATTAGAGGGAGATCAAGGCAGGATAACAGCTCGTCAAATTGAACCGGCCATTCATTCTCCTGAATTTTATCACAGTCCGCCCACCCGTTTGGTTTGTTTAGAAAACACTACCAACAAAGGGGGTGGAGCTTTTTATGATTTTGAGGAAATTAAAAAAATAAGAGCACTCTGCGATCAACATGAACTGGGACTGCATTTAGATGGCGCTCGTTTGTGGAACGCCTTGGTAGAAACCCAAGAATCACCACTCGACTATGGCAAACAGTTTGATACGATTTCGGTTTGTTTTAGCAAAGGGTTGGGTTGTCCCGTTGGATCGGCTCTAGTGGGCTCTAAGGAGTTGATGAACAAAGCGTTGCGGATTAGAAAAGTATTTGGAGGCGGCATGCGTCAATCGGGCTATTTAGCCGCGGCAGCGCTTTTTGCCCTAGAACATCATTTTTCAGATTTAAAAAAGGATCATATAAAAGCAAAAGCTCTAGAAAGCGCTTTAAAAAAATGCTCTTTTGTGTCAGAAGTTGTGCCAGTGCACACCAATATCTTAATTTTTTCTCTGGCTGAGGAACTGAATGCACAACAGTTTGTTCAAGACATGGCCGCTCGAAAAATTAGGTTGTTGTCCCTTGGAGAAGGAAAAATACGCTTGGTTACACACCGAGATTATACCGATGAACAACATCACTACTTTTTAGAGATATTGAAACAATTTTATTCCTAATGAAGTTTTTTAAAACAGCTCCATTCTTAGCCATACTTCTCCCTTTTACCATTTTTTATGCTTGTAAAAAACACACGCCTATGGCCTATGATAACACTATAGTTCCCCCAAAAGCAGATCAAATTTTGTATCAACATAAAATTCATGATGATATTCGATTAGACCCCTATTATTGGCTTAAGGAACGTGATAATCCCGAAGTGATTGACTACCTCGAAAGAGAAAATGATTACTATCAGAAAATGACGGCCGGACAAGCTCAATTCAAAGAAGATTTGTTTGAAGAAATGAAAGCACGCATCAAAGAAGATGACAGTTCAGTGCCCTATTTCTATCGAGATTATTGGTATATCACACGTTATGAAAAAGGCAAACAATATCCCATATATACACGAAAAAAAGATTCCTTAACCGCTGCCGAAGAAATTCTTATTGACTGCAATGAATTAGCCAAAGGACACGACTATTTTAGATTGGTGGGGCTTAACATAAGTCCCGATAATAAAAAGGTAGCCTATGGTGTTGATATTGAGTCTAGAAGAAAATACACACTCTATGTAAAAGATCTCAGTACCCAAAAAATGCTGGCAACTCAAATTGAAAATACTACGGGAGGAAGCACATGGGCAGCCGACAGTGAGCATCTTTTTTATATGCATAAAAACCCCAAAACGCTTCGCTCTGAAGCGATATACAGGCACCATATTTTAGCCCCTAAGCAAGAGAATCAATTGGTATATTTTGAAGAAGACGATACTTTTTCTACCTATGTTGTAGCCTCTAAATCAGAAGATTATATTTTTATCGGTTCTCAAAGCACTTTAACCACAGAATATCAGTTCATAAAAGCATCAGAACCTCTTTCCTCTTTTCAAATGATTCAAGAGAGGAAAAGAGGATTGGAATATGATGTGCAGCAATTTGAAGACTACTTCTATATTCTCACCAATCAAAATAAATCCACTAATTATGAACTAGTTCGAACGCCTATACAAAATCCCGGACAAGAACATTGGGAAACCATAATTCCACACCGAGAGGAGGTGCTTATAGAAGACGTTGAAATATTTAAAAGTTTTTATGTGGTTACTGAGCGCACCAATGGACTGTCTCAATTGCGGATAATCCGGTGGGATGAATCAGAAGATTTTTTTATTCCTGTTGAAGGGGAAACCTATTCGCTCTACAGTGCCTATAATCCAAACTTTGACACCACCAAAATACGCTATAGATATAGTTCACTCATACTGCCCAGTAGTGTATATGAGTTTGATGTGTTTTCTAAAACACAAGAATTGCTTAAGCAACAGCCCGTTATGGATAAAACATTTGATAGTGGTAATTATATTGAAAAGCGGCTTTGGGCAACAGGACGAGATGGCACTAAAATTCCAGTTTCAATAGTCTATCATAAAGACACCAAACCCAGTGCTGAAACCCCCTTATTGCAATATGCCTATGGGTCTTATGGGGCTACCATTGACCCCAGCTTTTCTAGTACCCGATTGAGTTTATTGAATCGTGGATTTATTTATGCTATAGCCCATATTAGGGGAGGAGAATATTTAGGACGCCAATGGTATGAAGAAGGAAAGCTGCTGAAAAAGAAAAACACCTTCAACGATTTTATTGACGTTTCTAAATTTTTAATTGAGGAACACTATACCAGTGCCGATCATCTGCATGCCTATGGTGGTTCGGCTGGAGGACTATTAATGGGGGTAGTTGTTAATGAGGCTCCCGAACTATATAAAAGCGTGGTGGCGGCCGTGCCTTTTGTTGATGTGGTTACAACCATGCTAGACGCTAGCATTCCACTCACCACCTTTGAATATGACGAATGGGGAAACCCAAATGATGCTGCCTATTATGCCTATATGAAGTCCTATTCTCCCTATGATAACCTCAAGGCTCAAGCCTATCCCAACATTTATGTTACGGCTGGCTATCACGATTCACAAGTGCAATATTGGGAACCCGCAAAATGGGTGGCCGCTTTGCGAACACTTAAAACAGACGATCACGTTTTGTTTTTAGACACCAATATGGTGGCGGGACACAGCGGAAATTCAGGTCGATTTGATGCCCTCAAAGAAACGGCAAAAACCTATGTTTTTCTTTTGAATTTTGAGGGAAGAGTAGACTAAAATAATTTGATTAAATTTGTGCCATCAAGTACATCAAAAAGCAAAGTATGAGAGATGATGTGAATGCCTATCAAAGTATATTAGAACTGATAGGAGACACACCCTTAATAAAGCTTGGCAAAAGCGTTAAAGACTACCAAGGTAACTTTTTCGCAAAGTTTGAAGCTTTTAATCCAGGTCACTCGAACAAAGACAGGATTGCCCTCCACATAATAGAAGCTGCAGAAGAAAAAGGGTTGTTAAAACCCAATTCTACCATAATTGAAACGACATCTGGAAATACTGGTTTTAGTCTAGCAATGGTGTCTTTGGTAAAAGGCTACAATTGTATTTTGGCCGTGAGTTCAAAATCTTCTGTAGACAAAATCAATATGCTGCGCTCCATGGGAGCCTTAGTGCACGTTTGTCCAGCTAATGTAGCAGCAGACGACCCCAGATCCTATTATCAAGTAGCCAAAAGATTACAAGAAGAAATAAACGGATCAGTATATATTAACCAATATTTTAATGATCTCAATATAGAAGCCCACTATCGTTCAACAGGTCCTGAAATTTGGAAGCAAACCAATGGAAAAATAACACACCTAGTAGCCTGCAGTGGCACAGGAGGAACCATTTCAGGTTGTGCAAAATATCTAAAAGAACAAAATCCAGACATCCAAATTATTGGTGTAGATGCCTATGGTTCTGTATTGAAAAAATATCACGAAACACAAGAATTAGACCCCAACGAAATATATCCTTATCGCATTGAAGGCCTAGGAAAAAATTTAATTCCAACAGCAACACTCTTTGAAATGATAGACTTTTTTGTTAAAGTAACAGATGAAGAGAGTGCCCATGCGGCTCGAAACACAACCAAAAATGAAGGTATGTTTGTGGGCTATACTTCAGGTGCTGCCATGCAAGCTATTCATCAACTAGCCGAAGAAAACTATTTTAAGAAAGACGATCAAGTGGTGGTTGTTTTTCCTGATCACGGTTCACGCTATATGAGTAAAATTTACAGTGACCAATGGATGGCAGACCAAGGATTCTTTGATGCCAGTCACAGTGTTACTCAAAAAATTGAATACATCAAAACAGGCGATTCAAAAGAATGAAAGATTTATTTGATAAAATAATTCAAAATAAAGGACCATTAGGAAAATGGGCTGATCAGGCTGAGGGCTATTTTGTATTTCCAAAATTGGAAGGGCCTATTAGCAATAGAATGATTTTTAAAGGGAAAGAAGTTATCACGTGGAGTGTTAATGATTATTTAGGCTTAGCCAATCACCCTGAAGTGCGAAAAGTAGATGCTGAGGCAGCTGCAGAATATGGCGCAGCCTATCCCATGGGTGCCCGCATGATGTCTGGACATACCGATCTTCATGAACAATTGCAGGATGAATTAGCCGCTTTTGTTAACAAAGAAGCAGCTTATGTCCTCAATTTTGGCTATCAAGGCATTCTTTCTACCATAGACACCCTAGTAACCAAAAACGATGTTATTGTTTATGATGTAGATGCTCATGCATGTATTATTGATGGGGTTCGTCTACACTTGGGCAAACGCTTCACCTATAAGCATAACGATATTGAAAGCTTAGAGAAAAATTTGCAACGCGCCACTAAGGTAGCCGAACAAACCGGTGGAGGTATTTTAGTTATCTCTGAAGGGGTATTTGGCATGCGGGGTGAACAAGGTCGACTAAAAGAAATTGCTGCCCTTAAAAGCAAATACAAGTTTAGATTTTTAGTGGACGATGCCCACGGTTTTGGCACACTAGGCGAGCAAGGTAAAGGAGCTGGATTTGAACAAGGCATTCAAGATGATATAGATGTTTATTTTGCCACTTTTGCCAAATCACTTGCTTCTACCGGAGCTTTTATTGCAGCAGATCGAGAAATTATTGATTTCTTAAAATACAACATGCGGTCTCAAATGTTTGCCAAATCGTTGCAAATGCAATTGGTTAAGGGTGCCCTTAAGCGTCTTGAATTAATTCGCACTCGCCCTGAATTTAAAGCCAAACTTTGGGAGAATGTAAATGCACTGCAAAACGGATTGCGTGAGCGGGGCTTTGATCTTGGCACTACACAAAGCTGTGTAACACCCGTTTATCTCAAAGGAAGCATTCCCGAGGCTATGGCCTTGGTCAAAGACTTACGAGAAAACCATGGTATTTTTTGCTCCATTGTGGTATATCCGGTCATTCCTAAAGGATTGATTTTATTGCGCTTAATTCCAACGGCTTCTCATTCTCTTGAAGACGTAGAAATCACCTTAAAGGCTTTTTCAGAGATACGCGAAAAGCTTGAAAATGGAACCTATCAGCGAATATCTGAAACCATTTCTGTAAGCTAAATTGCTTTAGTTTTTATTGGTTATTGAGCATTACCGGCATTACGAGAAGTGTGATGTCTTCTCCTTCTTCTATGCCATCCATAGGCGTGATGAGTCCCGCTCTATTAGGAAGTGAAAGTGATAATTTGATTTGATCAGAAACCAAATTGCCCAACATTTCAATTAAAAAGCGTGAATTAAACCCAATTTGAATATCGTCTCCTTGATAATCGCAATGCAGTTGCTCTTCTGCACTGTTGCTGTAGTCGAAATCTTCGGCCGACACTTGGAGAGCTGCACCTGCAATTTTCAATCGAATTTGATGAGTGGTTTTGTTTGAAAAAATACTCACCCGTTTAACCGAATTTAAAAAGGCAACCCGGTCAATGACCATCTGGTTGGGATTTTCTTTGGGAATAACAGCCTCATAATTAGGATATTTACCATCGATTAAACGGCAAGTTAAAACAGAATTGATAAAACGGAATTGTGCGTTTGATTCGTTGTATTCTATGGTTACTTCCTCTGAATCTCCAACTAAAATATTTTTTAGCAACTGCAAAGGCTTTTTAGGCATGATGAATTCTGCCGTTTGCTCAGAGGCTAAGTCTTTTCGTGTATATTTTACAAGCTTATGAGCGTCTGTTGCTACAAAGGTTAAAGATTCTGTTGTGAATTGAAAAAACACACCACTCATCACGGGTCTAAGGTCGTCATTGCCGCTCGCAAAAAGAGTGGCATTTATGGCTTCAGCCAAAAGACCTCCATCCATGGTTGTGCGTTGTGGATCGGGAACATGAGCCGCTTTTGGAAATTCACTGCCATCCACATAAGCCACTGCATATTTACCGTTGTTGGCAATGATTTCTACCGTATTTCGCTCGGTTTTAATCAAGGTGAGGGGTTGCTCCGGAAAAGTTTTAAGGGTATCCAATAAAATTTTTGCCGGTAGTGCAAGCGTGCCAGAATCTTCAGATTCAATGGTTAATTGCGTAGAAAAAGTGGTTTCAAGATCGGAGGCGGTGAGTGTCAAAACATCTTGGTTGATCTCGAAAAGAAAATTATCTAAAATGGGAAGGGTATTGGTGTTGTTCAATATACCTCCTAACATTTGTAATTCTTTCAATAAGGCGGCGCTGGAAACTATAAATTTCATGACATCTCTTTGTTTCAAAGATATTTTAATTGCATTGAATTAGGAAAGAAACTTATCAACAGTTCTAGGCCCTAGTGTTTATTTCTGAGTAAGAAATTGAGCCCTCCAAGAAGGAAGAGAAAAGCGAGTGGAGCTCCCACAAGGAAGAGTTGCCAAAAGGTCTTCTTTTCAGCTGTTTTAATAGGATCTAGAAAGCTTATTTCAAAATTTTTATTACGCATTTCAACGAGTGAATTCAAGCCTGCCAAATAATGAACACTGTTGAGCAGAAAGGCTTTGTTGTCATAAAAATTAGTAGACCATTTGTCAAAGCCTAAAGGGAGCGGTGTTCCATTGTCTAATTGATTTTCGCCAAAGGCACCATCTCCAATTAGCATCATTTTGGAAGATCCGTTGGTCAAAGGACTAGAAAGTTCAAAGGGTTTAATTCTATTTTTAAATAGAGAGCTAAAGGATCCCTCCAACAGCACGCCTAAAAGCATTTCTTGTCCCCTATAATCTGCCGGATTTATATCGTTTCCGGCCTCAGCAAGTTGAATAGTAGTTGGAAAACCTTTGATTTGTGTTAATGGAGAAGATTGTAGCAAAACAGTTTTTTTTAGCGCATTAGCCAAGGTGTCTATGGGACTGGAATAGCGCATCCATACGCTTCCTAAATCTTTGCTTATGGCATTGTTGGTGTTGGTTTTTGCCAAAGGATAGTAGGGCCAGGGGTAGGGTAAATATTGGGTGTTGTTGGCCGTGCCCTGTGCTAAAATCAGGGGTGCACAATAGAGGTCTTTTAAAAGGGTTTGTTGCAACCGCAAGCCACTATTAAAAAAATAGTCTTCTAAACCAATTGCAAGAGGCGTAATTAATGCTCCTTTTTCATTAGACATAAGCATGTTTTCATCTAGGCTTATCCCATCTAACAACCACAAGACAGCCCCTCCTTGTAGTTGAAATTGATCTAAAATCAATTTCTCTTCTACAGAAAAAGGTTCTTTGGGGTTGGATACTACTAACAGTCTAAAGCGATTTAAATTTTGAAGCGTTTGTTGGGGACTTAATCCTTCTTTTTTTAAGTCAAAAGAAGCTACGTTATAGTAGGCCTGAAGGCTTTGGATCCAGTCTGCTAAACGAACAGCTTTTGAACATTGATGAGAGGTTAAAAAGGCTATGTTATGCTTTTCCTTAAGGGTTAATTGTTCCAAGCCATCCATAAATTGGAACTCCAATTGCTGTAGGGATTGCAACAAAATTTTCTCTGGCGTGTCTCCCAAATTCTTTTTCAATAAGGAAACTCGAACAGATCGGGAAGCTTGATTGAGTATTGCCCAAGGAAAGAGCACAGTTTCTTTATTTGTGCTGGTGCTATTTTCACTCACATAAGTTGGCGGCAAACCAAAAGATTGCATTTCTTCTACAATAGTTTCAGGGCTCCCTTGTTCAAAGGGATCAATAAAGTTGATCTGTAGCTGATCTGTATAGCGATTAAAATGGGTTAGCAGGCGTTCTACAGAAGCTCTAAAGTGTTGATATTGTGCGGGTAATTGGCCAGCTAAAAAAATATCAATTCGAACGGGAGCCGACAAAGATTTTAATTTGTCAATGGTATTACTCGACAATTGATGCCTTTGATCTTTGGTGAAATCAATCGCTCCAGGTAGAGCGCCTATTTGAGTTAACAACAATAGTGTTAGTAAAAACGCCCCCAACATTTTATAGGCCCTATTCATAGTTCTAAACGACGTTTGAGGTTTTGTTGTAGCAAAAAGAGCAGTAATCCGCCTTGTAAAGCAAAATAGAGTAGATCATGATAGTGCATCAAACCACTACTCATTTGAAAGAGATGGCTTTCTAGTCCCAAATAAGTTAGAGGTTGGTAAAGCGCTGGGATGCCTATAGCCACGGCCAATTGCCCCCATAAATAATAATGTGCAAAACAAGTTAAGGCAGCCGTCAGAAAAACAGTTGCTTGATTGGTAAAGACCGTAGAATAGAAGAGGGTTATGCCACTGTATAGAACGGCCAATAGAAAAAGTCCTAAATAGCCGCTTAGCAGTCTACCATAATCGAGTTGATCACCCTCAGGCAATAAGTTTGACACCACAAAGGCATTTAAAAGGGTAGGAAGGAGGGCTAATAAAAGGAGTGTTACCACTGCCAACCACTTTGCTACAACAAGAGATTCAATGGAGAGGGGTTTGGTGCAAAGAATTTCAAGTGTGCCGTTTTTTATTTCCTCAGAAAAGCGCCCCATACTTAGGGCTGGAATCATCAACATAAACAGCCAAGCTGATCCTATAAAAAAAGCGTCTAAAACGCCTATTTGTGTATTAAAGAGGTTGCTGTTGGTGTCTAAAAACCAGAGTGAAAGTACGTTTAGAATCAAATAGGCCCCCACAATGAGATAGCCAATGAGGCTAGTAAAAAAATATCGTAATTCTTTTAAATAAAGGGTTTTCATGCTATTCAAATTGAACCGTTATAACATCTCTATAGGTTAAACCAAAAAGGGTGTTTGCCCCGCCTACCGTTTCCGGGTTACTTTTGTAGAGGGCTAATTCTAAGTGGCCTACACTGTTGAAAAGGGCCATTTTTTTACCGTCTTCTTGTCTTTTTTCTTTGGGGAGCGACCAATCAATTGCCGCTCCGTAAGACGTGAATAATTGTTTGAATTTTACGGTACGAGCAAAAATTGTAAAGGGTCTTGTTTTACCGACTGATTCGAATAGTTTTTGGGTTATGTTAGTGATAATATTCCCATAATTATCAATATAGATCACACTGCCTAAGATTTGCTTTTTATCGTGATCGACAACGGGCTTAATATTTTTAAGTTCTTTAATTTTTTTTAGGGGTTTTCCAATCACATCTAGGCTACCTTTTTTGGCCAAATGAGCCGCAATTTGAACAAAGGTATCTAATACTGGAAAAGTGCTCATAAGGTTATCGTGAATATTGATTTCAACAATCTTATCAGCTTGTTGTTCTTCCATAAGCAAAGAGAAAATGCCATTATTGGCCCCTACAAAAAAGTGGTCGTCAAAGGCAATGGCCAAGTGCTGATTTTCTGGAGTGCGTTCTGATTCAATGCCCACTATGTGAATGCTTCCCTTTGGAAAAGCAGCATAGCTGTGTTTGAGAATATAGGCAGCTTCGGCCAAATTAAAAGGGCTAATTTGATGCGAAATATCAACAATTTGTACCCCTTCAATGAGTTGCATAAGCGCTGCCTTTGTCACTCCAACAGAAAAGTCTCTTAGTCCAAAATCGGTGGTGAGTGTTACGATGTTCATAAAGGGAGCGAAACAGTTTGCTTACACATTAAAAATTTATATACATTTATCCTGATCAAAGACACGAAACAAAAATAATTTTTTTTAACGGACTTACACTTGAACGAAATTAAAATAGAGTTAACGGAGGTCAATCCACAAGAATTTTTTGGCAGTCAAAATCGTTATTTAGAAAAATTGCGTTCCTTTTATCCCAAGTTAAAAATAGTTGCCCGAGGGAGCACCTTAAAAGCTTATGGAGCCCCAGATTTGATTGCTGATTTTGAAGCTAAATGCAACATGCTTTTGCTTCATTTTGCCAAATACAACACCCTTAATGAAGAAGTGATTGAGCGCATAGTGCAATTCAACCCAGACGCTCCTTTCTCTCCAGAAGACGGTGCCGAAGCCATGATTATGCACGGAGTGGGGGGCAAAGTGATCAAAGCCAGAACGTTTAACCAAAAACGATTGGTAGAATCCATTCAAAAAAACGATATGGTATTTGCCATTGGGCCTGCGGGAACTGGAAAAACGTATACAGGAGTAGCTTTAGCTGTGAAAGCCTTAAAAGAAAAAAGAGTAAGCCGCATCATTTTGACACGGCCAGCGGTAGAAGCAGGAGAGAATTTGGGTTTTCTTCCTGGTGATCTGAAAGAAAAATTGGATCCTTATATGCAGCCGCTCTATGACGCTCTTCAGGATATGATTCCTCGTGAAAAACTCCTACAGCATTTAGAAAAAGGAACCATACAAATAGCTCCTTTGGCTTTTATGAGAGGACGAACCTTGGATAATGCTTTTGTGATACTAGATGAAGCCCAAAACACAACTCATGCCCAAATGAAAATGTTTTTAACCCGTATGGGGAAAAACGCCAAATTCATGCTGACGGGTGACCCTGGCCAAATTGATTTGCCGCGCCGCATAATTTCAGGACTTAAGGAGGCTATATTGGTGTTGAAAGATACACCCGGAATTGGAATTATTTATCTTGATGACAAGGACGTTATTCGCCACCCACTTGTTAAACATATTATTGAGGCCTACAAAGGTATTGAACACGAAAGCTAAAATGAATACACTTTTAAAAATAGACTTATCCCTTCCCGGACAAGAATCAAAATATACTGGAAAAGTACGTGAAGTCTATCGACTTAAGGACCATGTTTTGGTCATGATTGCCACCGATAGAATTTCTGCCTTTGATGTAGTATTACCCAGAGGCATCCCACATAAAGGTCAAATTTTAAACCAAATCGCTACCCATATGTTAGCCGCAACGGCCGATTTGGTACCCAATTGGCTTGAAGCCAGTCCTGATCCAAACGTCTCTATTGGCGTTGAATGCACTCCGTTTAAAATTGAAATGGTCATCAGAGGCTATTTAACAGGCCACGCTGCACGTGAATATAAAGCCGGCAAAAGAAGCTTGTGTGGTGTTTCCATGCCAGAGGGTATGAAGGAAAACGATCCTTTTCCCGCGCCCATCATTACACCCGCCACTAAAGCAGAAGAAGGCCACGATGAAGATATTTCAAGAGAAGATATTATTCGTCAAGGGCTGGTTTCAGAAGAAGACTATAGTCAATTAGAACACTATACGCGTCAACTCTTTGAGCGTGGCACTGCCTTAGCTGCAAAACAAGGACTCATTTTGGTAGATACTAAATATGAATTTGGAAAAAATAAAGACGGTAAGATTTTGTTGATTGATGAAATACATACCCCAGATTCTTCGCGCTATTTTTATCAAGATACGTATGATGCCCTTCAAGCGCAAGGACTTCCCCAAAAGCAATTATCTAAAGAATTTGTTCGGCAATGGCTCATTGAAAATGGCTTTCAAGGGCTTGAGGGACAACAATTGCCAACCATGGATGACGCTTTTGTTACGAGTGTTACCCAGCGCTATACAGAATTGTATGAAAAAATAATTGGAAAACCCTTTGTGCCTGCCGAAACCCAAGCCATAGAACAGCGCATTGAAGCTGCCCTATTGGAATATTTACAGTAGCAATACCCTACTTTTGGTTGTGCTGCTCCATGATATGATGCAACACCGCCAAATAAAACGGAATAGCGGCTGCCCTGTGGTTTTCAGCGTCTATCAATGTTAACGATATTTTACCCCCTTGATTTTCAATAGCTTTAAGCATTGTTTCGGAGTTAATAATATCTACCAAACTATCGTTTTTTGAGTGAAAGAGGGCGATTGGATTTTTTGGTTTCCAATCATATACATTATTGTCTTCTAGCACCGATAAAAAGGCGGTATCAGTATCATTGTTTATTCCTTGGATAAATTTGGATGTAAAAAGCTCTTCGGGCACTTTGGTATATAAGGAATCGTGTAGGGGCGCATTAAAATCATTGACAGCTTCTAAAGAACTGGCATAGGGGTCATTGACATATTCTTTCCAAGGTCGCTGCAAACTTGCATAAAGGGTATTATACGTATATAAAACCCATAAATAGTAGCCCATATGGGCTTGTTCGCTTTTGGACTCTAAAATCATTTTTGTAAAGGCTGTTTTGTTGTAGGCTCCTGCGCCTGCATAACTCTGAATTAAATTCAATTCATCTTTAGCCTCTAGGAGTTGTTGCAAGGCAATGGTGGCAAAACCACCTTCCGAATAGCCGGCAATAAACAGACTGTCATTGGTGGCTATTTTTTCATTTTCGAGATGACTTTTAGCGGCCTTAATCATATCATAGCTTGCTTGTGCTAAGGTGCTTTAGTGTTCATAGGGGTGGCGTGGCAGAGGTGAATTGCCATAGCCCAAATAATCGGGGACTATGGTAATAATGCCAGAGCTTGCCATAACAGCCGCTAGGGTAAGTTCATTGTTGCCAAATTTGCTCACGGAGGCTGCCATTTCGGGTTCTAACAGGGTGCCATGCTGAAATGAAAGTAAAGGCAGTTTACCCTCTTTTTCGGGAATTAATAAGATGCCGGAGGCCACGGTTTCTTTTTGGTTATGATCTATTGTATTATAGACCACCTTTAGGGCATCCACGTTATGAAATTCAAAATCGAGGGGAGTAGGGGTATTGGTATCTGCAATAAGTTTTAATATTCGTCCGGTGAACTTATAGTAGTCCATTATATTGACCAAGTTTGTTTCGGGCTCTGGTTCAGGCTCGGGTTCGGGAATCACCACTGGCGGATCTACCCCATCAGGAGGAGGCATTTCATCTGGATCTTTGTCTTTGGTACAACTCAAAAAAGCAAAGACAAAAATCAAGCTTATAGTAAAAAATGATTTTAAATTCATGGTGCTTGCAATTTGGGTTACAAGCACAAAGTTAGGTCGTCAGCAAGAAAATTTTCGAGTTTGCCTTTATAATGTAATGAATGGTAATTGCAAACTATTGCTTAAGTAGTTCATACACCTCTTGAACAGGCGTATTTGCTGGGAAGCAATAGGCATTGTCATATTTTTTAAACCAAGTTATTTGTCTTTTGGCGTAACGTCTGGTATTTCGTTTGATCAATTCAACCGCTCTTTCTTGGCTAATATTCCCATCGAAATAGTCCATCAATTCTTTGTATCCAATGGTTTTCATAGGAGAATATTCCCGCAAATCCATATTCTTTTTAACTTCTTCTTCCAGTCCTGCAGCCATCATTTCATCTACTCGCTGATTGATGTTTTCATATAGAATTTTTCTCGGACAATGAAGAATTAACATTTTAGAAATAAAGTGTCTCGGTTTTTTTTCACGGTCTAAAAAGGAGGAATAAGGTTTGTCTGAAGCGATACAAACCTCCAAAGCTCTTATTAAGCGTTGTGGATTGTTTCTGTCTACTTTTCTGTAGTAGTCTGGATCTTTTTCTCTGAGTAAAGCTTGAAGCGATTCAATACCGTGGGTTTTGCGAAACAAATTGAGTTGCTCTCTTACTTCTGCCGGGATAGGAGGAAAGTCATCTAAACCAAATAAAAGGGCATCAGCATACATGCCAGAGCCTCCGACCAAAATGAGTGTATCGTGTTTTTTAAACAAGGTGTTGACCAAAGCTAATGCCTCTTTTTCATAATCTCCAACGGTATAGAGATCTTTAACCGATTTGTGTTGCAAAAAATGATGGGTCACCCCGTCTTGTTCGGCTGCTGTTGGCACCGCTGTGCCAATGGCCATTTCTTTATAAAATTGTCTGGAATCACAAGAAATGATTTCTGTCTTAAAGGCTTTGGCTAGGGCAATGCTGAGTTTTGTTTTTCCAACAGCAGTGGGACCAGCAACATAAATTAGGTTTTTTTCATTCATGGTGTAAAGAATTTCCGCATTGATTACAAAAATGTGCGTTATCTGCATGCGTGTCTTCAAGACAATGCGGACAACTTTTGGTATTTGTGTGTATTTTTTTCTTGTTCATTGAAATTTCGGCACTCACAATGCCTGTAGGTACAGCAATTATGCCATAGCCCATAATCATGATGATGGCTGCTAAAAATTGTCCTAGTGGTGTAGCGGGAGCAATATCGCCATAGCCAACAGTGGTCAAGGTCACAATGCACCAATAAATGCTTCTTGGAATACTCGTAAAACCACTTTCATCACTTTCGATTAAATACATAATGGTGCCAAAAATGATGCAGAGAACGAGCACACCAAACATAAACACTAGTATTTTGGGTCGACTCCTTCTAAGGGCGCGCAACAAGACATTGGATTCGCCTATATAGCGCGTTAATTTGAGTATGCGAAAAATTCTTAAAAGGCGTAGGGCTCGTAGGGCAATGAGCGATTGTGTTCCCACAAAAAAGAGCGAAATATATTTGGGCAAAGTGGATAAAAGATCAATTATTCCATAAAAACTAAAGATGTAGTGTTTGGGTTGTTTAACACAAACAATGCGTAAAATATATTCGACACTAAATAAAACGGTAATAATCCATTCGGCAATATTGAGCATATCGTGAAATTGAGCATCAATCCAATGCACACTTTCAAGGGCTACGAGCAACACACTCAAAAGAATAAAGATGAGCAAAACCAAATCAAAGAGTTTGCCCATAGGGGTGTCGGCTTCATAAATTATCTCATAGAGCTTGGTCCTCCAGGAGGAGCTCTCTTTTTTGGGTGCTATTGGAGAACCGGATTTCAAGATTGTTCGAGCGGAATAATTTTTAAGTATTTTTTCCTTCCAATAAAATTACAAATAATAAACTTAATATCTGTATTCTCTTGGATGGGAATCAGCCGCTTGCTAATTAGGGTTGGGGTTTTGATCTGATGGTTTAACTCATAGTATCCATAGCCTCTAAATTCCCCTTCAGCAAAATAGAGAAAGCTATATTCCCCAACCGATCTACCTTTGTTAAGCATCAAAAAATGAGGATGTGGATAGCGCCATTGTTTTGTCAATTCTGCTATTCGGAGATTGTGTGTTGCAACAGTCTCTTGCCCAACACAGGCCCCTTTGCATTGCTTTTGTTCATGATTTTTGCAGCCCCCTTGGGGAGTTGTTTCCGAATCTAAAGCACAGAGCTCAAACTCATTTAGCCACTTTTTAAGTTGTTTGTTGGCACTGATTTTATTTTTAAATCGAGCGATATAGACCTTCTTTTTTTGAATGGGCTCTACTTGCAAATAATGAAGCTCATTTTGAGTAGCAATGCGAATTCCTATAGGATATAAAAAATGCCTACCGTTGCTGTTAAAACGCGGTTGGTGGATTTTAATTTCGTGTTGTTCTTTAAGCAAGGCAATCAATTCATCGCCTAAAAGGGTATAGCTAATTTGATGCAACTGCTGTTGAAGCGCCACATTCTTTTTACTGGTTTGGGTCAAGTGATTTTGAACCTGCTTTTTGATGTTGCTGCTTCTCCCAATATAAACCACTTTTTGCTTGCGGTTGTAGAGGTAATAGATTCCTGTTCCGGTAGGCAAATCGTCTAGGAGTTTGAGATGTTTAGGAGAAATACGACTGTAGGGGCTGTCTTTTAATTCTCTTTTTATAATGGTTTTATCGCTGTCTTTTTCTAACAACAAACTAAAGAGTTTTAAGGTTGCCATTGCATCTCCAAACGCCCGATGCTGATCCGAAATGGGAATCCCCAAACTACGCACTAACTTCCCTAGGCTATAGGATTCTTGATTGGGCAACAGTTCCTGAGAAAGCGTCACGGTGCAAAGTGATTTGCGTTCATAGGTATAGCCTAAACGCCTAAATTCGGTTTGTAAAATGCGACAATCAAATTCTGCATTATGGGCTACCAGCACACAATCTTCGGTTATTTCAATAATGCGTTTTGCTACTTCAAAAAATTTTGGTGCGGACACCAACATTTTAGCGTTAATACCCGTCAAGCGCTCCACAAAGGGCTGTATATCACGTTCAGGGTTAACCAATGAACTAAATTGATCGGTTATTTCGTGACCGTTAAAACGATAGATTGCAATTTCGGTAATCCCTTCTTCATTATATTTTCCTCCGGTAGTTTCAATATCTAATACGGCGTACATCTTAATTGCGGCTACCAAAAATTTTGCTTCCAACACGAATCATGTTGCTTTCTTGTGCTAGGGCTAATTCATAGTCGTTGCTCATACCCATAGAAAGGATTTTGATTTGATCAAATTGCGCTTTAGCGGAGTGAAATAATTCTTTAAGTATTTTAAATTCAGCTGTAATTTGCTCTTCGTTATCAGTAAAGCTGGCCATACCCATTAAGCCCACAACCCGAATATTTTTAAGCGCTAAACTTTTTTCGAGTAAGGGGAGAACTTCCTCGGGCAAAAGACCAAATTTGGTTGTTTCATCAGCAATATAGACTTGGAGTAAACACTTGATGACGCGGTTGTGTTTTTGGCCTTGTTTGTTAATTTCCAAAAGTAGTTTTTCACGATCCACCCCATGAATTAAAGAAACAAAGGGGGCCATATATTTTACTTTATTGGTTTGCACATGCCCAATCATATGCCACTCAATGTCTTTGGGGAGAGCCTCCCATTTGGTGGTCATCTCTTGAATTTTATTTTCGCCAAAATGGCGCTGGCCAGCTGCATAGGCCTCTTCAATGAGGTTGTTGGGCTTGGTTTTAGATACGGCTATTAACTCAACAGCAGCAGGAAGTTTAGATTTTATAGCGTTTAAATTAGCGGCAATGCTCATAGCAATTAAACGGATTTTGAATGCGTCATTGCCTCTATCACCCTATGTGCAATGGCTAATGCATTGGCTCCAGCTTCCAAACCAACCCGAGTAGGTTTTTGATACGTGATGGATGCCGCAAAATCTTCCAATTCTTTTCGAATGGCGTTGGTAGGGGCTATATCCGGATTTTCAAAATAAATCTGCTTTTTTTGTCCTTCGGCATTTTCTAATATGATGGCAAAATCGTCTTTTTCAAGGGGAGCTTCTTTCATCTTAACCACTTCTACCTTTTTGCCTAAAAAGTCAACGGCGATATAAGCATCTTTTTGAAAAAATCTGGATTTACGCATTTTCTTTAAGGAAATTCTACTGGCCGTTAGATTGGCCACACACCCATTTTCAAAAGCGATACGGGCGTTGGCAATATCAGGGGTATCACTAATTACGGCAACACCAGAAGCACTTATATTTTGAATAGGTGCCTTAACCACACTCAAAATAATATCAATATCGTGAATCATAAGGTCTAACACCACCGATACGTCTGTGCCTCTTGGATTGAATTCTGCCAATCGATGCGTTTCGATAAACATGGGATTGGTGATGCTCTCCTGAACGGCTTCAAAAGCGGGGTTATAGCGTTCTACATGCCCTACTTGCGCATAGACCTGATGTTCTTTTGCTAGGGCAATAAGTTGTTGTGCCTCCTGGTCTGTTTGAGCCAAAGGTTTTTCTATAAAAACATGCTTTCCTAGTTTAATGGCTTGAGCTGCCATTTCGTAATGAGAAAGAGTAGGGGTGACAATAGAAACAACCTCAACAGCCTCCATTAGAGCTTTTGCTGAACTAAAAGCAGTGATTTCAAATTCTTGTTGGGCAAGAGAAAGAGCTTTTTGATCGGGATCATAACAGCCCACTAATTCGTATGCCTCAGAAGCTTTGAGTTGCTGCAAATGAATTTTGCCTAAATGTCCGGTTCCTAAAACGCCTATTTTTAACATGCAATTGACTGTAGCCGGTCAAAAATACAATCAAAATATGGATTATGGGAGAAACTCAATTATTTTTGCAACATATGCAAGATCTTCCTAAACATCAGGGACAAAGGCGACAGCTGGCAAAATTACTCGCTCAAAAAGGAATCGAGAATAAGGCCATTTTGGAAGCCATTGCCACTGTGCCCCGCCATTTTTTTATGGACAAGGGCTTGGAAATTTGGGCGTATGAAGACAAGGCCTATCCCATAGCTGCAGACCAAACCATTTCCCAACCCTATACGGTTGCTTTTCAAACCGGATTGCTACAATTTAAATCAGGTGACAAAATTTTAGAAATAGGAACCGGTTCGGGCTATCAAACAGCCATTTTACTTCATTTAGGGGCACAGGTTTATTCGGTAGAACGTCAAAACGAATTGTTTAAAAAAACGCAGCGTTTGTTTGCCAAGCTTTTTTTAAAACCTAAAAAAATGATTTTTGGAGACGGTTACAAAGGTTGGGCAGAAGAAGCTCCCTATCATGGCATTATCGTAACTGCTGCTGCTCCTGAAGTGCCCCAAGCGCTTTTGGAACAGCTTGCAATTGGAGGTCGCCTTGTCATTCCCGTAGGAAAAGAAAAGCAGTATATGTATTGTTATACTCGCACTTCATCGCACCAGTTTGATAAAGAGAATTTTGGGGAATTTAGATTTGTTCCTCTTTTAGCAAACAAGAACTAGCTTTTTTTAGGCTTAAAAAGAATTAGTAAAACTTGTTTGGACAAATTCAATTTGTTTCCACTCAAAGTCAATTGAATCATTTTTTTGGGCCGCTCCAGGTGTGCTTCTGCCCTCCAAAATATAACGGCTTAAAAGTTTTTGTAGGGCTGCTACTTTTTCAGGATGATCAGCTTCTACATTATGGGCTTCTTGCGGATCTTCTTTAAGGTTGTAGAGTTGCACTTGGGGGAGTGCAGGATTGTTTTTTACTTCCTTAGGCGTAGGACTGCTCCACCCTCCGGAACCGGCATTCAGAAGCAATTTCCAATCTCCCTTTCGAATGGCAAAATTTCCTTCAATAGAGTGGTGAACCGTTGCTTCGCGAAGGGGTTTGGTTATAGTAGGTTGCATCAACAGTTGAAGGAGGCTGTAGCTGTCTTCTCCTTCGTTTTCTTTTAACTTGTAGTTCGTTATGTCGGCAAAAGTAGCCAACAAATCTGTTAGGCAAATGGTTTGATGCGACACGGTTTCTTTTGGAATTACAGCTGGCCATTTTACAATAAAGGGCACTCGATGCCCCCCTTCATACAAATCGGCTTTATGCCCTCTAAACAGGCCACTTGGAAAATGACCTTTGGCTTGCATTTCGTCAATTTTGGCAGCCGGTGAACAGCCGTTATCACTTGTAAAAAGCACTAAGGTATTGTCTTCTATACCCAAATCTTTAAGGCTTTGCAGTAATTTCCCCATATAGGCATCCACCATCATTGTAAAATCACCATAGGGATTTAAGCCACTTTTACCCTGCCAGGGTTGGGTTGGTAAAATTGGTGTATGAGGGGAGGGTAGAGCCAAATAGAGAAAGAAAGGATTTTCTTCTTTTGACCTAGCTTGAATGTATTTTATACTTCTTTCAAAAAAATTAGGTGTTACTTCCTCATGAATAAAGTCAGGAGCGGTTGGGCCTTCTCGCCACCAAGAGTAGCGCCCCTTGTTTAGGGTGCTTGATGTTGGTATGGCCGTTGGTAAATTATTTTCAACATAAACATAGGGGGCCATATCTAAGGACCCTGAATGACCATAGCTATAATCAAATCCTAAGCTATTAGGTCCCTGTTCAATAGGTTTAGCAAAATCTATATGCTCAAAATCTTGAGGATTCCAACCATCTCCACGTTTAACCATGCCAGTTTTAGTGGCCCAATTCCAACCCAAATGCCATTTTCCAATAAAGGCAGTGTGATAGTTTTTTTTATTTAATAGGGTGGCTATAGTAGTCCTGTCTTGTGGTATTAAGGCATTAGAATTCCCTGTTAATACTCCTTTTTTTAGTGTGCTTCTCCAATTATATCGTCCGGTGAGAAAACCGTATCTAGTGGGGGTGCAGACCGCGGCCGGAGTGTGTGCATCCGTAAACCGAAGTCCCTCCTTGGCCATTTGATCCAAGTGGGGTGTTTTGATTTTGTTGTTTTCAGCATAAACCGAAAGGTCTCCATAGCCCAAATCATCGGCTAAGACAACCACTATGTTAGGAAGCTGACTTTCTGTTTTTGGAGTCTGGCATCCATATAATAGCACAAACAGCAACAAGAGTTTGATTGCATGAAAAGAGTTTAATGGCATATGGCTTATCAATAATACTTTCCTAAATGTACTAAAAAGTTAAGATAGCCTTAAAGTTGATAATAAATAGTCCAAAAATGAATTAAGAATTAAATTTCTTTTTAATTCGATCTAGATTTCTTTTGTTGTCTCGATCTTTCATCGTTTCTCTTTTATCGTATAATTTTTTACCTCGGGCTAAAGCGATAAGCATTTTGGCAAATCCCTTATCATTTATAAATAGGCGAAGTGGCACTATAGTAAGCCCAGTGTTTTGGACTTCTTTTTCTAATTTTTTTAACTCTCTTTTTTGTAGCAATAGCTTTCGGGCGTTGCGCGGTTTGTGGTTATATCGAGTGCCAAAGGCATATTCTTCCACATACATATTTACCGCAAAAAGCTCCCCTCTATCGTTGAATTCACAAAAACTTTCGGCTATGGAGGCTTTGCTATTGCGAATGGATTTGATTTCGGTTCCGGTCAAAACAATTCCAGCGGTATATTGATCGATTAACTCGTATTCAAACCGTGCTTTTTTGTTCTGAATGTTTACCTGCTTTTGCATGTTGCAAAGGTACACTTTTTAGTCCCCTCAAGAAGCATTTCTAAAGACGATGGCTCCTTCAAAATAATCAACTATCAGTTTTTCTTCCTTTTCAAGCTGCTTTTCTAAAAGCATTTTGCTGAGTGGATTAAGCACCTTTTCTTGTAACACACGCCGAACCGGACGGCCTCCATATTGAGGATCAAATCCCATTTGAGCTAATGCAGCCAAAGCTTCATCGGTGAGTTTTAGGTTGATATTTTGTGCGGTTAAGCGTTTTTTAATTTGGTTGAATTGTAGACTAACAATTTGTTTTATTTCATTTTGAGTTAGGGGCGAAAAAAGAACAATATCGTCAATTCTATTTAAAAATTCCGGCCGAATGGCTTGTCTCAACAAGGTCAAAACGCGTTCTTTGGCCACAGCTTCTGCTTCTTCAAAAGCAGTGTTTTCTTCAAAGGCTTTTTGTATCTCATGACTTCCTAGATTGCTGGTCATTATGATAAGCGCATTTTTAAAATCCACTAAGCGTCCCTTGCTATCTGTGAGTCGCCCTTCATCCAAGACTTGTAAAAGAACATTAAAAGAATCGGGATGCGCTTTTTCAATTTCATCTAACAAAACTACAGAATAGGGTTTTCTTCTCACGGCTTCGGTCAATTGTCCGCCTTCTTCATACCCCACATATCCGGGAGGTGCTCCTATTAATCGACTCACAGCATGCCGTTCTTGATATTCGCTCATGTCGATACGGGTTAAGTTATTTTCATCATCAAACAAAGCATGGGCTAGGGCTTTGGCCAACTCTGTTTTACCCACACCGGTGGTTCCTAAAAACAAGAAGCTTCCCACGGGACGTTGGGCATCTTGCAAGCCCGCTCTACTTCTTCTAATGGCATCGCTGACAGCTACCACAGCTTGCTCTTGTCCCACTAAGCGCTGATGAAGTAGAGCTTCTAAATGAATCAATTTTTCTCGGTCAGATTGCAACATTTTAGCTACTGGAATACCAGTCCATTTAGCGACTACTTCTGCAATATCATCATAGGTAACTTCCTCCTTAATTAGAGCATTTTCGGTAGACTGTGCATTCAATTCATCTTGAAGTTTCGCAATTTTCTGCTCTGCTTCTTGCAATTTTCCATACCGAATCTCGGCCACTTCAGCATAGTTGCCTTCTCGCTCAGCACGGTCTGCTTTGAGTTTTAAGTTTTCTATGTTTTGTTTGGTTTGTTGGAGGGTATCCACTACCTCTTTTTCACTGCTCCATTTGGCAAACAGTGCTTGTCGGGCTTGCTTTAAATCGGCTAGGTCTTTGGTGAGTCGTTCAATTTTGGGGGTGTCTTTCTCCCGTTTAATGGCCACCAATTCAATTTCTATTTGTCTTATTTTTCGATCTAAACTGTCTAATTCTTCTGGTTTGGAATTAATTTCCATTCGCAACTTAGAAGCGGCTTCATCCATCAAATCAATGGCCTTATCTGGTAAGAAACGGTTGGTAATATAGCGATTGGACAGGGTGACGGCACCGATAATAGCCTCATCTTTAATGCGCACGCGGTGATGGTTTTCATATTTTTCTTTAATCCCTCTCAAAATAGAAATAGCACTGTCGGGATCGGGTTCTGCCACCAAAACTTTTTGAAATCGACGTTCAAGGGCTTTGTCTTTTTCAAAATATTTTTGAAATTCATCAAGGGTAGTGGCTCCAATAGCTCTTAATTCTCCTCTGGCCAAGGCGGGTTTTAAAATATTGGCGGCATCCATAGCCCCTTCGCCTCCACCAGCCCCAACTAGGGTGTGGATTTCATCAATAAAGAGAACTAAATCGCCCTCAGATTGGGTCACTTCTTTAATAACACTTTTAAGCCGTTCTTCAAATTCTCCTTTGTATTTGGCGCCTGCCACCAGAGCACCCATATCGAGGGCATAAATCTTTTTGTCTTTTAGGTTTTCTGGCACGTCTCCATCCACAATTCGATGAGCTAAACCTTCTGCAATGGCTGTTTTTCCGGTTCCCGGTTCACCCACCAAAATGGGATTGTTTTTCGTTCTGCGGGAAAGGATTTGGAGTAAACGTCGTATTTCTTCATCACGTCCAATGACAGGATCTAACTTGCCCTCCTGTGCTAATTTGTTTAGGTTTTTAGCATATTTTTCTAGGGCATTATAATTGCCTTCTGCTCCGGCCGATGCTACCTTTTCGCCTTTTTGAAGGTCGTCTATGGCTTTTTGAAGATTTTTTTTTGTGAGTCCTTGATCTTTGAGCATTTGACTCACACTGCTGTTCACCTCAAAAAGCCCCAGAAGCAAGTGTTGAGTAGCCACAAATTCATCGCCCTTTTGTTGAGCGTTAGATTGGGCTTCCATAAGACATTGTGAGCCTTTTGGAGAAAGCATTTGTTGCCCTCCTTGCACTTTAGGCAAAGCATCTATGCTTTTTTCTACGATTTGTTTGAGCAAGCTTGGATTGAGTTCAAGTTGTTTCAACAAATAGGGGATTGCATTTTGATCAACGTCTAAGAGCGCCTTAAATAAATGTTCAGGCTCTAGTTGTTGATGTTGCTTTTGTTGGGCAATAAGCTGTGCTTGTTGAAGCACTTCTTGGGTTTTTACGGTAAGATTATTCAAATTCATAGCAATTTTTTTAATCTTACTAAACAAAGCTTATTCCAATTGTATTTTAAAGACAGTTTGTCATTAAAATACAATTATTAATGTCAAAAGGGCAGCACAATACATCAATATTAAAAAGTAGCGTTTACTTAAGTATTTTATTTACAACAGATTGTTTACAACTTTAGAGGGATCAGGTCCTAGGGAATTATTTTTATAATTTTCTTTATACAATAATTGTCCTAATATGATCTTACTAAAACAAAGCCTAGTTCCATTGGTATGCTTAATTTCTTACACACTTTTTGCACTAGACAAGCAAAATTTTTTACTTGGAAAATACGCATTAACGAATGTCCTTTATTCTTATAATAGCGATCTTCAAACTCAATCTAATTTTGATTTTCAAAATGTTTTGCACGCAGGGGTGCGATATATTATTGATAAGGAAAAGAATTGGAGTTATGAGATTGGTGTTTCGCTGATGAAAGCAAATTATGTTGCTCACATTTCCACAGCACCAACCCCTCCATCAGGGAATAATAACCCAGTTACTAAAAAACAGACAGGAGCTGAAAACCAAGAAAATAGAGAGCTCGAATTTTATAGTTTCCCTTTAAAATTAAATGTTCATTTCTTAAAATATGGTTTTATTGGTTTTGGTCCAAAAGTAAATCTTACAACCCAAAATAATAACTTTGATTTTATCAATCAATTGGGTTATGTGATTACACTTGGAGCGCAGTTTAAGTATAAAAATTCTTTTCTGCTTCGACTCACTACAGACTTTGACAACCACTCTTGGTATCTGATACCTCAAAAAAAGCAGCACCATTTGTTTTTTAGTAATAGCCTGGGGGTGAGTGTAGGTTTTTCACTCTAAGAGTTGAAAAGCTTTGGGAAGGGCATCTACAATTCCAGAGGCAGTTAAAGCTCTTTGTCCTAGTTGTTGAGCAGCAAGATCACCCGCTTTACCATGCACAAAAACGCCAATTTGTGCTGCCTCTGGAGGCTGATATCCTTGGGCCAATAAACTGCCAATAATACCCGTTAAAACATCACCACTCCCGGCTGTGGCCATACCGGGATTGCCACTGCTGTTAAACCAAAAACTGCCATCAGGCAAAGCAACTATTGAAAAAGCCCCTTTGAGAACAACCACTACATTTTTGGAGGTAGCAAAATTTTTAAGTTTTATTAATTTTTCTTTATCGTCTTTCCAAGGGCCCACCAATCGTTCAAATTCTTTAGGGTGTGGGGTGAGAATAGAGAGAGGGGGCAAATGCGCTTGAAGGGCAGCATTTTGAGCCAATAAATTAAGGGCATCTGCATCGAGCACCAAGGGTTGTTTTGCTTTTTGCAGGAGTGTTTCCAAGAAGGTTTTGGTTTGGGAAGCGTTGCCTAAACTTGGCCCCACAGCCCAATGAGAAATTTTAGTTTCAACAGTTCCCGTCAAATGGTCTAAACCAGTGCTTTCTAATAAAAGGGCCTCTGGCAATCCAGTTTGGATTATAGCATGTCCACATTGGGCAGTTAAAATGGTCAATTTTCCAAGTCCGGTATAAAAGGCAGCTTTTCCAGAGAGTATGAGGGCTCCCATGCCATTTTTTTGACCTCCTATCAACAGAAGATGCCCCTGCGCTCCCTTGTGTGAAAAGGTTTTTAAAGGTTTTAGCAGCGTCTTGATCTCCTCTTCAGTGGTAAAATGATAGCCTGTTTGGACAGTGTTCAAAAAAGAAGGATGTAATCCAATGGGCAACACATGAAATTGCCCCACAGCATTCCCTTTTTCAGGTAATAGAAAAGCCAATTTAGGCTGTTGAAAAGTCAAGGTATTTTGTGCTTCAACACAAACATTGGTGCTATTAAATTCAGAAAATATACCCGAAGGAATATCGATTGCAACTTTTTCGATAGTAAGAGAATTGAGATAAAGCACTAAATTCAGCGAAAGTCCATCAAGTGGTCTATTTAATCCTGAGCCAAAAAGCGCATCAATAAGGACAGCATTTTCATTTTCAAGTAAAGGAAAATCTTCTGTTTTTTGGATGGTTTGAGCCGGTTTAGGTAAGCGCTTTTGATTTTCAATAAAAAGAGGACTACTGTTTCCAAGGGCTAAGGTAAAGCATTGCACTTCATATCCATTTTCAGCAAGTATGCGGGCAATAGCCAAACCATCTCCGCCATTGTTTCCTGGGCCGCAAAAAACATAAACAACATGACGATCTGCATATTTTTTAAGTAGCCAATCTGCGCACTGCTGGGCTGCACGTTCCATCAAGTCAAGAGGAGCAATGGGTTCGTTCTCAATGGTGAATTGATCGGCAGCTCGAATCTGTTGGGCGGTTAGAATTTTCATCAAGAGCTAAGATAAAGCATGTCTTGTTAATGAAGTGTTTAAAATATGTTTTTAAAAATGGTTTTTTCAAAGCTTTAATCCATGAGAAACGGCTATTTTTACACCTTTATTTAAATGATGAATATGCGTGATCAAGAGATTTTTGATTTAATTCAAGCGGAGGAAAAAAGGCAGTTGAATGGGATTGAATTAATTGCTTCTGAAAATTTTACAAGTCCTGCGGTAATGGAAGCCACAGGTTCTGTTTTAACCAATAAATATGCTGAGGGCTATCCGGGAAAACGATATTACGGGGGTTGTGAAGTAGTTGATCAAATTGAGCAATTGGCCATTGATCGGGCTAAAGCCCTTTTTGGTGCTGCTTATGCCAATGTTCAACCCCACTCGGGTTCTCAAGCCAACACAGCTGTATATCACGCCTTTCTAAAGCCAGGCGATAAAATTTTAGGGTTTGATTTGGCTCATGGTGGACATTTAACTCATGGTTCACCTGTCAATTTTTCGGGTAGATTATATGAAGCTCATTTTTATGGGGTAACACAAGAAACGGGGCGACTGGATTACGACAACATAGCGGCCATTGCTAAAGAGGTGAAGCCGCAAATGATCATTGCCGGAGCTTCTGCCTATTCAAGAGACATCGATTTTAAACGATTCCGCCAAATTGCCGATGCAGTAGGTGCTTTCTTGCTGGCCGATATATCTCATCCTTCTGGTTTAATTGCAACAGGATTGCTTTCAGATCCAATTCCCCATTGCCATGTGGTGACCACCACCACACATAAAACCTTGCGTGGCCCAAGAGGAGGATTGATTCTTATGGGAGAAGATTTTGACAACCCTTTTGGACTAACCCTTAAAAACGGTAGCCTTCGAAAAATGTCTCATTTATTGGATATGGCTGTTTTTCCAGGAAACCAAGGCGGACCTTTGGAGCATGTGGTGGCCGCTAAAGCCGTTGCGTTTGGAGAAGCCCTTAAACCTTCTTTTAAAGACTATATGAGTCAAGTGCAACGCAATGCACAAGCTATGGCGAATGGCTTTGTAGCGCGTGACTATCAACTCATTTCCGGTGGTACAGACAATCATTTAATGCTTATCGATTTGCGGAATAAAGACGTTACTGGTAAGGCCGCTGAACAAGCTTTAGTAAAAGCTGAAATCACTGCCAATAAAAACATGGTGCCTTTTGATGATAAATCTCCCTTTGTGACTTCGGGCATACGCGTGGGCACAGCAGCTATTACAACCAGAGGCTTAAAAGAAGCCGATATGGAAACCATAGTGGCTTTGATTGACCGTGTGATTCAAAATCATGAGGATGAATCGGTACTTGCCCAAGTGGCGCAAGAAGTACACAGCCTTATGAAAGGTAGACCTTTATTTGTAGAATAGGCCATTCCATTTTAGGTTCGTTAGCTCATTTTGGAGGACTCCATAAAATCCAAAAGATTTTTTGCGAAGGCCGTCCAACGATAATTTTCTTGTTGCAACTTAAGGTTTAACTGAGCTACTTTAAACTCTTGATTATAAAGAAGTTTCAATACGCCTTCCGCTATAGCTGCAGGTGTTTTTTGAATTAAGATTCCAGTTTGGTCTTTTAGTATTGGTTCACGCAATCCGGGAATATCACTGGCTAAGATTGGTTTTTCAAAATGATAGGCAAGAGGGGTCACACCGCTTTGGGTTGCGGTATGGTAGGTTTGTGCCACTAGGTTGCAAGCAGAAAAAACCTGTTGTGTTTTGTTTGAATCGGCAAAATTTAAATCCAAAAGCACACTGTCTTCTAGTCCCAGTTTATGGATCAGTAGTTTGTATTTTGAGAAATTTTCATAACTCTCTCCAACTACGGCTAATTTAATAGTAGTGTTCTTTAGAGCTGGTTCTGCAAAAGCTTTTAGCAAAAGATCTAGCCCCTTGTAGGGTCTAATTAAACCATAAAACAATACGATAGGACTTTCTTGTGGCCAATTTAAAGCATTTCTAGCTTCTTTTTGAGACAGTAAAGGTGGCAAATCATTGGCTATGGGGTGAAAGCCCTTCCACAGGGGTTTTGAAATGCCCGAAGCTAAAATTTGATCTCCTACTAATTCAGATAGTGTGGCAAGACCCTCCATTTGTTTACCAAATTGACGGTTTAAAACGGCATCCCAAGGTTTGCGCTCATGAGGCCACCAGTTATCCACTAAAGCTATTTTCTTTATGTTTTTTAATTTTCGAGCGATTTGAATATAGGCCGGTGCCAAAAAGGGGGTATAATATCGAAACAACAGTATATCCGGGGCTATTTTTTTTATCTCTTCTGCTGCTTGAGCCCATTGAAAAGGGTTATAGGCGTGGACAATGCGCTTGGTTTCAACTTCCCGACTTGCAGCATCTTGGCGATATTGTGTTTTACCTGGAAAAAATAGCTTGGGATATAGGTGTGTAAAAGTGGCTAAGGATACGTTTCTATTTTGTTCTTGTAGGGCAAAAGCCAATTGAAGCTGGGTATCAGCAATGCCTCCTCTAAAAGGAGGAGCAGGCCCTAAGAGAAGCACTTTGGTTGCGGTTGCCATTTTAGGAAAGAGCCATTTTACGAGTGGGTAATAGCTGTGCCGTTCGCCATGACATCAAAAAAGTAACTCCAAAATAGAGGGCCAACCAAATTGCCAAAAGGA
>Ga0255770_10000369_pt1 | contig 41978 bp, 38 predicted proteins | sample 071ome_22_FD_179968 | JGI IMG/M metagenome (GOLD analysis project Ga0255770, IMG submission 179968) | Coastal salt marsh microbial communities from the Groves Creek Marsh, Skidaway Island, Georgia - 071404AT metaG (version 2) | ecosystem: Environmental > Aquatic > Marine > Intertidal zone >...
CCAGCCTTCGAAGGTGAGTACGGTGGAGATGTTGCGATCGTAGGCTTCCCAGAAGAGTCGGTGCAACCGTCCTTGCCAGGTGACTAATGCCTGCTCATAGACTTCTGGATCCAGCCGCTGGCTCAGATCCACTTCAGCGAGATAATCGTGCTCGACTTTGGTGTGTTTTACCGCGGGTTTCTTTTTGTTTGATGATTGTTTCTGGAGTTTGATGGCTTTCAACATGGATTCATGCAGGAGTCTTCCGACTGTGACATTTCTCCATTCCTTGATCGACGCATCAATGACATGCCAGGGAGATTCCTTGCAATTGGTGCGCAGTATCAATTGTTCGGCGGCTTCTGAAAAGTGCTCATAAAGGTTATGATGCTTCCAGTCATCATGCATGGCCCGCCAATGTTCCTGGGGATTTTCGTAAAGATCTTTCAGACGGCGGTGCTGAGCGCCTTTGGTCAGGTGCAGCCATATCTTAATCTGGACCGTCCCATCCTGGCGCAGCATATTCTCAAAGGACCGAATCTCCCGGCTGATTTCTTCGGCCCATTCCGGCTGGCGCCGTTCATGGACGTATTTGTCGATGGGATCCGTATACATCCCTCCGAACCAAATACAAATGCGGCCTCGTCTGGGGAGAGCTTGCCAATATCGCCACTGGTAAGGGCGATCGGTGGCGTTGGCGGCCATGTCCCAAAAACTGTGCGTATCAAGGCCTCGGGGATCCAACCATTCGTTGAGGATTTGGATGACTTCACCTTTACCCGCTCCATCCACTCCACCGATGGTGATGATCACCGATTGAGAAGTCTCTTCCAGTGCACGTTGGGCCTCGAGGAGATCCGCCCTCAGATGCGTGACGAGTTCGTCATAGGCCTTGCGACCGATCGATTTGGCGGATTCCATCGAGTGAAATACGTCTTCCTGGGTGACCAATTCGTATTCCATGGGAAAATATCTTCGGGGACAAGCATGCAAAATCAGACCGTTCGATGCAACGATTCGTTCGTATTAATTCTCGGCCGCTGTTTAAGGAAGACCAGGCTCTTGGTCATCCGCAAATTTGGGTGGATTGACGCAGAAAAATGGCCGTAAATGATGTGTGAGGTGTTTTACAAGAATTTGCCAAGATGTCTCAGGTTGCAGGTGCCGCTGATTTTTCACCTCAGTGTTATGTGTGCGTGAGCATTCGGTTATTACTTGGATGCAGGGTAAATCAGGTAGGGTTTTCGCTGTTCCCGAAATGTATCCAGTCCTTGTTGCCACGATTGGACGATGTTTTTGACCGATCGACCTACTTCAAGATCGCGTCGGGTGGCATCGGTGCCATTTACTTTATCGAATAATCCCCATCGTTTGCCTTCATCATTCTTGATTTGAACCATATCCTTACCTTGCACCAGTCTGAGTGCTTCGATCACATAAAGATTAACGGGGGTAAGCGGCGCATTGACCGGGTCATTGAAATGTACTTTGACGGCGGGGATGGTTTTGCCTTTGTATCGCCCGCGGGCAACGGTTGTTTGGGTGGATTCGAATCGGGTTCCATTCAGTGATAATTGGTTCAGGTGCCTACTGACTGCCGGGGCATCCAACCACGAAGAGGCGAATAGTTCGAAGGGCGTCTGAGTTCCGAATCCCAAATCGAGACCTCCAATTTCTCCCACCATGCCCATGGCAACCTGAAAGAGAGGGGAGTGTGCATGCGGGACGAGCGGGGACGTCGGTCGCCACTTCAAGCCGGTATCCCTCCAAACCATGTCGCGTTTCCACCCTCTCATGGGAACGATGTAGAGCACGCAGGGGTGTTCGATCATGTCCATCCCATTGATCATTCTGGCCAATTCCCCGCAGGTCATGCCGTAAACATACGGAATAGGCCATTGGCCCACCATGGAACGGAACCGTGGATTGAAAAGAGGACCTTCCACGCGTAGGCCTCCCAATGGATTCGGTCGGTCCAGCACCATAAATTCCACTCCCGCTTTGCCGCATGCATCCATGGCCATGCCCATGGAACTGATGAACGTATAGGATCTCGCCCCTGTATCCTGCAGGTCGTAAACCAGGATATCAATATGCCCGAGCATTTTCTCCGTGGGTTTACGGATAGGTCCGGGGCCATAGAGCGAGAAGACGGGTAATCCGGTCTTTGGATCGGTCCCATCCCTGACCTCTTTTCCGGCAGGGGCTTTTCCATCCAAACCGTGTTCCGCTCCGAAGAGAGCGACCAGATTCACTTCAGGAGCCTGATGGAACAGGTCAATGGTGGTGACTCCTTTTCGATTGATCCCGCTGGGATTGGTCAACAGCCCCACGCGTTTGTTTTTCAAGGGTTCGAATCGAAGCAGTTCCAACATGTCGCTCCCCAGTTCAACCCCTGCATTCAGTATGGGGCCACAACTCAGCAGCAAAGCAATCAAACATGTTGTTTGGAATCCGGATTTGGGCATAGACCGTTAATATACTGGAAAAAAACCGAATCTCAACCAGTGGACGCCATGTTGTACGAAGTCTTGGTGAATGAATGGATGATTAGGATCCTCATTTCCGGAACGATCCTTTGTAGCTACGAAGACTATTTTTGTGTTATGCAGGTTGGAGTAAGTGCGATGGCTGTTAATAACCGTATCTGAACCTTGGTATTTATTAGGCTGTCACCCGAAAAGTCGCATATTGAGTCTGGATTCCCTGCTGATTGAATTCAGCTTCGAAATCCGTTTTGATGGATTTGAGCTGTTCAGGGGTTTCGAGGTGTTCGAAATCAGAAGAATCGCCAAAGACAGACACTATTTGCTCAAAATATTCCACATGATCCGTTCTGAGGTATACGTGACCTGAAGGTGTCAAAACACGTTTGCATTGGTCTACGAATGTTGAATTGATCAGCCTGTTTTTGTGGTGGCGCTTCTTCGGCCAGGGGTCCGGAAAGTAAACATGGATGGCTTGCACCGAATGGTTGACCGGGAGGTATTCCAAAAAGTAACCGGCTTCAATTCTGAGGAGGCGCAGGTTTGTGATGTTTGCCTTGAAAGCATTTCGGTCAATCTTTCGAATGCGCCCCAAAAGACGTTCGATGCCGAGAAGATTCAATTTTGGGTATTGTTCGGCATAATTTAGCAGGAAAGATCCATCGCCAGCTCCGAGTTCGATTTCCACCGGGGCCGTGTTATCAAATACCTGTTCCCAGTCCATGGGTGCGAAGTAGTTGCCCGGATAATAACGGGATGAATGCTCGGTTGGTAGCGCTTTGATGCGTGCCATGCCTGGATAATGCCGTGGATCTCAGCGTTCTGCCAAGGCTCCAGTTTCAGAATGTCCTGGTTGACTATTGAACGTGATGTTGACGAGCTCGCCTGGCAGACATTTAAACTCATCCGGGAGATCAATCAAGATAGGGATACCGAAGCCGCCCACTTTGAAAAGTTGCAATTGAGAAAGTTGATCCGGCATGGACTCATAGCTCTCGCCTACTTTGCTCACTTTCGCCGTGCAGTATCGCACAAACTGGGAGCGTGTTTTGATCTCAACCTCTTGTCCCTCTGAAATTGGGATTTCAGAACCTTGAGGCAGATAGGCGATGATGGTTCGAGTTCCGGATTGGGTGAGGGTTGCAATGGAGTCGGATGATCCGACCATTTCGCCCGCTCGTTTTTGGATGGAAGTAATGACGCCATCCTTGGGGGCCCGGATGATCCATTCCTGTTCCAATTTGGCGATGGATCTTTGAAGCGTCGTACGGTCGATTTCCAATTTCGCTTCTTCAATTTCACGGCTACCTTCGATCAGTGATTCAATGCCTTGAATGGTTTTTCCCAAATCTTCGATCAAGTTGTTGCGGGCATTTACTTCCGCTTTGGCTGCAAGGAAGGATTTTTCAGCCTGATCGTATGCGCTTTCCGAGAGCAGTTTCTCTTCAAACAAGCCCTTGGCGCGGTTCCATTCGTTTTCGAGGTTCTGCAGTGTGATTTCAGCGGAAGCGAGATTGACTTTTTGCTGGAGTAACTCGGTTCTTAACCGTTCCTTGTCCAGTACATTGCGTTGAATATCGAATGCATTGGCCGCAGTGGTAAGGTTCATCAACTGGAGCAGCTCTTTCTTTGCCAACAGTAATTGTGCTTGAGAGCCGAGGGCTGTGAGGGGATCTCCTGGATCCAGTTTTGCGATCGTGTCTCCTTTACGAACCTTTTGAAACAGTTCCACGGACAGGTTGGTGATGGTGCCAGAGGAAGGAGTTCGAATGTCCAAACGCATGACTTGCACCTGACCTATGAGCGACGGACTGGACAGATGTGATTTCCAAAGAATCCCCACCAAAAACAAAACCACTACAAACATGATGGATGGCAAAACGCGATGCCGAAACTCCAGCCACCGTTTCCAGGCAGGAACGGCGATAGGTTTGAGGTTGTTTTGACTCATATTTCGGATTCCTCCTCAGCTCTTAATCCGGTGACGCGAGAGACTCCTTCCAGAGATTTTATCTCCTCCAGCAATACCTGCATTTTAGATGGATTTCGCAAGAGCAATCGATAGGAGAGATCTGTTCCGGAAAGATTCTGATGTGAACGTTGGCTGGCACAAACAGACCGCAGGGCGTGATTGCGGAGGATGATTTCCAATTCTGCCAAATGGTTCAAATCCCGCGCCCAATGCAGGTTTAAAATCATGTCATAACGCTGCCGGCTGCCGAATCCGGTTAGCCAGACATACATTAAAATGGCGGCGATCAGCAGACAGCCAATGGTTCCCGTGAGGAATTTGTAGGTCCCGCAGGCCATTCCGATGACGATCACTCCCAGAATATAAGTCGTGTCGAGCGTGTCCCTGAGAATGTTGCGGAATCGAACAATGGCAAACACTGCCATCAGTCCGAAAGCATAGACGATATTATTGGAAAGTACCATCATCACCAAAGCCACAATGACCGGCATGATCATCAGTGACTGGACAAATGTGCGGGAGTAAGATAACCCGGTGTGCGTCAGCATGTAAACCCAGGCAATGACATGGCCGCACAAGAACGATAGCAAAAGCCCCAGAAGGGTAAGATGCAACGGCGTTGGTGCCGTGGAGAAATCCGCGTTAAGAAACCAATCCATGTGTGTTAGAAAGTGGCGGCTATAGCCTGTTCTCGACGCTTTAAGTGGTCTCGTTTTCCATTGTCGGAAGCTGATTGTGTGGTTTGATGAGCCTCCAAGTGTGCGGTAACAAGCTCCGATGTCTGGTCTTCCCCCATTAGGGTCACCCCATCGACATATTTTGCGGCTCCGCATTGAGTCAGGTTAAACACTTCCACCAACTCTCTGAACCAGTTCGGGAAACGATCGGTAAATTTCAACTCAAGAATCACCCAATCACCAAATACATAGGTGGGGTTTTGCATGGCAGTCATCAATCGGCCGTCCGGATCTGTTTCGCATCGGACCTGCCTGTCCATGGTGACCCTTACTTTGTTGCTGTCGGGTTGCACCCATGCTTCCCTTCTGTATGCAACGTGGGAGACTGGTTGTGCTTCCAAACGATTGACCATGTCGACATATTCTATGAGAGCCTGTTCTTTGCTTGCTATGCCGGCATCAGCCAGGGAGGATCCATTCAAATTCGGGGATTGATTGTAAAGGTAGCTAACGTCAGGTATCTGGCCCGTTAATACCGTAGGCATGCTGGAGCGAGGTATTCCTACTCGTTTTTTGCTGATAATGTTATTCATCCGTCGCTTAATCTCGAGAAAAACAGGCGTATCTTCACTCTCGTTATAGAAGCGAACACGCAATTTAAAACGGTTTTTATCGCCATTGATGGTACTGCGGTAGAGAGCCATGTCGGGGGAGTCCATGTAAAGACTGTGCACCGGGTAGGCTAAATCAGGCTCGTCGGCTCCGTTGGGATCCAGGTCCAGATAACAGCGTACGAAATCCCGTATCGCCAGAGCATGCCGCTCAGGTATTACGTATTTGAGTTCGTGTCTTTGCTGTTGTAGTTTCCTTTGTCCCATTTTCTTGTTGGCGATAATCCCTACGCTTCCTCCGGGCAGACGCTCTTGTGGCGTCCGCTCCCTCAAAACATTGTCACTCAACTGTAACACATTTCAATAAGAAAAACCACGCCAGGATCCGGGTGGACGTTGCCGGTCATCTCCCCTGCAAGGCATTGCCCGAACCGCTCTTAACTTATGATCGGCATAATGAACGCGATGAAAACAAGCAATATCAATGCCAATATCTGGGTTCTCTTTAGCTAATAATGAGGGAGTTCCTGCATTTTGTTGATTAGTAGGCAGCCCTTAGAATTGACATGAGATCTTCTTTCGAAGGTTGAACGGGATTGATGTTCATTAAACGTGTTATTTGGTGTGCTTTGTCAGCAAATCCTTCCAATTGTGACTCTGCACCTCCTATATCCCGAATGCCTTTCGGTATCCCAACACTTTCTTTGAGGGATACGACAGCTTGAATCCCCATATCCGCTGCCTCTTCAACAGGAACATTTTCAAGCTCACATCCCAGAAATCTTGCTATCGAAGCAAATGCCTCGGTTCTTGCCGGTTTATTGAATTCCATCACGTAGGGTAACAGCAGGCCGTTTCCTTGCCCGTGTGAACAGTGAAGGGCAACACCTATGGGATACTCCAATGCATGTACAACGGCTACCGCTCCATTGGAAAAAGCCAGGCCCGCCATTGTTGCAGCTAATGCCATGCCTTCCCGGGCTTTCACATCGGTCGGTTGTCGCACGGCATTGACCAGGTGGCTGGACACAAGTCGAATGGCTTTTTCAGCAAATGCATCAGCAACCGGATTCTTGCCGGGATAAGGCATGGCCGCTTCGTCATCTTCCTTCATTTCCTCCGGTAACCTGCAGGTGAAGGCTTCAATGGCATGAGTCAAGGCATCCATGCCACTTTCCGCCGTGACTTTAGCGGGGCAGGTTAAGGTGAGCAGGGGATCCACCAATGCCAGTTTGGGGCGCAGAAACGGGCTCAAGGTGCTGACTTTCAACCCGGATTCGGAATCCGTCAAAACCGCAGCATGTGAAACTTCGCTGCCGGTTCCGGCCGTCGTGGGGATGCAGATCAACGGCGTAACCGGGCCCGGTATGCGATCAAACCCAAAATAATCGGAAGGTTCACCCTCATGACTATGAAGGATAGCCGTTATTTTGGCCAAGTCCAGATTGCTGCCACCACCGAGTCCGATGATGACATCGGGAGTCACGTTATTTGCGGTTTCACGAGCAAGTTGTGCGGCATTCAGTGATGGTTCAGCTTCTCCCTCATCAAACAACTCAATGTGTTTAACGGAATCCCCAATGGCTTGGGTCACTTTTTCCACGAGCCCCGCCTCGACCAGGTTATGGTCGGTGATGATCAAGGGGCGGGTGTATCCGTTTCGCTTTAGTTCAGAGGGAAGCTGTTTCAAGACACCGTTGCCAAACAACAGTTTTCCCGCTGAATGAAAATCCCAGTAGGTACGCATGATGATGTTTTCAGTTTTGTAAGGATAGATCTGGCCTTATGCCAGGATATCGTGAATGACATTGCCGGCAATATCCGTCAGGCGGTAATCGCGTCCCTGGAACCGGTAAGTGAGCCGCAAGTGGTCGATACCAAACAGGTGGAGCATTGTGGCGTGCAAATCATGCACATGAAAAGGACGGTCCACTGCTTTGTAACCCAGATCATCCGTATTGCCGTAAGACATCCCACCTTGAATACCTCCGCCGGCCATAAATAGGGAAAAGCCACGGATATGATGGTCGCGACCACTTCCTTGAGCCATGGGTGTGCGGCCGAATTCTCCTCCCCAAATAACCAGTGTATCGTCCAGCATACCCCTTTGTTTGAGGTCGGTAATGAGGGCTGCCGTAGGTTGATCCACTTCATTGGCGGTGGTGACCATGTTTCCCTTCACATTGCCGTGATGATCCCAGCCACGGTGATAGAGGTGGATAAACCGGGTGCCGCGTTCAGCCAGGCGTCTGGCCAGAAGGCAGTTGGATGCGAAGGAGCCGTCTCCTGCTTCGGCTCCATACATGTCCAGAATGTGTTTGGGTTCATCTTTGAGTTCCATCAATTCGGGAACGCTGGTCTGCATGCGAAAAGCCATTTCGTATTGGCTGATTCGAGTGGCAATTTCCGGGTCGGATACCAGATTGTCCTTTTCACGATTCAGGGCATTAATGGCGTCCACAAGACGTCGTTGTTCGCTGTTTTTGACTCCGGGAGGCGAGGACACATAATGAACCGGATCACCATTTGCATTGAACTGAACTCCCTGGAAATTACTCGGAAGAAATCCGCTGTGCCATTGCCGGGAAGAGATGGGTTGAGCCTGCCCACCTTTTCCGACCGAGGTCAAAACCACAAAACCGGGCAAGTTTTCTGTCTCGCTTCCCAAACCGTAGAGCAGCCACGAACCCATGCTGGGGCGTCCGGATACGGATGAACCGGTGTTGATAAAAGTGTGGGCTGGATCGTGGTTGATTTGCTCGGTATGGAATGATCGGATGATGCACAAGTCATCGGCCACACCACCTATCTTTGGGAAAAGGGAACATATCTGCTGTTTTGACTGTCCGTAGGTTTCGAATGGGTGCTGAGGTCCAAGGCAGTTGAGCTTTCGGCCCTGCAATTGTGCAATCGGTTGACCTTGGGTGATGGATTCCGGCATGGGTTTGCCGTCCATTTCAGCCAGCTTGGGCTTGTAGTCGAGTGTTTCCAAGTGACTCGGGCCTCCTGCCATACAAAGGTAGATCACTCGTTTGGCTTTCTGCTGCAAATGCATCGGATGAATGATGCCTGCCCAGGGCTTGGCCCCTATTTCCGCGTTTTGACCAACGGTTTGCCAAGGTTGGAGGTATTGGCTCAAGGCAAGAGAACCAATGCCGACAGTTGAGCGATTGAGGAAACTACGGCGTTGAATGGCGGCGTTCATTGGATTCATAGGTTTTGTAAGTGAATGGGAAATTATTGAATCAATACCGTGTGATGGTTTCGTGAAGATTGAAAAGCGCCCGGGTCACAGCGGTCCACGCGCCCAATTCATCAGGAGGACATTGCACTCCTGCTGTGTTCAATCCAACCTGTATCAGCTCTTTTCCTCGGTCCGGATCCGTACGATAGCCGTCTCTCATATCATTAAGGAGATCTTCCAAAATCTGGAGTTCCTTGTGTGAAGGCGTCCTCAATGTCACTTTTTCAAATGCCTCGCGAATCCGTTCCCGATCCGATCCTTGGCCTTGTATCAGTATTTCTGCGGCATAAGTTCGGGCCGCTTCCACAAAGGAAGGATCATTCAGGAGGCTCAGGGACTGCAGTGGGGTGTTGGAACGCGGGCGTTGGGCGGTGCACTCCTCACGGGTAGGGGCATCGAATGCTTTCAGCATGGGATGCAGGAAGGTTCGTTGCCAGTGGGTGTATAAACCTCTTCTATATTGGGCAGAACCGGTATCATGCTTGTACGTGCGTTTTGGGAAATTGAGTTGAGAATAGTAGCCAGCGGGTTGGTAGGGCCTGACACTTGGCCCGCCGATCTGGTCCATCAAAAGCCCACAGACATCCAGCGCCTGATCTCTGATAATTTCAGCATCCAGACGAAATCTGGATTGTCTGGCGTAGAGTCGATTGTAGGGATCACGCTCCATGAGCCAGTCGCTGGGTGTTGATGCCTGACGGTAGGTTTGCGAAGTGACCATCAGACGGACGATGTGCTTGATGTCCCAACCGCTTTGGATAAATTCGGAAGCCAACCAATCGATCAACTCAGGGTGGGTGGGAGGCGTGCCCTGCGAGCCGGTGTCCTCCATGATCCGCGCCAAGCCATATCCGAAATATTGTTTCCACAGGTGATTTACAAAGTGTCTTGCGGTGAGCGGATTTTTTTCAGAGACAAGCCAGTTTGCCAAATCAACACGGGACAGTTGGCTTCCTTTCGTGTTCAACCCTTCGGAATCAAGGAAATCAGGAATCGCAGGTTGAACAATATCACCCGAGTCATCCATCCAGTTTCCCCGGGGAAGGATGCGCATGGTGCGAGGTTTGACCGACATGGAGACCAGCATGGTTGGTATTTCATTCCTGAGCGCCTCCAGGCGTTTTTTCGCGGAAGCCAACTGAGTGCGCGCATCATCCAGCAGTGGAGTGCGCTTTAGGAAATGTTGAGTGAGTTGCTCGGTCTCTTCCTTGGCTCTGTCTTCGATGGATTTGGTGACAATCCGGTAAATGTCGGCAGGAAGTCCTGTTTCACTCAACGTCGGATCGGGGACCGACGTGGAAGTCAGACGAAACCTTCCGATGAGATGTCGTTCATGCTTCGATGTATGTTTCAGGCGAACGATCAAGGCGTCCGAGGATTGTGGATGATAGACCTCATCCAGTGTTAGCAGCAGTCGCCTGTTCTCCTTTTTACTGGCTCCATCGACTGCCCATCCGGTTTCCTCATTTCCGTCAAGAACGCGTCGGGCGTCGAAACTGTTTTGAGCAAAGTCTGCGGTGGCATTTTTAATCTTGATCGGGACTTCCTCCCCCTCCCGCAGGACCGAAAGAGTGGCTTCGCTTAAGACGAAATTGCCTCCGCCTCGTGAAAGCGAACCTTTGTCCATGGACGGATGCGTCAGGGCTTCCAATCGGATGCCTGTGATGGTTTGCTCCGGAGCAGGTTTCCATTGGACGGTGAAGACTTCTTTTTCTGGATTGGGCCCGCGTGTCAGAATGGAGAGATCCGCCTGTTGAATCCATTCCGTTCCGTTTTCGCTTTCGATGTGGTCGGGCTGAATCGGGTTCCAGGTAAGTCGGCCTTGTGATTCCAAAGTATTCAGTGAAGCTTCCCAAGTTGATTGGGCTTGCGCTAGTTCATCGGTGCACGTGACCAATTGTTTCTCGAGTGTATCGACCATGCTCGCGAGTTGTTCCTGTTCCTGCTCCTGAGGTTTTGAGGGAAGGGGCATTTCGGGTTCCCATACAGATCCGCCGTAAAATCCTTTTTCTTTCAAATCACCAAAGAAGGCTGCCAGGCTGTAAAAATCCTTCATGGTGTAGGGGTCGTATTTGTGGTTGTGGCATTCCGCACAGCCCATGGTGGCTCCCAACCAGACGCCTGCAGTCGTCCTGACCCGGTCGGCGGCATATTTTGCCAAATACTCCTTGTCCTGAGCACCACCCTCGGCGGTGATCATGTGGAGGCGATTGAATCCTGAGGCCACCTTTTGATTGCGCGTTGCATTTGGCAATAAATCACCCGCAATTTGTTCCCGCGTGAAACGATCGAAGGGCATGTTGGAATTGAAGGCATTAATGACATAATCCCGATACGGCCAGACGGAATAGGGTTGATCGCCATGGTAGCCCACCGTGTCCGCATAACGGACCAGATCCAGCCAATGTGTGCTGAGTTTCTCGCCATAAGCTTTGTCAGCCAGCAAAGAGTCCACCATCCGTTCGAAATCCAACGGATCTTCGGATTCTGCAAAGCGTCTGGATGCCTCCACAGATGGGGGGAGACCGGTGAGGTCCAGGTGGAGTCTGCGCGACAAGGTTCTGGGATTTGCCGGGGTTGAAGGTTGAATGCCTTCCCGTTCGAGTTTTGATAAGATGAAGAAATCGATGGGATTGACCGGCCAGTCGGAATCCTTGACTGTCGGCACCTCCGGACGGTGAAGTGGTTCAAATGACCAATGCATTTCCCAGGGAGCTCCTTGTTCCACCCAGGTTTTCAACAGGGCTTTGTCGTCAGGGGATAATGATTTTCCTGACTTTGGGGGAGGCATGATTTCATCTTCATCAGTCGCAAAGATCCGATTGATGAAATCACTTTCATGAGGGGCGCCTTCCTTGATGATCCAGTTTCCATCACTTTGTTTTTTTGCGAAGGATTCTTGGTCCAACCTCAGGTCGGCCTTGCGCTTGTTTGCATCGGGGCCATGGCAATGAAAACATGCGTCCGATAAAATGGGCCTGATCTGGCGGGCGAACGAAATTGCGTCACCTGTCTGTTCGGCTTGTGTAGACAGGGAAACAAGGCACGCCAGGGATATGCCGCAAATGGCGGTTATCGTCTGCAGACCCGAACCCTGTTTGAAAAGGACATGCGTGGTATTCATGATCAAAAGCACATTTCATCATGGAGCTTTCTTTTCAATCAACGCCATGATGGATATTTGGTTTATCGTGAAGGGTAAAGTGGCTTTGATCAAGCATGTTCCTGTGCCCTTGAACAAGTCGGTATGCTGCTTATTAGGGAACCGGAGCGGCAATGATCCGGAAGCTGTGTCATGTCAGGACTCAAAAACAGATCGAGCCGCTTTAACGATTCTTGTTCCCGAAAGACGCAGTTTTAGTTTTTTACGGAAAACTCCGAGGGTTCTCAGGTAGGTGGCGAAGTAGACGCCATTGATCATCCCTTCCAGATTTTCCAAGGATTCTGCTGATGCCAGATCATGTAGCAGGTTCAATTCCGCTTCAACACGTGTTTCGCCCATCCTTAGGATGGTACGATAAAACGGTCGAGCCTGCGGATAGCACGTTTCCAAAATGATGGATTTTGAAAATGCCGGTAGCTCAACAGCATGCGCATTGCATTAGCGCTCTCTAAAATTCTTAAAGACCATAAAGGTTCCACAAAATCCTCCTTTTGGGCCACTTCCGTTCGTTTAGTCTTATTCAGGTTACCTAAGGAACTTAGTACGTATTAGCGCATGTTGGCAAGAGATAATCAAGGATACCGGACCTGCTCTTAGTCAGGTTATCTCAGGGATTCCGCAAATTTTGAGGAATAAGATTTTACAGCCGAAGGGGCCAGGTGGGTTTTGGAGGCAAAATGCTCGTTGGGCATGGACAAGGGCAGTGTGTCGAGTGCTCTTTCGGCTTTCAACACAGACGTCCATTCGGTCCTTATTTGATTCAAATCTTCGGCAAGGTTGGGATTCATGAAACCGTCGGGAAGCGGTGAAAATGCCACATACAGTTTCACGTCTTGCGGAATGGATTGTGAAAATGCGGATGCAGCCTTCTTGTTTGGGCTGGATATGCGGTATTCACGGCTTCCGGTTAACTTATCGGGGTCCAAGGTCCTAGGGTCGAGCGCCGATCCACCATGTTCGTGCATGTAGGTTTCCAGATTTCGGGTAAATCCAAATTGATGGCCGAACTCGACCGATAAGGGGCGAGGTAAAAATTTGAGTATTCTTCCCTGAAAGATATGCGCCCCCAGCCATTGGTCGATAGACTTCCATGTGCGCTTTCGTGAAAGATCGTCCCTTCCGGCCAGGTAGTGTTCCATCCAGGCCACATGGGATCTGGAAGGGGATGACCGTCTCAAGAAATCCGGATGTGTGACCAGAACGACAGCTGAAGGGCGTTTGGAAGAGGATTCGAAATATCGTTGAAGCAATTGGCCAAACGTATCGATGTTCAAAAAACTGACTGTGCCCAGATTCAAGACTTTAACTCCCAGTTGTTCTGAAACAATCGAAGCATCGATATTCATCAGGCAGGATGAATCGCCAATCAGCAGGACGTCTGCGTTGTTTCCCGCCACGGAAGCATCCGCTTGATGTGCCATGATCGTGCGGTCCATATCCCAGGTGTTTCGGGATGACGGGAGGATGGACGCAGACATTCTCAGCAAAAGGGCTCCGGCCGCCAGGAACAAGACCAGAGCGCCGAACTGCCTGATGATCCATTTTGCATCGAATTCGTATAGGTGACTGTTCATGGGGTAATCGTGTTTTAGAATTGGAAATAAATGAACGGACTTCCTGCCGGATTCCAAAATACCGTAATGAGAAAAATGCAAACCGACATCAATCCTGCCTTCAGCCATGTGCGGTGAGGGAGCATGGGATAAATGGTTTGCGTGCGATATTGCCAGATCTGCATGGCCAGCAACGGCAACGTGAAAACCGCAAGGTTCAAGACATAACTACCGATCCAGACCGGAAAGTTGAGAACAAAGATATTGGAGGTGAGTTGGAATATGTGGTCTAGAGACTGTGCCCTGAACATCAACCAACCATAAAAGACCACCACCATGGTCAGAAACCACCCCACAAATGAGGGGATTTTCTTGTCCAAAGCAGTCGCCTGAAACAGGCATAACATGACACCGTGCCAAAGCCCCCACAGAACAAAATTCCATCCGGCCCCATGCCACAGGCCTGCGACCAGCATGGTGATCAGCAGGTTTCGCATGATGCTGCCCGCCTTCCCACGGTTGCCTCCCAGCGGAATGTATAAATAATCTCTGAACCAGGTGGACAGACTGATATGCCAGCGACGCCAGAAATCACTGGGAGAAGTGGCAAAGTAGGGGAGGTTGAAGTTGACCATGAGGTGGAATCCCATCATGGAGGCCAGTCCGCGGGCGATATCCGAGTAACCGGAAAAGTCACAGTAGATCTGCATCCCGAATGCGATGGTTGCCAAAACGACGATGGCTCCATCGACAGCATGCGGACCGTAGATCATATCCGACAACAGACCAAAATTATCTGCCAACACAACCTTCTTGAACATCCCCCAAATCACCAGCCAGAGACCGGATTCGAAACCCATTTTAGTGACCTTACGTTCCGACAAGAACTGGGGAAGCAAGTTGCTGGCACGTTCAATGGGACCCGCGACCAACTGAGGGAAAAAGGAAACATAGGCCAGGAAGGCGACGATATCCTTGGTGGGTTCCACTTTGTTGCGATAGACGTCCAAGGTGTAGCTTAGGCTCTGGAAAGTATAGAAGGAGATGCCGACGGGCAATATGACCTCAAGCAGTGGAAGATTTGTCTGGACTCCAACCGTCTGGAGAACGGTTTGAAAGGAGCCTATGAAGAAGTCCAGGTATTTGAAAATTCCGAGTGCCCCCAAATTGACGAGTAAACTGATCGCCACCAGCTTCTTTCGAGATCCGGGATCTTTTGTCTCCTTGACGCGCAGTCCGATATAATAATCCACCAGGCTGGAACCAAGCAGCAGGAAGAGAAACCGCCAGTCCCACCAACCATAAAACAGATAGCTCGCACCAAGGATCAACAGGTTGCGCTGCGACAGGTTTTTTCTCACCAAATAGTACAGCAGTGTGAAAGCCAGCAGGAACCATAGAAATGTCTCGGAATTAAAAAACATTGAGACAGGGAGATTTCCCAGTTTTGAGCCATTCGTCAAGCCGAGGCTGTGCTTACTTGTTCAACGGAGTCTGATTTTCAGGTCCAAGTCAGTCGTAAATGAACATGCCAATGTTAAACATGTTGGACGGCATCGTGTTCCAGAATCTTATTGACACAGAATGCCCTCGCATTCATCTTTCCACATCAAATGTTGACTGCTTCAACCATGATGAGAAGGCTTAGTGACAGGGTAAAACAGCGCCGCGCGTTTGCGTTTACCCTGATCGAACTGTTGGTGGTCATCGCCATCATTGCCATTCTGGCGGGCATGCTGTTGCCGGCACTTTCAAAGGCCAAGGAAAAGGCTCGACAAATCAAGTGCCTGAACAATCTCAGGCAGCTGGGGCTGGCGACCATCATGTATGCCGAAGACAACGACGGTAAGATCCAGTTGCATGATCCCCTGAACCCCAGTTTTACCTGGGGATCCATCCTGTTTTCCAATCAAAACCTGGGAACAGAAGAATTGTTCCTTTGTCCATCGTACAAACCAAGATTCTTTACGAACTGGTTTCGGACATATGGTATCCGAATTGATCCTCCAGAGGAATTCACCACCGGTGAGTTCAAGAATTTTCTGAAAGTTGACAACATTCGTCAACCATCCGATTACGTTCATATTGCGGATACCAGCAGCCGTGGACGTCTTGGAATCGGAGCCGAGCAGTTTCACACCTTCACCCAGGCAACAGCCACCGAAATTCACGCCCGCCACAACAATGCGGCCAATGGTTGGTTTTTCGATGGTCACACAGAAGCGATGAATCGTTCTCGTCTTGAGGAACTCGGTTACGAAGCCTTGTTCGGGGAAGACGATGAGGAAAGCTACTTCCCGTGAAATTATCCAAGTCGAATGCCATTGCGATCGGAGCGATCGCGGTGGCAGGCATCGTCTTACTCATTTTGTGGCGCCCCACCAGCTCCTATTCCATACATTTGGATACTCGCTTTGAGTCCATGCGCCTTCTGGGGGATTACATCCAGCAGGAAAAGCCGGGGATCAATGTCCTTCTGATGGGGAATCCATTCGTGCAGCGTCCTGATGCAAGCGACAAGATTCAGGATCATGATACCATGGGGCATGAAGGACTCCTGGCGGGGCTTGGGGAGACGGCCAAGGTAAGCAAGGTTTATCCTGAACTCAGCGATGACTACCTGAATGATCCCAATTCGGTCTTCATTCCGCCGAGATCCAAAACCCCGCTGAGTTTTATCGTGGAAGCGGCATCGTTTCAAAGTCTGGCTGAAGCTCATTCCGATCACCAGGTTGTGGTGAGTTTGATTGGTTTACCGAAGGGGATTCAAAAACAGACCATTTGGAAGGAATCCGATCCCACTTCCTTTGCGTTGCTACTACCGGATTTCCGCTTGCTGGGACGAAGTTCGGACGTCATCGCCCAGTTTGAGAACGGTAAAATCCTCGCGGTGGTGATCAAGGACGCCGAAACAGGCGAACCTCTTGTTGTTCACAAAGGCAACGCCGCACAGGTGATCAAAGCACAACCAAAATCCTTTGGCTGGTAAGAGCCTGACATGGAATCCGGTTGTGAGCTCCTGATGCTATTCAGAAGCACGCAAGGCTGTTCCCAGGCGTTTGATGCCCTGTTGAATTTCACTCAGGGTTGCGTTGCCATAGCTGATCCGCATGGCGTGATCGGGTTTGTTGGGCTGAAGATCTTCCCCGTAAGTGTAACTCCCAGGCACATACATGACCCGTTCCTTCAGGCATGCTTTGAACAATTTGCTGCCAGGGCCCGTGGAAACATGATCAGGTGCATTGGCCCAGACGTAGAGCCCTCCGGAGGGTCGGTTCCAGGTCATGCTGTCGGAAAAATATTTTTCAATACTTTGACACATCCACTCTGCTTTCTTGTGGTATTGGGCTTGGAGCTGCTTCAGGTGGCTGGCGTAAAGTCCTGAAATAAGCGCTTCTTCAACAACCGCCTGCAAAAGATTGGCCGTGCCGAAATCATGGTTTCCCTTGATACGGAGAAGGATGGTTCGAAGGGGTTCCGGTAAAAAGCCATAGCCGACTCGAATCCCCGTGGCAAACGGTTTGCTGTAGGTGCCTGAATAGATCACCCGATCGCGTGCGCGCGGCAGGGTCAGCATGGAAGGCTGTTCAGGAGTATTTGGAAATTTGAGTTCCCGATACGCTGCATCTTCAAGGATGTAGATGGGGTGCCCCGCATCTTTTTCGTAGGATCGCACCAGTTTAAGAATCGCTTTCTTTTTTGCGTGCGATGTGGAGTAACCCGTCGGGTTCTGGAAATACGATACAAGGTAAAGCAATTTGACTCGAGACAGTTGGCCTGTTCGTTTCAATGTTTCGAGAGTTTCCTTGAGGAGCTTGATGTTCAATCCATCCGGTTCCATCGGAATGCTTCTGCTCTGAACACCAAAACTCTGCAACATACCGAGGTAAACGAAGTAAGTGGGTGCCTCCAGGAGCACGATATCTTCTTTATCGAAAAGTGCTTCACTGAGGAGGTAGAGAAACTGCTGGCTCCCATGGGTGATGAGGACACGATCTGACCGGTAAGCAGGATGGTGTTCATCTTGACCATCCAACAATGCGGTATTGGATGCCGTCAGTTTTCTCAAAATGTCACGTCCGGCTCCGACTCCATATTGGAGTATCTCCATGCTGCGTTTCTTGGTGCGCGTGATGGTCTTGAAAATCTTCTGCACTTCGGCTGCTGGCAGCGAAGGCCCATCGGTAAATCCCGCAGCAAGGGAAATCAAATCCGGGTATTTCAGCTTCTGATCCATCAACCATGAAATGGGCGGCGCTTCGATGCGCTGGGCCAATTCAGACAGATGGTCGATACTTTGTTTTCCGGCAGCGGCGATCTTCGTCATAGGGAAGGGATAGGCAAGTGATGGGCTGGAGTCCAGTTTAATACGGATGTATTGAACAAAGTCACTATGGTTGGGGTGATTTCAGGTGTTCCATGAATGTTTTGATGGCGGGTTCGAGCGATCTCACGCGTTCCCACTCCGCGTCGTTGTGGTCGCCCGATATTTCACACAGCCATTTCGGTGATCGGGCTGCTTCATAATTGCGTTCGGCATGGTGGAATTGAATCAGGGAATCTTCAGGGCTGTGAAGGATCATTACGGGCTGATGCAGTTCTCGTAATTTGGAATGGGTGTCATGCTGAATGGTGGAAACCAGGCGAACTGGTAGGAATGGGAATAATTCAGCCCCCACATCGGGGATGCTGGTAAAGGTCGAATGAAGGATCAAACCGGCAGTGTTTCCATCTTTGGCGACCTCGGAGGCCACTCCACCTCCCAGGGATTTTCCGAGTAGAAGAATACGGTCGCTCGAATAGCCGTTTTTTAATGCCCAGGCAACGACCGCTCTCAAATCTTCATAGGTTCCGGCTTCGGATGGTCTTCCCTCACTTTCCCCATAGCCCCGGTAATCGAAGGTCAGGACATTGAATCCCAAATGAAGCCAGGTCTGGTAAAGTGATTGGCGGTGACTGATATTACCGGCATTTCCATGCGCAAGGATCAGCAACCAATCCTTGTATGCTGCTTCAGGAATGGCCGGAAGAAACCATGTCTGCAGGAGGTATCGCCCGCCGGACAAGACCTGGAAATCCACTCCATCCGGTGAGATCTCATCGATGGAAGAAACCAGACGCCGACTTGGCTGATAGGTTTGCTTCCATTCAAACCAACGCAAGCCAAAGTAGAGCAGTCCCAGCGCACAAAGTAATTTGGCAATCCACCACACGCGATTGGATTTTTTTGAGACGCCCTTGGATATTGGGTTTGGATTCCGCCCAAAACTCATAACGCCTCACATCAATCAAGATCCCTTAAGGATCGTGGTCATGGCCTCGAGGAAACGATCCACATATTTGGCCTGTGATGATTCACCCATCAAGCCGACTCGCCAGATCTTTCCTTTCATGGGGCCCAGTCCAGCGCCGACTTCAATTTGGTAGTCCGCAAGAAGACGCTGTCGGACGGTGGCCTCATCGACACCTTCGGGAACTGTTACGGCATTCAACTGCCAGAGCTGGTGGCCTTCTTGCGAGGCAATGCCCAGATCAAGAGACTTCAGGCCTTCCACCAGTCGCAGGTGGTTTTGATGGTGTCGTTCCCATCGGGCTTGAAGACCTTCTTCCAGGATCAGGCGGAGTGCTTCGTGCAGGGCGTAGTTCATGGATATGGGGGCGGTGTGATGGTAGACGCGTTCGCTGCCCCAGTACCCGGACAGCATATTGACATCCAGATACCAGCTCTGAACTTTTGTTTTTCTGTTCTGAGCCGTCTCAAGGGCCTTGGGACTGAGTGAAACAGGGGCCAATCCCGGAGGGCAGCTCAGGCACTTTTGAGTGCCTGAATACACAGCGTCGATATTCCAACCGTCAATGTTCACCTCACATCCTCCCAGGGAAGTAACCGTGTCCAGAAGCATCAGTGCACCGGCTTCATGGGCGATTTGCGAAATGGTTTCCACGGGTGTCAGAGCGCCTGTGGATGTTTCTGCATGCACCAGTGCAACCAGTTTGGGAGAACATCCTGCAACGGCTTCCTTCACTTGCTCCGGGCGAATGATTTCTCCCCAGGGCGCTTCCACTTTGATGACCTTTGCGCCGCATCGTTCGGCAAGGTCTGCCATGCGCATGCCGAAAACGCCGTTGATGCAAATAACCACTTCGTCGCCAGGCTCGATCAGGTTGACAAAACAAAATTCCATCCCCGCACTACCAGTGCCACTGACTGGAAAAGTCATTTCATTTTTTGTTTGAAACACTGATCGCAGCATGGATTTGATCTCTTCCATCATTTGTATGAAGGATGGATCCAGATGACCGAGCAGGGGATTGGCCATGGCGGTGAGCACAGTGGGAGCGGCATTGCTTGGGCCGGGGCCCATCAAAAGACGTGTTGGCGGATTGAATGTATCGAATGCTTGCATGCCGCTTTTCTAAGGGGAAACGGCTGGATTGGCAATGTTGTAAAAAAACTTCGGAAGATCCTTGATGCCGGGTACGACATCTGCTTTCTTTTTCGGCGTTTGTCCCGTTCGCAGGGAATGCGGGCGTGGGTTGATTCCTCTTGTACAGGGAACAAAAGAAGGAATATTGATTTTATGAGAGAACATTCACCAGAATCCGTGCATCGTTACTCGGCAAAACGCACCGTTGTGCCGATCAACTTTTCTTACTTCGCGCCCAAGGCCAAATCTGTCCAGGTGATTGGAGATTTCAACCATTGGGATGGAGCCGATCATCCCATGCAGCGAATGCCTGATGGCGCCTGGTACCTTCAACTCCCCTTGACATCAGGTCAGCATCGTTATCTGTTCCTGGTGGACGGTGAGCCCGTTCTGGATCCGCAGGCAAACGGTGTCACACGGACTGAGGAAAATATCCGCGTCTCCTTGTTGATGGTGAGCTGACGGATGACAGATGCGTAAACGAACGATTTGACGTTTGGTAAAGCAGGGACGGGGTGAGTTCTCAGTCTTAAGCAGACAATCTGAACATTATGTCTACTTCACGTGCTGCATAAGCTCTTGCCAACCTTTGAAAACAAGTCTGTCGATCCATTGCGCAGATCGGGTTCAGTTGTTTTGCTTTGAAGCACGTTTTTGGGCGAAGAATGTTTGAATCAATGATCGGCATTCCTGTTCCATGACTCCGCTGCTGATATTGCAATGATGATTCAGGGTTGGGAATTGCAGGATGTTTAAAGCGGATCCAGCTCCTCCGGCTTTGGGGTCCGCCAGACCGAATATGACGCGTTTGATGCGTGTGTGTACGATCGCGCCCGCGCACATAGGGCAGGGTTCCTTGGTGACAAACAGAGAACAACCGTTCAAACGCCAATCCCCTATGGCAGCTTGTGCCTGGGTCAACGCCAGCATTTCCGCGTGGGCAGTCGCGTCCTTGAGTAGCTCAACCTGATTAAAGGCTCGTGCGATAATGGTTCCTTCATGGACGATGATGGCTCCCACGGGCACCTCATCAGCAGTATAAGCACGTCGGGCCAGCCGGAGAGCTTCATTCATGAAAAAGTCGTCACTTTGTCGGTCAATCATGGGATTCTTTCGTATTGAATGATCCACCCTGGAGCAATTGCCAGTCAAATGCGCCCGAGGAGCTGCAATGGCAGTGGATGGTGAAAAATTGGTTTCGGTATTTCCAGAACATGGGCCAGATGAATGCCTTGTCGGTAGCAGGCAAGTCGAGATGCTCCAAAGCCGGTCTTGAGTAAAATTCAAAAGAACCTTCCGGATGTGGCGGAGGGCAATAGGACATGGGATGTCGATACTCGAATAGAAACATCAGCCAATGGTCCTTGCCTTCATAAGCCGTTTCACTGACCACCCCGGTGAGGTGGAAGTCTTCAGGTTGAGCTTCCAGTCCGAGTTCTTCCCTGGACTCGCGAGCGGCGCATTGGTGTGGGGACTCACCTTTGTTTTGGATGAGTTTGCCCCCGGGGGGACTCCAAAGGCCCTGGTTGGGCGATTTGTTGCGTTGGATCAGCAGGACTCGATCGTCGGGATCGAAACAATAGATCAATGTGGAAATCTGCATGGTGGGCAAGGAAATCAAACCAGCTCGAGAATGTCCGCATCCATTTTCATGGCCGCAGCTTGCCCGATGAAATCCAGCCTGAGAAGGACGGTGCTGACTCCATAGCGGTTTTCCACCCATCCTTCGATGCCTCGCATGGGGCCGGAACGAATCATTACCCTTTTGCCAATGCCAATTTCCGGGGCCAGCTGGATATCGTAGCCTGATTCAACGGCTTCCAGAATATCCCCGAGTTGTTGGTAAAACTCTTCCTGATCGGGCACGTCCAACAGGTTGGCTACATAGTCGCTTTGGTAAACTTTTTGCCGCTTGAGCGGGTGGATGTTCAGGAATATGTATCCCGGGAACAAAGGTTTATCGAATGAAACCGTTTTGCCTTTGTATTTGTGGACGGTCTTGATGGTCGGAAGAACATGCTGCAAGGACTCCCGGTCCAAATAGTGTTGCAGTTTTTTCTCACATCGGGGGCGCGTATGCGCAACAAACCACAATGTATCGGTGTCCGCATACATGGGTTCTGTTTCCCCGGTGTTCCTTCCTTGGATGGTTCTCATCATTCGACTGTCAATGATTCCGTCCTTGCCCGTGTTGCTCGAATTTCCGCATGGGATAAGAGCTCACAATCAAGACCCCAAATTTGTTACCAGCAGACCATGGGTGTGTCAAATCCGGGCTCGAAAGAATCTTGGGGATGCAGGCGCGCATTACCTGCTTGCGTCACTAACAGGGTTGCCCACTTCTTTTAGGCTTAAGGTAAACGTTTTTGTAGGTCCTGGAGGTAGGTGTTGGCTTGTTCGGATCCTTCTTCAGGAGCCCAATCCGCAAAATACTCCGGTTTGTTGGGGGTATAGGGGCCTTCCTTGATTTCGAGGACGACACTTTCCTGTTTCTTTGGAAACAAGGTATGCCATGTGTTTGGGGGCAGCTCAACCGCTGTGAGGGGGCCGGATGGATCGATTGTGAAATGGTCCTTCACATTGCCTTCGTCATCAAACGTTACCAGACAGCTGGTTCCACTTACAGCAATCAAAAGCTCCCATTTGTTTGGTTGAGGGTGTCGATGGGGACGGACATAGGTGCCTTCCGTCAGGGCAATACAGAGGCGTTGGACAGGAGCTTCCAGGGTTTCATGAAGGTTGAAGTGACTTCGCCTTCTTGGAGACCGCCTTGCATCTTTCAGGCAACTGTCGATAAGAGTCGTATCGATTTTTTTAACCATGGAAGTTGATGGCTATTCGTTCATTTTCAGGAATTTCTTAATATGTCTCAGAAAATTCGGGAGCTGCTGGATAGAGATCAACTGACGTTTTGCCTGTTTGTCCGGTTGAGCAGGGGAGCCCATCCATTTTTCGCCTTCTGGAATAGAATGCATCACGCCCGACTGAGCCGCAACGACGACTTTGTCTCCAATACTGATGTGCCCGGCAATCCCTGTTTGTCCAGCCAAGATGACATAGTTGCCTACCTTGGAACTGCCGGCAATCCCTGTTTGGGCAATGATGATGGAATGTTCCCCCACTTGAACATTGTGGCCGAGCTGGACGAGGTTATCGATTTTGGTACCTTTCCCGATTCGAGTTGATCCTAATGCTCCGCAGTCAATGGTCGTGTTGGCTCCGATTTCCACATCGTCTTCTATCACGACATTACCTATTTGGGGTATTTTTCGATGAAAACCCTGGTCCAGGACATATCCATATCCGTCCGAACCGATCACAGCTCCGGCGTGAATCCGGACACGCTTGCCTATTTTGGTGGAGGGATAAAGGGTTACCTGGGGGAAAATAGCGGATTCATCCCCAATGCTGGCGTGTGTGCCAACATAAACGTGTCCGCTCAGAACGGCACCTTCGCCAATGACTGCACCGGCTTCAATGATGCAGTTGGGGCCGATGTGGGCGGATTCTGCAACTGTCGCGGATGAAGAGACCACTGCTGTCGGGTGAATGCCCGGTTTGGGCTTATTGTCGGGATACAGCAAGGTCAATACTTTGGCGAAACCAACACGGACGTTGTCAATCTGGATAACAGTTTTGTCCGTTTTGACTTCTCCTTTTGGAATCAGTATGGCGGAGGCCTTGCTGTTCAGGGCCGCTTCCAGGTATCGCTCGTTTTCGGCGAATGTTAAAAATCCTTCCTGCGCTGTGTCTGCCGGAGCAATTCCGACGATTTCAATATCTGGATTGCCTGATAAAACACCGCCTACGTGGTCCGCGATTTGTTGTGTGTTGTGTGTTGGCATGGTTTGGTTGCTTGTGGTTTGCCTCTTCTGAATGGGATCGTATTTTACGAAACCCCGGATGCGGACACTTTCAAACAGGTTAATCCGGTTCGTTGATTCCGCGTCGCTTGATGATTTGATTTGTTGTGTTCAGCACCAGGACTTTTGGTGTCCAAATCCTGGCTTCCTCCTGGGCCATGTTGGCAAAAGTCATGATGGTGAGCCGGTCCCCGACGTTTCCCAAATGCGCGGTGGCGCCGTTGAGGATGATTTCCCCTTTTCCTGACTCACCCGGAATGGCATACGTTTCAAAACGGCTGCCATTCGCCATGTTACCGCACAACACTTTTTCATACGGGAGTATGCCGCACAGATCCATGAGGTCCTGTGAGATGGTCATGCTGCCTTCGTAGTCCACACATGCCTCGGTCACCGTGGCAAGGTGTAATTTCGATTTTAAGATCTGTATCCACATAACTTCAAGTCACGCGTTGACTTGCTTCCGCGAGGTCTTTATAAAGCACGGATTGACCGAATCAACATTTAAACTTTAGAAGCGTAAGCAAGGAATTATGTCCAAAACACTTAAAGTTGGCATGATCGGCTACCGGTTCATGGGGAAAGCTCACTCCAATGGTTGGAGACAGGCACCTCATTTCTTTCCGTTGAAAGCCGACATTGAAATGCACACCATCTGTGGTCGCAACAAAGAAGCTCTGGAGGCATCGGCTAAAGAGCTTGGTTGGAACAATATTTCAACCAGTTGGGAGGAAGTGATTAACAATCCTGAAATTGACATTGTTGACATCAACACCCCCAACGATTCCCACGCTGAAATTTCCATTGCCGCCGCCAAAGCCGGCAAGCATGTGCTGTGCGAAAAACCCCTTGGAATGACCGTTGCCCAGTGTCAGGAAATGGTGGATGCAGCCAAAGAGGCTGGCATCGTCCACATGGTCTGTCACAATTACCGTCGTATCCCGGCCATTGCGCACGCCAAGAAAATGATTGAAGAGGGCGCCATCGGTGATATTTACCATTACCGCGCAAGGTATGCTCAGGACTGGATCGTTGATCCGGAATTCCCGCTGGTCTGGCGCCTGCAGAAGGGCATCAGTGGCAGCGGTGCTCACGGTGACATCAACGCGCACATTATTGATCTTGGACGCTACCTGGTGGGTGAATTTGATGAGGTTTGCGGCATGATGAACACATTCATCAAACAACGCCCTATCGAAGACTCCTCCGGCAAAGGCGATGGCTTGGGCGGTGCCGGCGGCAAAACCATGGGCGAAGTCACCGTGGATGACGCAGCACTGTTCATCGGCAAATTCCAGAATGGTGCGGTGGCCAACTTGGAAGCCACCCGTTTTGCTTTGGGACGCAAAAACAACATTGTTATTGAAATCAACGGTTCCAAAGGATCCCTCTACTTCGATTTCGAAGATATGAACCGACTCAAATGGTTTGATAACACTGTTTCCAGCGATCGTCAGGGTTTCAGTGACATACTTGTCACTCAACCAGGCGGAGACCATCCTTTTGTCGGTCAGTGGTGGCCTCCGGGGCACATCCTGGGATACGAACATACCTTCGTTCACACATTGGCAGATTTTGTCAATGCGGTTGTTGATGGTAACGCAGTTCAACCGACATTCGAAGACGGCATGCGCAATCAACGCGTCATGGAAGCCGTCGAAGAATCAGCCGAATCCCGTCAGTGGGTCAAGGTGTAGGCTTTTTAGCGATGAATTCGTGATTGGAAAGCGGTTCCTTCAATTGGAACCGCTTTCTTGATGTATATCCAGAAAAAATGGGCCGTTTGTCGGCTGGATATGGGAAGTTGGATTGTTTTTCTCTTCCCCGTGTTTTTGATTAACACTTGAAACCTTTTGGGGGAAACCCAACTATTTGAACCATGAATCGTATTGAGGAACGTTTTGCCGATCTGAAGCGCCAGGAGAAGAAGGGGCTGGTGGTCTACATTGGCGCCGGGGATCCGGATTTGGAGGCAACCCGCGAACTGGCTCTCGCCTTCGACAAGGCCGGGGCGGATGTGCTGGAACTGGGGATCCCCTTCAGTGATCCTCTGGCCGATGGGCTGGTCAATCAATTGGCCGCGCAGCGTGGATTGGATTCCGGAACAACACCAGCGGGCCTTTTGGATACGGTTAGATCCATCCGAAAGGATTCCCAAATTCCCATCGTCTTTTTTGTTTACTATAATTTGCTCCACCGATATGGACTTGAGCGATTTATCAAGGACAGTGCGGATGCCGGAGCGGATGGGATTCTGATTCTTGATCTACCACCCGAAGAATCGGAGGACTACAGCCAACTCATGCAGGATGCCGGGTTGTGTCCGGTCTTTTTAATCGCTCCGACCACTCCCGATGAAAGAATTCAATCCATTGTCGAGCACGGCAAAGGGTTTATCTACTATGTGTCACGAGAAGGTGTGACCGGGATGCAGTCCAGCATCTCTTCGACCATTTCAGATATGACAGGCAGCATTCGCAAACGCACAGATCTTCCCATTGCGATTGGGTTTGGGATTTCCAATCCGGAGCAGGCACAGCAGGTGGCGACTTATGGGGACGCGATCGTTGTTGGTAGCGCTGTTGTGAATAAGATCGCCGAACAGGGCAAGTCCGATTCACTTGTTCCTCACGTCGCTGGATTTGTTGAATCCTTATCCAAAGCCATCAAGTGATTAGCCGACTTGGGTGAAACATGAAAAAAAGTGACCGTTACATTCTTATCATGGCAGGGGGACGTGGGGAACGATTCTGGCCTGTCAGCCGGGAAAAAACGCCCAAACAACTCATCCGTTTGCTGGGGGATCAATCCTTTCTACAGCAAACAGTCGATCGAGTGCTGGAGGTCGTGCCGTTGGAAAACATCCTGATCATTACCAATCAGGCTCAAACCACCGAAGTCAAAAAACAACTGCCCACCTTGCCGGCACAGAATGTCATTGCCGAGCCGTGTGGTCGGGATACCTGTGCGGCCATTGCATTGGGAGCGGCTTTGGTGGCGCAGCGAAACCCGAAATCCACCATGGCGGTGTTGCCTGCTGATCACTTGATTCAAGATCAAAAAAAGTTTCAGCGTGTCATGACCGATTGCTTTCAAATGGCATCGAGCAGTGACGTGTTGGTAACGATCGGCATTCGTCCCACCGAACCTGCGACCGGGTATGGTTACATCCGGACCGGACCGGAGCTAAGCACGGATTTTGGGAGAGCGAAGGGCAGGACGGCATTTTGGAAAGTACGTCAATTTGTTGAAAAACCGAACCTGACGAAAGCCAAACGATTTCTAAAATCGGGTGAATATCGTTGGAACGCCGGTATGTTCGTTTGGTCGGTTGAGACGTTTTTAAAAGCCCTGAAGGAGCATCAACCTCAAATGGCTGATGCCTGTTCAAAGTGGACCGAGCTGGCAAAACGCCCCACCGCTTTGAGTCGTGCCCTGAAGAAGGATTACCCCAACATCGAGCGGATCTCGATCGATTTTGCGCTCATGGAAAAGGCCAGTCATGTCGTGATGGCTGATGGCGGTTTCGATTGGGATGATCTGGGGTCCTGGACGGCTTTGGAACGGCATATGAAATCTGACAGCCATCAAAACTGTTGCCGGGGCGAACTGGTGCAATTGGATTCTTCCGGAAACATTATCTTCGATGCTCGAAGAAAGCAGGGGAGCCCCATTGCTTTGATTGGGATCAAGGACTGTATCGTGGTCCAGACGGATGACGCCTGTATGATTGCCGCCAAATCCCACGATCAACAGATCAAGCAATTGGTGCAATTGCTTGCCAGGGACGATCGGTTTCAGGGATTGAAATAGATCTCAGAGATTTTCGGCAAGTGGTTTAATTCCGCACATGTGGAATCATTGACGCAGATATTTTAAAGCCGACTCGATTCCGTTGGGCATGGCAGGGATTCCAACAGTTCTGTCACCGTTTTTTCCAATCCAGGAAAAATGAAGTCTGGTTCAATTTCAGTCAAAGGAGCCAAGACAAAACTTCTAAGATGTGCCCGGGGGTGTGGGAGAGTCAGATATTTTTCGCGACGAATGATCGAGCCAAAGCAGATGAGGTCGAGATCGATCACTCTCGCTTCATTCATGATGCCTGATCTCGTTCTCCCGAGACTTGCTTCAAGTTCCAATAGACGTTCGAAAAATGACTCGGGCAGTGTGCCTTCTTTGACCGTGATGGATACCGCAGCATTGATGTAACTTGGCGAACCCTCCGGGCAATGGACCGGAGCGGTCTGCCACAAAGAAGAATGCTTGGGTTTGTTGCGGCTCAGATCACACAGTTTCTGTATGGCTTCCCGAACCTTTTTTTCCGGATTCCCCAGGTTGGCCCCAATGGCGATCAATACAGGGATTGTGGAGCCGCTGTTTTTTATATGCGGATCACCCACGCTAACTTAATCCTAATACATCCTGCATGGAATATAAACCGGGTTGTTGTTTCACCGCCCAACCGGCAGCTCTGAGTGCGCCATTGGCAAAGGTGTCCCGACTGGATGCTTTATGGGTCAATTCCACACGTTCGCCTTGAGTGGCAAATACAACCGTATGATCCCCCACAACATCTCCCCCACGCAAGGAATGCATGCCGATTTCTTCTTTGGTACGGGCACCGACAATGCCCTCACGACCGTGCCGAATGACTTCGCTTAACTGTGCCTGTCGAACCTCGGCGAGAATTTCCGCAAGAGTAGCTGCGGTGCCGCTGGGCGCATCACGCTTCATTCGGTGATGCATTTCGATGACCTCGAGGTCAAAATCCGTCCCGAGGATTTCAGTTGCCTTGCGTGTCAACCAGAACAGGGTGTTGACACCCGTGGAGTAATTCGAGGCCCATACCATCGGAATCCGTGTGGCCAGTTCCTGGATGGCGGCGCGATCGGTCTCGGTATGGCCTGTTGTACCGATGATAATGGCTTTGCCTGCCTCAGCGCATTGTTCTGCGAATGTTCGTGTTACTTCGTGAAAACTGAAATCGATGACCGCGTCGGCTTGCTCCAACAAGGGCGTCAATTCATCTCCCATATCAATCCCGCCGACGACGTTTAAATCCGAATGTTCCTTGGCGCAACGTATTAATGCTTCGCCCATTCGGCCCTTGGATCCGGTAATGATGATGTTAGTCATGCTGTTTCTTGAGTCGCTCAGGTTTAAATTCTCTGAATTTTAATTGTTCTCCGTGGATCGAGTCATTTTGGATGTTGTTTTTTATCCTGTCTCCACTTGTCACCTGACGGTGAGCAACGTATTGTTCGCAGATTCAGTTTTATTATGCAAACCAATGACACTAGAAATATGAAAGCAACACCTGGTTCGAAGATTTGGAGAATCAAGACGAATTTGGCTGCCCTGGGGGTGGCTTGCCTGTTGACCTCGACAGCCAAGGCTGAACTGCCTGCGGTAAGTTTAAAGCCTTTTGCCGAAGGATTCACTTCGCCGGTTGCCTTGACACCACTGAACGATGGCAAGGGCACTTTGATTCTGGCTGATCAGGTCGGAACCGTATACCTCGTATCATCTGGGGGAATTGTCAGAGGGCAGCCTTTTCTCTCATTATCGCACCGCTTGACAAAGCTGAATCTTGGCTTTGATGAACGTGGTATCCTGGGGGTGGTGGCACATCCGGATTTCAAGGAAAACGGGAAAATCTATGTGACTTACGCCGCTCCACTCCGCGCGTCTGCGGCCAAGGATTGGGATCATACTACCCATGTGTCCGAGTTTACCACCATGTCTGGCGATAGTGAGCGTATCGACCTGGATTCCGAAAAAGTGCTTTTGAAATATGATCAACCTTATTTCAATCATAATGCCGGTTCCTTGGCGTTCGGTCCAAGTGATGGATTCCTGTACATTGCCACAGGCGATGGAGGCAATGCCAATGGAACAGGCATCGGTCATTCAGAAATAGGAAACAGTCAGGATTTCACCAATCTTTTGGGCAAGATTCTGCGGATTGATGTCAATCAAGGGAATCCTTACGCCATCCCTTCCGGTAATCCTTTCCAGGGTGATGGGCAAAAGCGAGAAATATATGCCTTGGGCTTAAGGAATCCCTGGCGCATAAGCTTTGACCGTGCAGGATCTCATGAGTTGTTTGCTGCGGATATTGGGCAAAACCTGTTTGAAGAAGTCAATATCATCACCAAAGGAGCGAATTATGGATGGAATGTCCGGGAAGGATTGCATCCGTTCAATCCAGACAAGCCACGTCAGGTTCCTGAAACAGGCGTCAACAAAGATCTGCAAGGAAAGCCCTTCGCTGATCCGATCTTCGAATACAAAAATATCAATGCGTTCAGAAATGATCCCGAAGCATATGGCATCAGCGTTACCGGAGGTTATGTTTACAGGGGGGATAGCATTGAAGGATTGCAGGGACACTATGTATTTGCGGATTGGAGTAAGAATTGGGCTTTGCCAGGAGGTGTGCTTCTTGCGGCGTCAAAGGATGCATCCGGCAATTGGGCGGTTCAGACGCTGGATGCAGAAGGCCCTACAGATGGGAAGTTAAACGCCTACATCACCGCATTTGGTGAGGATGACAAAGGTGAACTCTACGTCCTCACCACAGCTTCCAACGCTTTGATGAACAAAAAGGGGGGAATTTACAAGCTTGTTGCCAAATAAAGCTGAAACGGATGGTTTAACAAAATCAAAAGCCCCGCTGAAAAATTCTGCGGGGCTTTTTTATTGTTCTTGCTTGGATCCGAATTGGAAACAGCAATGAGAATGGTGTGCGTGCGGTTGTTTATTCGATGACGAAAATGGCTGTATTGGTTCTCCAGATGGTTTCGGTAGCCCAAAGATTGACCGGTTGGAAGGAGCCCCCATAGTTCAAGGATCGGGCGCTGCCGTCCGACATGGCATAAACAGATGATCCGTTTTCACGGGATGACGAATTGCCGTGACGTCCATGTTCGACTTCACGAATATCATTTCCAAATCCCTCTAGAAAATCCATGTAAAGTGCCAATGAATTCTCTTTCTTTTCCCCGAAAACAACCGTGTCGGAAGGTTGCTTGATGGCGCTTTCATTGAATGATCTTCCGGTCAAGGCTGCCAGATTGTAGTCACGCTTCATTCGGGCGAGGTAATGATCATTCCAACCATTCATGATGTAGGATCTGGTAACTTTATCCGCCACATTGATCTGTTTACCGGAGAGCTTATTGTTCCTGTCCGTCGGGCAGCGAAGCATGTTGGTGGATTGAAAATGATCGTATAGCGAGCCGGGCCAACTGGTCGGCACGTTTCCGTCAATATCGGAAATACCGTCGGCTCGGGCAGGAAAGTTTCCTTTCCAATCATCACGATACAACTGCGAGGATAATCCCAGTTGTTTGACCTGGCTCAAGCACTTGATGCGTTGAGCTGACGCTTTTGCATTGCTCAATGCCGGTAGGAGCAATCCTGCCAGAATGGCAATAATAGCGATCACCACCAAGAGCTCAATCAACGTGAAACCCAAGCTTTGTTTGCCTTGATTACTATCAGAAACACCTCTGAGACTGACTACATCAACCTTAGAACGACTGCTTCCAGACAACCCGATACGACTATACACATCCATAAAATTAATAAAACAACGTCGAACAATATAGCATGGTTTGACGTCTGTGCAAAAAGTTATGACATCTCCTGTTCAATGACAGATGTCTTTCTGATTGAGAAAAGCAGATAATATGCCTTTATCAGAGATGAGATCAGGTGGTTTATTGCGAGGATTTTTTTTGGGATTCCCTGTGTTCCAGCTTATTGAGGATTTTTAAACTCACTTCATCTGTGAGAACAAGGGAATCTGCCGGAACTGTATGAGTAAGAAAGACATTGGCCCCGATGGTGCTGCGTGCGCCAACCACTGTGTCGCCGCCCATGATGGTGGCATTGGCATACAATGTGACACGCTCTTCTATCGTAGGATGGCGCTTGATGCCTTTCAGGGACTGGCCTCCTTTCAAAGAACGTCCGATGAGAGCCACACCTTGATACATTTTGACATGATTTCCAATGACACTCGTTTCTCCGATCACGGTTCCGGTTCCGTGGTCGATGAAAAAATGAGTGCCGATTTTTGCGCCAGGGTGCAGGTCCATTCCGGTTCTCGCATGTGCCCATTCGGTCATGATGCGCGGGATCAGGGGAATGTTCCTTGTGTGCATTTCGTGAGCCAGCCTTTGAACCGCGATGGCTTCAATAAATGGGTAGGCAACAATGACTTCGTTCTTGTTTAAAGCCGCCGGATCTCCGTTGAAAGCGGCTTCTACGTCTGTTTGAAGTATTTCCCGGAGCGCCCGCAACATGCCCAGCACCTCGGAGGTCACTTTGTGTGAAAGCGATCGTGTCTCCTCTTTTTTCAGACCTTCGGGTGGAATGTGTAGAAAACTCTTATAAACTTCGTCTTCCAATCTGCCAAAGACACTGTCCATCAAGTTGGCTGTCTCGATCCGTAGTTCACATGAATGGATTAAATGATCGTCAAAAAAACCAGGAAACAGCAACCTCAGGAGATCCTGAGTGATTTCCGAGATGGTTGATTTGGATGGGAGATTGACGCCGTCAAGGTGGTTGATTCCTCCCATTCCTGCATAGGAGGCCAACAAATCATTCGTCAACTCTGTGATCAATTTATTCACGACATGTAGTATAGTCCGAGTGCATGGATACGGCAAGTTGTGGCTTGTCGATGTTAAAGTGCGTCATTATGGATGAGCCGAAAAATCATACCGGCTTCTTCAATTGGCAGTTTCATGTAGTTGACCAAAGTTCTCTTCAGGGTTGTCCACTCGTCGTCTATCAATGACTGTTTGGCCTGCACGCGGTAGTTTGTCAAATGCCTGGGCCAAGTGAGCATGACTTCCTGGTTTAGCAAGAACACATTCAGGAAGGGGGTGTCTCCGCCATCATGAAACGGCATCAACCAGATCATATGATCTTCGTAAACCGGGACAATTGACATGGTGTCGTTCAATCGCAACGGGAAGATGTTTCTGAACCGTCCTTGGATTGATCCGGATTCCAGGACAGGGATACGACGTCCGCTTTCCGGTAACCATTCTTCATGGAATTCAATGAGTACAGCCCCGTCCAGACTGGCAGATCCATTAATCTTGATCGGGGGCAATTGAGTGCCATCTTTTTGCTCAGTCAGTGAAATAATCAGAGCCGTATCTCGGGCAAATTCGATATTCCCTTGAATCTGCAATCCTGTGCCAGGAGCATGTATGCTTGTTTGTCCGCCGATACTTACATTGCCTCTTATTGTGCTGGCACCTGAATAATGGCTGTCCACAAGTGACAGGTTCGGGGTGGATATCGTTGTATTGTCCACACTCAAGGTGCCGCCATCCACGTCGAGCGGTCCTCCGATGATCATTCTGCCATTTGGAAACTGTACAACCCCTTTGTTGATGAGGTGCATGTCCATTGATACCACTGAAACCGAAGGGGCAACTTTCAGGCTGCCTTGATTGATAAATTGGGCTTTTCCTTCATCGGACAAGGCTCCGATGATAATGTTTTCCTGGATGGTGAATTCGGCTCCGTTCTGGTTCACGATGGCTGCCTCAGGTGAAACAAGCATGTCTCCCCCCGACCAAAATACTTTTCCAAAATTCACAAAAGGCCGTCCGCCCAGGATGCGTGGTAACCCTGAATCATCCAGTTTGACCCATTCCGCCAGACTGACATTAAACAATGGCGATTCACCGCTTAACGTGGTGCCGCTCGCCCAGAGGAATTTATTTTGAACCGAAACGGGGTCACTTCCTAGAAGTTGGCCACGATCAAGCAGGAAAAGCTCTTCGAAACCAACAGTCTTTTGTGTGTCAAAATGGGTGTCCCCCTTCCTGATGTAAACAGTCTTCCCCGCGGATTCCAGCTGAATTTCCGGCAGTAGATGCGTTTGCTTGGCAGCAAAAGTGGTCTCCTGACTGACATTGAACAGGCCCTTTAATTGGACGATATCCTCATTGGACGTAAAACTGACGGTCCCGTCACTGACAATGCTGGATTCCGGAGACGACCAATAACCTCCGGAAAATTCGAGATGAGTATTTTTGGAAGCTTCGATCCCGCCCGTGTTCTGATGCCAACCCGACCACTTCATGGTGCCTGTCTCAATCGATACATTACCGGCATTGGTGAAATCAGGAGCTATGTGGGTCGTTCCAATCGCTGTGTTTTTTTCGAAAAAGCCCAGATTGATAAATTCCGCCGGTACGGGACCCTGCACCGCCTCCCATGTTCCGTCAAAGGTCGTGGTAAATGTCGAATTCGCCTGGTTGTGGAAAACACCTCCTGACTGGGATTCCACATTGCCGGCAACCCAGGATGTTTCATCCAGACTGTAAACATGGAATCCTTTGAGAAATTTTTTGCCGCCGGACATTTCAATGGGTTTCAAAGAATTGAGCGTACCATTGCCATTACTGAATCCGCCTCCCCGCCACGTGAAGCCATTTTGAACCGTCAGGGTTTTACTTCCGGTGATAAAACTGGATGCCAAGTGGAGGTTTCCGATGGTTATATCAGTGTCCAGGGTAATGAGAGGAGACGCATCCAACGCGATCAGCACATTATAGGTGTCTGAGTCATCATTGTTGGGGTAGGGGAGGAAGCCGAATGTGTTCCAGCGGAAGACATCCGTCCAGTTGCCCGGAGCGGCACTGATCCATGCGGCTTCAACCGGTGTTTGTGCGCGGGCTCGATCAATCAAAGTCAGGCAGGTGAACAGGCCCAGTGTGGTTGCGAATGTCAGGCGGCGGTTAAAATGTTGATTCATGAATCGTGGGGCGCGATACGTCTGGCGTTTGTGGTGGCGTGATTTTGAGTGAGTTGTTTTTAGTTATCGGACAAGTCGTCCGGTGAATCGGCAAAGAGTCGTTCTTCCCAGCCTTTTTGATACATAATGTGGCGCCAGAGGTCGCCTGGTTCATGGTCGAATACCAGTTTCTTGTTCGCCGGGTGTATTGTCCATGAGCCTCGCTTGATTTCAGCTTCCAGTTGCCCGGGGCTCCATCCCGAGTAACCGGAATATATCCTGATATCACGTTGGGGAGAATAATTGTTGCAAAGCTCCACCAGCCGATCAAAGGAATGTCCCATCGCAACATTGGGGATGATTTCTTCATCGTCCAGATAGGAATCCGTGATGAGAAAACTTAAAGCACCGGGCTGGACGGGGCCTCCGACATAGATAGGTGTTTTTTCCAGTTTTTCGGGAACAATCTCGGTGCTCAGCTCTTGAATGGTATGTTCCATACGCCGGTTCAGAATCAGGCCAAACGCTCCTTCATCGTTGTGTTGGCACACAAATACGACCGTTCGGTGAAAAAACGAACCTGTCAGCATGCCGCCATCTAACAATAGCTGGCCTTTAAGAGATTGTGAGGAGCCGCCCATCTCGCCAACCAGCGTAATCACTCTCTTGTCATTCTGGCAATACTGTAGTAAGTGAATGTCATGTTGAATCGAATCTGTCATGCGACCGGTAACAAAACCAAAAGCCCGGGAACTCCTCTGATGAAGGTGTTTTTTGGTCTGCTGATTTTGCTTTTGTGCGTTTCCGTCACCGCCTGCAAGTCCAAGTCCGGAAGCCGGGAATTCATTCCAGGCAAAGGATGGATTCAAAATTAACCAATACGACTTTGGAAAGTTATGCCAATTTACGAATTTAAATGCGACGCCTGCCAAAAGGAGAATGAAATACTGGTGCGTTCTCATGACTGGTCGGATGTGAGTTGTCCGGATTGCGGTTCCACCCGTCTGGAAAAGAAATTAAGCGTCTTTGCAGCCAGCAGTGGAGAAGCGGATACGACACCGCCTTGCTCAGGCAATCCGTCTGCATGCGGGCGATGTGCTTTTGATAACTAAATGGGGGATTCAGTGAATCCCATGCTTGACCTGACAGTTGTTCGGGCCTGATCCAACAGGCTCTGGTCCTTGTGCAGGTCCAGGAAATGCCAGTCCGGGAGTCCACTCTGTTGTCTTCCCGCCAATTCACCGGGGCCGCGGGTTTTAAAGTCAGCTTCGGCAATTTCAAAACCATCGCGGGTCTGTTCCAATACCTCAAGCCTTTCCCAGGCTTCCTTTTGGTTGGGGTCCCCCAGCAGGATGCAATATGACGCGTGGCTGCCCCGGCCGATTCTCCCCCTGATTTGGTGCAATTGGGCCAAACCAAATTGTTCGGCATTCTCGACCACCATCACAGTCGCATTGGGCACATCCACTCCCACTTCAATGACCGTGGTAGCCAGCAGCACATGCAGCTCACCAGCTCCAAATCGAGACATGATGGATTCCGATACTTCCGATTTCATTCTCCCGTGCAGCACGTCAACGCCGTATGGCTCAAAAAAAGTTCGCAAGGCATCAGCATCCTGAGTGACCGCTTTGATGCCAGGATGTTCTTTTCCCTCGATTCTTGGGTATACAAAGTAAGCCTGACGTCCTTTGGATAATTCTTTTTTAACAAATGCCAGGACTTTTTCCCTGGCATCCGCAGTGCGTAGAAATGTCTTGAGCACTCCCCGCCCTTTGGGAAGCCCCCGTAGAACGGACACATCCAGGTCCCCATACAATGTTAAACCAAGTGTCCGGGGAATAGGGGTGGCTGTCATGACAAGCAGGTGCGGGTGTCGCCCCTTCTTGAGCAGTTTGTCTCTTTGTGCGACTCCGAATTTGTGCTGTTCATCCACGATCACCATCCCGATGTTGTCGTCCTGATCATTGCTTTGGATGAGGGCATGCGTGCCAATCAGCATATTCGCGGAGCCTGTTTCTCGAACAGATTTGGATGAACTTGTGTGAAGTTGCACAGAAATCTGGAAGGGTTCAAACCACTTTGAAATGGTGCGGTAGTGTTGTTCCGCCAACAGGGTGGTGGGTGCCATCAAAAGCACATCCATTCCGCTTTCAAGCACCATCAAGGCCGCCAATGTCGCAATCAGTGTTTTCCCGGATCCAACGTCTCCCTGAAGCAGTCGTCGCATTGGATGCGTTTTGGAGAGGTCGGCCCGTAGCTCGGTCATGACCCTGACTTGTTCGGGGGTGAGTTCGAATGGGAGATTTTTGAGGAATGGCTTGATGAAACGGTTGTCATGCTGACACGGAACGGCACGCATCGTTTCCATAAACCGTTTGCGCCGGACCTGGACCTGTTGCTGTATCTCGATGGCTTCTTCCAACGCCAGCCTTTCCCTGGCAGGTTCGATGTCTTTCATCGAATCAGGTGCGTGGAGGTGTCTTACCGCGTCGTGAAAGGAGACTCGATGGAGTTTGTGAATGTCGGGGTGAGGTTCGTTCAGACTTGTTCCGTGCGATTGGAGCAGCAGGAAGATGAATTTCCGCAGCCACCTTTGTTGCAGTCCTTCGGTCAGACCATAGATGGGAACGATCCGGTTCATGTGAATGCTGGCATCTTCTTCGTTCTCTTCGGTTAAGAATTCCGTTTCCGGATGGTCCATCGTTCGAGGCTTGATTTGTTTCAACTTGCCATGAACAAACAGCCGCTGACCTTTTTGATAGATACGTTTCAGAAATGGCATGTTCCACCATCGGCAATGCAATCGACCGGTCGAATCTTCAACGATGCATTCAAAAACAGACCGCCTTCGTTGACGCCAGTATTTGACACCACATTCGGCAATGACCCCGCTCACAGCAGCCGGTTCATCTACCGATAATTCGGTGATGGTCATCAGATTGGACCGATTCTCATAACGACGAGGTCTGTAAAGCAGAGCGTCGCCAACTGTGTGCAGCTTTAGCTTTGCTAACAATTTGGCACGTTCTTTACCAATGCCGTTCAGCGATTTCAGGGGTATGGTGGTTGCGCAATCGGCTTCTGGTTGGGGGGAATCACCGATAGCGGGATCATTCTTTGCCGGTGGCTCTGAATGTCCATCCCTCAATGAATGTTCGCGATCGGGTGAATTCATGAGACACGCGCTCAACTGAACGCCGCACGCAGCGTGGAGATCCCTTTGGCCACTCCTTCGTCGGCCGGAGCTTTACCCTCAAACTCAAGGGAGACGTATCCTCTGTACTGAACGCCGTTCAAGATGCCGGCGATGCGGTTGTAATCCAGGTCCAGGGTATACCACTCACCACCGCCTTCATAGGTTTTGGCCTGTACGAAAACAGCACGGGAGGCAATTTGCTCCAATTTTTCATACGGGTTTTCCAGGAAGTTTCCGGTGTCCAGCAAGGCTCCCAACCAAGGTGAATCAATGGCGTTCAAAATACGCAACAGACCTTCGGGTGTTCGGGTGAGTCCCCAATGGTTTTCAAGCGCCAGGATCACTCCCTGACGTTCGGCATGTTTCAGACAGGCTTCAATGCTGTCAATGCACCAGTCAAATCCGTCTTTTTCCGTGTGCCCGGGAAGGATAGGTTCCAATCCGCGTGCGGCCATCAGGTCGTCAAAGGAAGAGATGGTATTCCATCGGCCTGAGTTCAAACGGATGCAGGGAATCCCCATCTCATGCGCCAGATCAATGCATTTGAGTGTGTGCTGAATGTGTTCTTTTCGAACGGCAGGATCGGGATCAACAAAATCCTGATGGATGGATAATGCAATCAGGTCGATTCCATTGATAAAAGCGTGGCGCTTTAATTTTTGAAGGTAGGGAATGTCTTCCGAATCCATTTGTCGGTGGAGGATATCCACCCCTTCAACTCCCAATGCAGCGGACTTGTCAATAACGGTCTCAATGCTCGTCTTGGGATCTCTGAAGTGCCAGTAAGAGTAACTGGAAACCCCCAGTTTGATGCGGCTCTGCAGTTTGGGGACAGGGGTGTGTTTGGGGGTGTGTCGGGTTGTTTGACAAGCGCTTCCAAGGGCGGTCAGTCCTGCCAGGCTGGCTCCGGTTTTGATAAAGGTTCGTTTGTTCATAAATAAACTCAATCTTTTGAAGTGAAATTGAAGAGGTGTTTTTCGCCCCTGATGTAGACGTTATGACCCAGTGCCACCGGGGAGCCAATGACTCGCTCTCCAAGGTCGTTTTCTGAAAGGATCGAGCGATTTTCGAGGTCCACCACAAAGACTACGCCATCTTCGCGTGGCGCATATAATTTGCCGTCCGCCACGGAAGGTGAAGCGTAGTAACTGGACCGGTGTTCGGTGAGTTGCAATGTCCAGTTCTTGTTCCCTGTCTCCGGATCGATGGATGCCAGAGCACCACGATCGCTCAACACCAATGCATTTTTTCCGTCGGTGGTTGGGGATGGAACAAAGCAACTGTGATCGTCGATTTTCCATATGCGATTGGAGGCGGTTACATCTCCTTTACCGGTCAGGCGAATGCCATGAAGACGGGGCTGCCGTTTGTCCGCCCTCCCGAAGGGCACCACAACCATGTCGTTGATCAAGACAGGCGTTGCCACGGCGGGCCAATAAACAACGTTTCGAGGATTAAAATCACCGCAGCTCCAGAGCACTTGACCATTGGATGGATCGTGCGCGGTCAAGTGTTGCGCTCCCCAGATCAGGATAACCTCTTTATCGTTCAGAGTGGTCACGATGGGGGTGGTATATCCGTGATCACCTTCGGTTGGAGTCGTGTAATTGCGGGGTATTTTCCATTGAAGCGCCCCGGTTTTGGGATCATATGATGCCAGCCAGGATTCCCCTTTGTGCATGCGGGTCATCACGACGCCTGTTTGAGTTACAACAGGTGATGTGCCGTGATCCCAGTAGAGGGTGTCGGGTCCATATTGTTCGACGAGGTTGTGCTGCCAGAGAACGTGACCCGTTAGATCCAGTCCGGCAAAATGTCCGCTCTTGAAATAGACGAACAACCTTTCGCCATCGGTAGCAGGGGAAGCATTGGCGCCGGAACCGTTACGGTGTTTGCCGGCCTTCTCATCTCCCAACAACATTCGCCACAATTCTTTCCCTAGCTGATTAAAGGCCAATACGGCATCCTGGCCTTTGTCGGGGCTTGTTAAATAGATGGTTTTTTCAACGATGATGGGCGTGGAAGTCCCTTTGCCGGGAAGAGGTGCCTTCCACTGCAGCGTTGATTCGGTCAGTTGTTCTGGGGAGGGGCCACCTGTGAAGAGTCCATTTTGCTCAGGTCCGCGCCAATGAGGAGATTCCCCTTGGAGTGGACTTGGGAAAATCAAGGCAAGCATCGCCATGACAACTGAGATATTGACCAAGCATTTCATATGTTTTTGAGATGATTCTTACCGGGTGGAACGCAACTATGTGGATGTGTGAGCTCTCTGTCAAATCAGATGCAGCACAAATCTCGAATGTTTCAGTGTAACCAGGAGACGATTCCATCAGTCATATAGAACTGACAATCCAGGAGAATGCTATGAGACAAATTCCAGGTCCAGGACTCGATACATTAAATCATATGAACAAGTTGCCTATCACTCGTTGTTTATCAATCCTTGGAGTCATTTCAGTGACTGCCTCGATTTACGCCGCTGACTCCACAAATTGGCCCCAATGGCGCGGTCCAACGGCCAATGGATATGCTCTCGCAGGAAACCCACCTGTGGAATGGAGCGAAACCCGGAACGTAAAGTGGAAAAAAGATATTCCGGGAGAGGGGCATTCAACGCCCGTCATTTGGGGGGATCGATTGTTCCTGCTTTCAGCTGTTCCGGTGAATCCTCCCCAGGTATCCATTGAGCAAGCTGATCAACCACCCGCATCCCAAGAGCAGCGCAGAGGTCGAGGGGGCTTCGGAGGCCGCGGCGGTGGTCGTGGGGGGAGAGGCGGTGGCGCGCCGACTCAGGAATATGCGTTCACCACATTTTGCATCAATAAAAACACCGGGGAAACCATCTGGACGCGAGAAGGTGGAAAAGAAGTCCCACATGAAGGACATCATCCCACCAACACCTACAGTTCGGCTTCCGCCACAACGGATGGGGAGCATGTGATATCCTTCTTTGGTTCGCGTGGTCTTTATTGCTACGACATGGATGGCAACGAGATCTGGAACAAGGACCTCGGTAATATGCCGTCACGTAATGGATTCGGAGAAGGAGCCTCGCCAACGCTGCATGGCAACACGCTCATTGTGTTGTGGGATAATGAATCGGATTCCTTCGTGTATGCGTTGGATAAACGAACCGGCAAGGAGTTGTGGAAACAGCGGCGCGACGAAAAAACCGGATGGACCACTCCTTATGTGCTCACGCATGAAGGGGTTACCCAGGTAGTCATCAATGCCACAAACAAAGTGCGCTCATACCATCTGGAAACGGGAGAAATCATTTGGGAATGCGGGGGGCAAACCACCAACGCCATTCCATCGGTTGTTGCGGATGCCGAAAACGTCTATGCCGTATCAGGATACCGTGGAAACATGGCGATGGCCATCGCTTTGGGGGGAGAAGGAGATTTGACCGGATCAAAGTCCATTAAATGGGAAATTACCCGCGGAACTCCTTACGTACCTTCTCCATTGCTTTATGATGGAAAACTGTGGTTCACCCAGGGAAACAATGCGGTGATCACCTGCGTTGATCCCAAAACCGGGGAGCCTTTTTATAGTCAGGAAAGACTGCAAGGCCCCTCTGGTTTCTATGCCTCTCCGCTTGGGGTGGCCAAACGTGTTTATCTTGCCGGGAGAAATGGTAAAACCATCGTGATTGATAGTTCCGGTAAGCTGAATGTATTGGCCGTCAATGAATTGGGTGATGATATTGATGCCTCACCTGCCGTAAGCGGGGACACCCTGTTCATAAGGAGCCACCATCACCTATACTGCATTGCAGAATAATCCTTTCGGGTAAAAGAAAAGAACTTTTTTAAGCAAAACAGGGGCGCCGTCGATTTCTAGCGGTTGCCCCTTTTTTTGTGTAACATGCAGAAAAAGAAAAAGTAACAGCAGGCATTACGAAGCTTTTTGATCTGTATTTGATTGACTTGCTCTCATATCCTTAGCTAGCAGCCCGTTTAATAAGTGCCAATTTGGAAAAACCGAATGATCCGAATCTCGTCCCGCTTGGATTTCATCAAACCGCAC
>Ga0255770_10000372_pt1 | contig 41736 bp, 53 predicted proteins | sample 071ome_22_FD_179968 | JGI IMG/M metagenome (GOLD analysis project Ga0255770, IMG submission 179968) | Coastal salt marsh microbial communities from the Groves Creek Marsh, Skidaway Island, Georgia - 071404AT metaG (version 2) | ecosystem: Environmental > Aquatic > Marine > Intertidal zone >...
CCTGAAGAAGCAAATCTACATGACGGTTATTAGTATCAATATTCTTGAGGCTATCCGGTTTTATGTCAGCTTTGTCTGTAGCTTTGCGTTTGCAGAGAACAAGAAGATGGTCGGCAACGCAGATATTATCAAGCTCATCAAACGCGATGAGGCTTTGCACCTAACCAATACTCAGCAGATCCTAAAGATTCTCCATACGGAAGAGTCAGAAGGATTTGTTAGTACAGCCGCCAAGTGTCAAGATACCGCCGTTGAAATGTTTGATAGAGCAGCGGCAGAAGAAAAAGAATGGGCATCGTACCTATTCCAAAACGGATCAATCATTGGACTCAACGAGACCGTACTACACCAATATATTGATTGGTTGTGCATGTCTCGAAGGAAAGCTATTGGGCTTCCATACGAAAACGTTGGAAAAAACCCAATCGCAGGTTGGACACAGGCTTGGATGCAGAGCGAAAGCGTTCAGGTGGCTCCACAGGAACATGAAATTACTAGCTACAAAATCGGTGCTAGTAAAAATGATTTAGATGATATGGACTTAGGAGGATTTACTTATGAGTGAAGAATGTAAAGATTATCTAGTAAGACATGCAATGCTCGAAAGCGTAAATAACATTCCACGCAATATGGGAACTAAGACCTACATTGAGAAGATTACGCAGTGGCATCACGACCGTAATCTGATTGAAGGTTCTACAGATAAAGATCAGTTTTGCAAACTAATGCAGGAAGCTGGTGAGCTTTCTGACAGCATTTGCAAAGGTAAAGATGTCTCTGACGATATTGGCGACATGATTGTTGTGCTAATCAATATTGCAGAGAGGAACAAATTGAGCATCTCTAAGTGTCTTAGGAAGGCATGGGATGACATTAAAGATAGGAAAGGAAAGATGGTTGACGGCGTGTTCGTTAAGGAGACCGATCTATAAACTTTCCCACATAAGGGTTTTACATGAGAACTAAACGACAAAGACGAGAAGACAACAAGAAACCTAATCACAAAATTAAGCCTTTAGAAGCAAAAACAGATAATCAAAGAGACTATATCAGGGCAATCGTAGAGAACGATATTATACTTTGTTCTGGCCCAGCGGGTTCTGGTAAGTCTTTTATAGCAGCAGGAATCGCCGCTCAACACCTACATCAGAATAGGATTGGGCAAATCATTGTAACTAGACCATTAGTTTGTACTGGTAAAGACATCGGGTCTTTGCCGGGAGAGATGGGTGAAAAAATCGCACCCTATCTTTTGCCAATGAAAGAAAACTTAAAACACTTTCTTGGTCAAGCATACTACGGACTTTATTCCAATGAAGGTCAGATCCAATACAAACCTCTAGAAGTCATGAGAGGGTCTACATTCCACAACTCTTACATGATTTTAGATGAGGCACAAAATTGTACAGAAGATCAGATCAAAATGTTTGTCTCTCGTATGGGCGAAAATAGTAAAGTCATTATCAATGGAGACATTGAGCAGAACGACCTCCGAGGTCGGAGTGGTCTTGAGTTTTGCATGAATAGACTAGACCGTATTGACGGAATTGGAATTTGCAAACTAGGCTACGAAGATATTCAGAGGAATGGGATTATAGGAAGATTTTTAAGAGCATTGGAGAATTAAATGCCAACATATATTTACGAGTGTAGTGCATGTGAACACTCTTTTGAAGAGTGGCAAAAAATGACTGACGACCCACTCAAGAAATGTCCTGAGTGTGGTAAGAAGAAACTGTTTAAAGTTTTGACTGGTGGTCTTCACGGATTTGTTTCTGGAAGCGAAACTATTGGTGGTCTTGCGGATAAAAACGCTAGAGAAAACAAAAACAAAATTGCAGAAGCAGAAGCAAAAAAACGTGAGTCAACACCAGAAGCACCAAAGGCTTGGTACGACAAGTATGGAACCGCTACACCAAAAGAAATTAATAAAATGACACCACAACAAAAAACTAGATATATAATGGAGGGCCGTAAATGAGATTTGTTGACGGAAAATTTTTACCACAAGAAGACAAGACTGTATTCCTATTTGGGAAAACTGGAGAAGTATTAGACAAAGATGAGCAGCATAAATTGCCTCACTATGCTAAAATTGTGCAGAACTCAGAAGGTAAAGAAACTTGCTATATCAGAACTTATCAAAGTACACCATTCGATCCAATGGGTCCATATGGTAGAAGAGAGAGAAATCTAGATACGCAAATTAAAAAGGTTTCCAGAAGCACCTTTGATTTTTATGTTACATATTTAAAAACTAACAATTCAATTTACTTAACCAAGGCTCAACGAGGATTTTTAAATGACTAAGAAGGGACCGCTCAGTAAGGCAGAGAAGTTTTACATTGAAAGCCATCTGGAAAAACCGATGGAAGACTTGTGCAAGGATTTAGACAGAGCTAAGTCTAGCATTGAGAAATACATTAAGACCATTCCAGTTGACGATAAGCAGAAGGCAGAGACTTTGCTGCTACAGCAGTTTGCTAGAAATGGAAAAGGGTCTACGGTTATGACTCAAAATGCAGCAGAAATGTCAGATGCAAAACGTGCTAAGTTTACAAATAATGGAACTAGGAGAAGTTCCAAGTGTACCACGAATATCAGGTGACAAATGGACGATAAGAAATGGGGCGAGTTTTACTCGTCGGACAGAAAAAATATAAGCAAAATCTTCGTTAAGGTTATGACAACCGATAAAAAGCATTGGTTCTTTTCTGATTACGATGTGTGGTACGAAGTAAAAGACTATTGCGAGAAAAATTCTGTGTTTATTGAGGATTTGCACTTGCAATTTAGGTCTAACAAATGTATAATAGATATAGGAGAGTGTGAGGCACTGTATTTAGTGAGATCCGCTCTCGGTGCTATCGGTCAACCAACAAAAAATTACTTCACTGTGGGAACATTAAACGATGGAGTGGTTCACAAGCAAATGTGGTTGACTCCAGAATTAATTTTAGACAAGCAGTACGATGATGATTTATCTGGATGTTTTAGCGAGGCTATAATCTACAATGAACAAAAGGAAAAGAAGCGAAAAGAGTAAATACAAACACTTAACAACAGGAGACTATTGCACTTGTGCCCAATATGTTGCTGCGATCATGTGCCAACGTAACGCAGAAAACAAGAATGAGGGATCTCTACCCTACAAATTCTGGAACAAAAAACCTTGGGACTGGACTTATAAGAAACAACTTTTTAAAGCCAACAGTATACTAAAGAACTACAGTGAAGAAGCACTTGTCAAAGCAATTGAGTCACCAGAGTTCAAAGGTATCTTTTCCCTAAACCATCCAAAGGTTGTTGGGATTATTAAGAAATACGAGCTACAGATTGAAGATCAGAAGTCAAAACCGAAGCAAGAAATTGAAGTGAAGAAAAACGCCAAGACTAGAAAAAAGAGTTATGGCGGAAAGAACCTTTTAAACAAACTTAGGAAACTAGAGAATGGCGAAAAAGAAAAGTAAAGCTGTTGAGTACGACGATCCTACTGTCGCAACATTGTGTAAGAAGTATGGTAATGTAATTGAGTCTGGCACTAAAGTGTTGGAGTCATTAGAAACGTATGACACCATCAGCGTTAGTCCAGCACTGGACATGGCACTTGGTGGTGGATTGCGTGAGGGTCAGGTTGTTGTAATGACCGGCGACCCAAAGACCGGAAAGACAACGACCGCTCTGTATGCTGCTGCCAAGGCACAAGCCAAAGGTAAGAAAGTATACTATCTAAATACCGAAGGTCGTCTGACCAAACAAAACTTTCGTGGCATCAAAGGTTTAGATGTTGATGCTATCCAAATTGTCCAAGCTACAGACGACACACCCATCGTCTCTGCTGAGACATATCTTAATATTATGGAGCGACTTCTTAAAGAAGAAGAGAACCTGTTCTTGATCTGTGACTCTACATCCAATATGGTTCCACAGGACGAGATTGATGGAGAGATCCGCACAGGTGTGCGTAACGCTCTACCACGTTTGTTGTCTATGTTCTTCAAACGTATCAGCGGTGACGTATCACGCATGAAAGCTATCGCTGTGTTCATCACTCATAATATCGCCAATACTGGTGGATCACGTTTTGCACCCAGCAAGATGGCAGACTGCGGTAACATGCTACAGTTCCAAGCTGGAACCAATATGGTCATCACGCACCGTGGCAAATGGGAAGTACCCAAAGAGTCAGGCAATCACGTTGGTCAAGTTGCTAACTGGGTAATCAAGACTTCTGCTGCTGGTGGCACACCTATGAGTACAGCCGCAAGCTGGATTCGTTACGGCATTGGTATTGATGAATCGCAAGAGATTGCACAGATCGCTATAGACTTCGCCCTTATTCAAGCAAAAGGTGCTTGGTTTACTATTCAATGTCTGGTAGATAATAAAGATCAGATCCTTGTTACAAATTATCTTAAAGACAATGAGGTTGATGTAGATGACCTAGAAGCTGTAACCAAGGCATTTAAGTTTCAGGGCATGGAAAAGCTGGTAAACTTTCTAAATGACAACCAAGACCTTAGAGATATCGTTATCGAGGAAGTAAGAGACTTGTTCTAATGAAAGTCACAGGCTTAAATGGTAGAGAGTATAATCTCGATACCAAAAAATATTTAGTGAACAATCGGAGTAAGCGTAGCTTCTATCACTTACAAGCTAGGGAAATTATAGTGGAGCTTTTTCATCCCTATCAGGTACTTGAAGAAGTTACGCTTCCCGGTTCTTCTACAAAAAAATCCAAATTAGCCCTTGACTTTTTGATTCCATCGTGTACAATAGGTATTGAGGTGCATGGCGAACAACACTTTAAGTATGTGCCATACTTTCATAAGTCTAGGATTGGTTTTGCACAAGCAAAGAAGAGAGACTTGGATAAGAAAGAGTGGTGCAGAATTAACGACATCACACTTGTAGAGCTACGTTGGGACGAAGACCCAGAATACTGGAGAGAGAAAATTGAACGCAGCAGATAGACTACAGAAGTTTTTGGATGGCATACAGCAGTATATTACTGGAGCTAATATTGCACCAACAAACTTTACTCCAGAGTTTGCTATTGCAGAAACTCTAACATTAGACAAGATGGAGAAGTTGACTCAGGACGACTGTTTCAACTATGCTTATCAATTATACCAGTATGCAGATCACATAGCTTGGTGTAGATCACAGAGCGAGAATGTTGTAAGGTGGTGTAAAGAGAACCTTGGTAGTATCGTGGCTAGTGAAGTGACACAAATTGAAGTGCAGTTCATGAAGTACGAAACAAAGGTCGATTTGATTAAAAGAGAAAATGATATAGCAAGAAACATTAACGAGTGGTTGATGACAGCAGAGAGTAGACTAGAACTATTAAAAAGTAGAGAATACAACGTTCGCCGCAAGGCTGATATCTTAATTGAAAAAGGGAAGAGAAAATGAGTGAAGATATTGTAAAAACATTGTTAGAATCATTAACGGATGAGCAAAAGGCTCAGTTAGTACAAGGTTTAATGTCTAACATGAATCAAACTATTTCTAAACCTCCAGCTAGAGAAACACAAATAGAACAAGAGGAAACGGTTTCCTCGCAAACTCGGTCAAATGTGACAGAGGATTTTAGAGTAGTTCAGAACGATAAGTTAGAAAAAAGGAAAACTCCGGTGAGAGCCAGAAAAAACCAGTGGGTAGATGAGGGTGAGGATCGTGATCCCGAATTTGACCCCGCTAAGTTTGAGAGTATGGGTAAAGTAGCACGCAACCGTAGCAAAGTAAGAAAGAAGACTATTGAGTGCCACGTTTGCGGTCGCAGCTTTGCTGTAAATCCCGCCTATATCTACGGCGAAAACATTAGATGCAACCGATGCACAGGAAGGTAACATGGATCAGCTTGCTGATGTCGGTGCAGAGAGGGCAGTTCTAGCTGGACTCTTTGCATATGGCTTTGAATCTTACGTTGAAATCAGTGACTTCCTTACGCATAGCAGCTTCGCTAACCGTAACAACCAAGTCATTTACAAGTGCATTGAGAAGGTGCTGGAGAATGATGCTGTAGCTGACATTCCAGCGATTCTTTCTGCTGCCGAACAACTTAACCTCACAGAAGTAGTCAAGACTGAACATGAGCTAGACTATATTCGTGACCTTATGGACTATCCCGTAAAGAGGGATAACGTCCTGCATTTTGCTGCACAGGTTAAAAAGTTTGAGTTTGCCCGTAACGCAAAACGTATTGCTAAAAAGATAGATAAAGATATTGACTCCATAGTTGGTGATGAGAGCATTGATGATATTATCAATCTCGTAGAAATGCCACTTATGGATTTCTTGCGTGACGATGAGTCAGGTCAAAAACCAGAAATGCTTGGCGATGATCTGGACGAATACATCGAATTTCTAATCGAAAACAAATGTGACCAAATAGGACTGTCCAGTGGATTTCCCAGATTTGATTCCGTCATTGGTGGTGGCTTACGTCGCAAGTGTGTAGATCTCGTATCCGCAAGGCCCGGAGTGGGCAAGTCTGTCTTTGCAGATAATGTGGCTCTGCATAACGCTAGGAATGGAATTCCTGTACTTATGCTCGATACTGAGATGAGCAAAGAGGATCATCTCAACAGAGTCCTCGCTAATATCAGTGGTGTTCCTATTCAGGATATTGCAACCGGCAAGTTCTCAGAAGATGATGAGAAAGCTATTGCCGTTAAAAATGCGGCAGAAGAAATTAGAGATATCCCCTACACCTATGTCAGTGTAGCTGGTGCCCAGTTTGAAACCATTATGAATATCATCAAGCGATGGATTCTTCGTGAGGTGGGTCAGGACGAGAACGGCAGAACCAACGACTGTCTTGTTGTGTACGATTATCTCAAACTCATGTCGTCGTCCGGTATTACAAACAATCTCCAAGAGTATCAGGCTCTTGGTTTTCAAATCACAGAATTACATAACTTAACAGTCAAGTATGACTTCCCATGTTTATCATTTGTTCAGTTGAACCGTGATGGTATCACAAAGGAATCTACGGACGCTGTGAGCGGTTCTGACCGCATCATTTGGTTGTGTACGTCTTTCTCTATATTTAAATTAAAGTCCGCAGAGGAACTAGCAGAGGACGGTCCAAACGGTGGTAACAGGAAAGTTGTAACGTTAAAAGCTCGTCACGGTGCTGGATTGCTTGACGGTAATTATATTAACATGAACATGGTTGGCGAACATGCACAACTGCTTGAGTTGCGAACCAGAGATGAAATGAGATCCTCACCCGATGGTGATGTGATCGAAGGGGCAGACGCACCCTTCGATGAAGACGAAGATTACGAAGTACCTTTTTATACCGAATAGAGGCTAAAAATGCTCAAGATTGATCCAGAACCAAAGTTAGATTTCGATGATGTCTTACTCGTACCACAAAGATCGAGAGCGGCAAGTAGAAAAGAAGTAGACTTAACTAGGAGGTTTAAGTTTTACTGGTCTCCAAAAGAGTGGCATGGTGTACCGTTGGTAGCTGCCAACATGGACACTACTGGCACATTTAAAATGGGAACTGCCCTTAACAATCATGAGATGGTGACTTGTTTACATAAACATTATGCCGCTGATGTGATTGATGACTACTACAAATATTATAATGTAGAGCATAATGTCTGGGTTAGTATTGGTATGGATCTTGAGCATGAGTTGGAGCGATTATTCTATATCGAAGACAATTCATCTATTCAACCTAACATCTGTATTGATATTGCTAATGGTTACACAGAGAGGTTTGTTGACTACTGTGGTAAAATCAGATTAGAATTTCCTGATTCAATTATCATGGCGGGTAATGTTTGCACACCAGAGATGGTATCAGAACTTATCCTACATGGCGAAGTTGACATTGTAAAGATCGGGATTGGTCCCGGCTCTGCATGTACGACCCGACTAAAGACAGGCGTTGGATACCCACAGCTTTCAGCTATTGCAGAGTGTGCCCACGTAGCTCATGGTTTAAGGTCTGATGCTGGTAGACTTGGCCTCATCTGTGCAGATGGTGGCTGTAGGACTGCTGGTGATGTAGCTAAAGCCTACGCTGCTGGGGCAGACTTTGTGATGCTGGGCGGTATGTTCGCTGGCACAGACGAGTGTGAAGGATCATGGGAATACGAAGTAGACGATAAGGGCTTGGAACATAAAACTGGTCTTATTTTTTATGGCATGTCATCAGAAACAGCACAGAACAAACATAACGATGGTATGAATGATTATGCTACCAGCGAAGGTAGAATTAAAGTTGTTCCATATAAGGGGAAGGTAGATGGAGTGGTTCGAGATATTTGTGGCGGTGTTCGGAGTGCTTGTGCTTATACGGGAGCTACTTCATTAAAGGACTTTAGTAAAACGGCACGTTTTGTTCGTGTCAATCGTACTCATAACGATCAGAGTATATAATGATTAAATATGCAGCGATACCCAGTCCGCTGTTTGGTTACAAACAAATGTTCGACGCAGTTGAACTTGTAGATGAAGCGTTTGCTGCTGGGTACTTTAAGAACCATCTAGAAGAAATTGACTGTGCATGGATAGCACTTGATGGTGACAAGGTTATAGGATGGGCAGCGGTTGGAGACTGTATGTTACGCTGTATCGCAGTACATCCAGACTATCGAGGTCAAGGTATCGGCAAAAGATTAACAGAAGAAAGATTAAAATATTTAGGAGACTGCGAACAAGTAGTCTCTTACGCTTGGGTTAGGCCAGATGGTCGATGCATGTCGTGTAAAAACCTAGAAAATTTCGGTTTTGAACTTGCAAAAGAGCTTCCTGAATACTATAATAATACTAGAAGCAACTGTAAATACTGTGGGAGTAATTGTACATGTGTAGCAAGGCTGTACGTCAAAACACAACCTTAGACCTGAACAAAGTACGAGAGATTATCTTCCAAGATATTTATAAGTTGTTGGATAGTTTTAATCTAGAGTACACTCAGGACGCAGAAAACATTTTTATGAAGTGTCCTATTCATGAGGGCAGCGACAACCCATTCGGTGTATCTATCGCACTTGACAAACAGGTGTGGCGTTGCTGGACTCGTGGGTGTCACGATCACTATAGTTGTAATATTTGGGGGTTCATCAAAGGTTGTCTGCAAACAGACTCATTCTCTGATGCACTCAAATATGTTTGTAAATTGTATGATGTAAACGGAGCATCCAAAAATGGTAGCAGTGGAAATACTAATAATCCTAAGCGTGATAATGATTTTAGCGAGCTTGTACGCCAAATCAAAGGATCTAGAAGAACAGATAGAAGCTCATGTGAAGTGGAGCATGTTACAAGACCAAAAACTGAGTCGTGCCCTTCACCGTATTTCATTGCTAGAGGATACGAACCGGAAACGTTGCGATTTTTTGGAGTTCGAGAAACACCAAGTGATACCAGAGGCATCCTTCGACGTAGGGCAATCATACCCATCTGGGACAATGTCGGAATATACTGCGGGTATATCGGGCGAGCTACCGTTCCATATATCGAACCCAAATACATTTTCAGTAAAGGAATCAGGAAGTCAGATTACTTATACAACTACCACAACGCTATCTCCGAATTGGCTAGACCATCAATGGATACACATCTCACACTCTTCTTAGTTGAGGGGCAGGGCGATGTTTGGAGACTATGGGAGTGCGGAGTTAAAAATGCAGTCGGATTATTTGGTAAAGACGTATCATCACAACAGCGTAAGCTATTGCTTAACAGTGGTGCGACCAGACTTGTTGTCCTCACTGACAACGACCAAGCAGGGCGAGAGTCGAAGATCAAGATCAAACGGGAACTAGGAAGATTATTTAAGTTGGTGTTTCCCAAGATGCACACAAAAGACTTGGGAAGTATGATGTGTGAACAAATTGATAAGAATATTTTACAGGATTTAAGAGGGTATTATTAATGATTCTAGGAATCTCAGGACGCAAACAAGCAGGCAAGAATACTACTGCAAACATTCTACATGGCATTGTGCTTAAACGAGAAGGTTTTATCAAAGATTGGAACATCGGTTCTAATGGTGAACTTCTTGTAGATAGCGATGGTTGGGGCGAATTTGACGTTACAAGAAAAGATCCTGAGTTTGTAACTTGGGCAGACAATAATATGTGGCCCTTTGTAAAGATCTACAGCTTTGCAGATGAGCTTAAACGTATTTGTATTGAATTGTTTGATATTCCATTTGAGTGTGTGTACGGAACAGATGAGCAGAAGAATCAAGTGCAAAAGCATCTGCTGTGGGAAAACATGCCGGGAGTAGTAACAGATGAAGATGACTGGAAGGGTCTATGGCAGGAGGAAAATCTTTACTATCACGCCGCAGGCCCAATGACCGCCCGTGAATTTATGCAGTATTTTGGTACAGAAGTTATGCGTAAAATGTACGAACCAATCTGGGTTAATTCCTGCATTAAAAAAATACAAAGAGAACAATCAGCACTGGCAATTATTGCAGACGTTCGCTTCCCTAACGAGGCGAAAGCTATTGAACAAGCCGGTGGCAAGGTTGTGAGATTAACACGCGAGGTTCACGAGGATAACCATCCGAGCGAAGTAGCTCTGGATGACTACCCCTTCACAGATTATATTGACAATAAAATTGAAAGCATCGACGTTCTGATGGTGAAGGTTAAACAATTTTACCGTAGCCTAAAGGAACAAAATGTTAGTAACCTATGTTAGAAGTTCATCATATAACAATTATGATTTTTGCCAAATGCAGTATTTCCTGACCTACAATCTAGGTTGGAGAGGTTCTAGCGGTAAACGAGCAGATATGGGAACTATGGCCCACAAGGTCATGGAGATTCTTGCTGGACTTAAAAAGTTTCAGCAGGACAATCCTCGTAGAAAATGGCTAGAAATTGAAGATGATAAGTGTGGAAAAGTCAGAGTTAGCAAGGATGATCTCTACACTGACGCTTTTGTAGACGAATTGATCTCCAGATCCATCAAGGATTACGGCGAAACATCTGCCCATAAATTCTACCGTAAAGAGCGAAAGGAGGTTAGAGACACGGTTTATACGTTTCTTACCCATAATGGCGGTCAATTTGACCCTAGACAAAGAAATGTATACTATCCAGAGCCGCATTTCGACCTGCCAATCGAGGAAGATTGGGCAAAGTTCGACTTCGTAGACGCAAACGGCAATACCCAAAAAGGGCAGTTGGCTATCAAGGGCACGATTGACCTCGTTACACTTCTCGACGAAGATACGATTGAGGTAGTTGACTGGAAAAGCGGTCGTCGCCTGAATTGGGCAAGTGGTGAAGAAAAAACATACGAAAAAATGATGAATGACCCACAATTATTGCTCTATTTCTACGCCATGTCCAAGATGTTTCCCGATTTCCCCAATAGAATTATGAGTATTTTCTTCTATAAAGATACTGAAGGGGAACCAGATCCTACACCGTATAGCTTCTGTTTTACCAAGGAAGATGAAGATAGATTTCTAGGTATGCTGAAAAAGCGGGTAGAAGAAATTAGACAGAATACCAAGCCATCCGTACTAGATCCTACGAGAACTGACTTTAGATGTAAATATCTGTGTCATTTTTGTAAGAACAGCTTTGAAGGCGAGACGGATAATATGTGTATAACTATAGAGAAGGAGTTAGTTCAGCTTGGGATGGACGAGGTGGTGAAGAAACGCACTGCACCCGACTTTAATATTGGATTCTACGAGGCACCCGGATAATGAAAAGAAAGAATTCTTAAAGATTTCTGTCGCTGCGAGTCTAGCCGCAGTAGCGGGTTCGCAGCCTGAACGTGTCTCTAATTACAAAAATCACATAATGATGACCATAACGGTCGTGGGAGGCGAATAAGATGAAAAGGCGAGATTTTTTAACTTACGGAACTAGTTTTCTTGGTGGAGCATATCTAGCGAGCGACAATATCGCTGTTTCTTATGCTGATGAATATTCCCCCAAAATTACTAAAAACGACAAAAGCGTAATCTTTCTGTGGATGGGTGGAGGAGCGACTCACATCGAGACATTTAATCCCATCCCAAATTCCACAGTAGAAAGACGGTCTGCCACTGGTCATATAGAGACTAAAATTCCAACGGTAAAGATAGGTGGACTCTTCAAGGAAGTAGCTAAAAGATCTGATAAAATTAACATTGTCAGAAGTTTCGCTCATAAAGATTCTAACCATCAAACTGCTACTCATTGGGTTGTTGGTGGCGAGAGAAACCAAGGCGGTACTGTTCAGAATTATCCTAGTTACGGAGCTATGATTGCTGGCTATTACGGGCCAGTATCTCAACCTCATGGTCTACCCACCTATATTAAGATGAACAAAATTGATGGGGATGGAGCAGCTTTTCTTGGTCAGAAATATATGGGCTACGAAGCCAATAGAGAAGGCGTAGGCGATCTCCAGTTAAAGATGTCTAAGGAAAAATTCATGGAGAGAAAAGGTCTGCTAGACTTAGTAGAGAAACATTCTCCCTTCAAAGGACGAGGAGAAGACTGGAGAGAGTTCCAAAATCAAGCTCTCACGGCTATAACCGGCAAAGCGGCTGAAACTTTTAGAATTGAAGAAGATTCTAAATACGGTACATTTAAGGATGATCAGTTAGGCAAGGATGCCTTAGCCGCAGTTAGAGCTATACAGAACGGTGCTAAGTTTGTAAATATTCAGTATGGTGGCTGGGATATGCACACCGGAATGGTTAACGCACTAAACAGCAGACAGGTAACGCTAGACAAATATATTGGCTTGCTGATGGACGAGTTGCAAGCTAGGGACTTGTTTGAGAACACCCTTCTGGTTGTCGCCACAGAGTTTGGAAGAACACCTAAAATCAACGGTAACGCTGGACGTGATCACTGGAGTGGAAACGTACCACTAATGTTTGCTGGTGGCGGCTACGACTTGGGCCGTGTAATTGGAACCTCTAACGCAAACGCTGAATTTCCAGAAGATGGTGAGTGCGGCCCTCTAGATTTAAGATGGACTGTGTTAAACCATATGGGAATCCAAAGAAACAACACTTGGATGGGTATCAATGGAAGACCAATGCCGATTACTGGTAATGAAGAGAAGAATATATTAACAGATATCCACGTAGGCGTAGGATAATAAAAAGAAGAAAATTTTATTATTATTAGTTAGAGTCGCAACACTTACCAATACGGTATAAATTATTTCCTCGATTACAACCTTATAGGAGTTAAAAATGCCCCTACCAGAAAAGCGTGACGGTGAAAAGCCCGTAGAATTTATTGCTCGCTGTATGAGTGATCCAAAAATTAACAAAGAATATCCAGATCAGAAGCAGCGTACAGCGGTCTGTATGAGCAAAGCCTGTGATGGGATGTCTCATATCGAAGCTGCTGACTTCCAGATCAACTTTGAAGAATATGGATTTACAGAAGAGCTTACAGAAGATAACTGGTACTGCCCTGCGGAAGCAGAGTACGAAACAGATATTGACTGGAATGAGCCTACAGAAGAGTGGGACATCTCAGAAGCCAAGCCCGGACTCTGGGAAAATATTCGTAAGAAAAAAGAACGCGAAGGTAAAAACTACAAGCCAGCAAAGAAGGGCGACAAAGATCGACCTGATCCAGAGGCTTGGAAGAAAGCCCAGTCGCTATGGAAGCAGACCGTTGCTGAATACGAAGAAGGTCAAATGCAACGTGAGCAACTGATGAAGATGCACCATCAGCTTATGGAAATCGAAGAATACCTAGAAGGCGTAAAGTTTGAAGATTGGACTAAAGATATGATCTCTAAAGCAGAGATTTATATTCAGAACATTTATGATTTTGTTGAAGCTAATAAAGCAGAGGCCAACTTTAAATACGAAGATCCTAAGACCGGTGAAGTTTATACCTATAAACGTAAAGGTATCTACAAGAAAGATGGTCGCGTTCTTGTTCCTGCTCGTGCTGCGGAATATCAAGGTCGCAAGGTTCAGCTTGGTAAACCTTTCCGTACACCGAAAGGACCAAAGAAGTTCAGTGTCTACGTAAAGAATGACAAAGGCAACGTTGTGAAAGTCAACTTTGGCGATCCTAACATGAAGATCAAGAAGTCTGATCCTGCTCGTCGCAAATCGTTCCGAGCTAGACATAACTGTGATAATCCCGGTCCTCGTCACAAAGCTCGATACTGGAGTTGCCGCAAATGGTAAGGTACACAAGGAACTTTACAGATCATTCATCAAAGGATTTTATCAAAGTATTTCCAAAGCTGCTTGAGAAAAGGGAGCACCCTATCAACTTCCTAGAAATTGGATGCTTTGAAGGTAGAACATCTAGGTGGATCATAGAGAATATGTTAACCCATCCTGACGACACACTTGTTTGTGTCGATTGGTGGAAAGATCAAAAACTCTACGATCTTTTCCTAGAAAACATGAGTGGTCTTGAAAGTAAATTTCTTTCGCTTAGAGGAAAATCAGAAGATATTCTTCCAACCTTAGAAAGCAACTCCTTTCATGGTATCTATGTGGATGGTAGTCATGAAGCGGTAGATGTAATGAGTGACGCCATCCAATCATTCAGGCTTATTAAAAAGGGTTGTGTAATTTTGTTTGACGATTACCTATGGGAGAATAATAATGGTGGCCAAAGGCACAAGATGCCAAAAGTGGCAATTGATTGTTTTGTTGAAATGACTAAAGGGTGGGCTACAGAAGTTGTTTTTAAAAATTATAGGCTTGCAGTGAGGAAAAATGGAAGATAAGGATTTTTCTAAATGTCAATGTCCACAGGCGGGATGGTGCGATCTTCTTAAAAAAGAAATGACCGCCACCCCTCCTAATTGGCAGTGGTGTCAAGGACTGACAGAAGAAGAAAGAAAAAAATATCACGACAAGGTTAACGGCAAAGTGAGAACTATACGTAAAGCTATAAAAGCAGGTTCAGTAGACGTTGTAAACTTTGTTGATGATATTCCTACCCCAAAAAGCGATTACGCAGTTTGTGTAATTCCAGCAAATGACTCAGCAATGAATCTCTTGGAAGCTACACGTAGTAATATTCAAAACTATGCAAAAAAATGCAATGCCGATTACGTTGAATTGATAGGAGATCAAGTACCAGAGTTTCCCATATCAAATAAATTTAGATTACAACAAGTCACTCAAAGATATAAGAAGACACTCTTCGTTGATTGTGACATTGTAATAAAAGAGTCTGCACCCGATATATTCAAAATAACGCCAAATAATAAGATTTCTGCTTTTGATGAATTTGAAGTCTATCTAAAAAACCATAGGGGTGTTGACTGGATCAATGAAACCATGCATTTGATCTCTAAGAAACTTGGGGTTTCATATAGAAAAAACACAATGCTAAACAGTGGGTTTATGGTTATCCCCAAATCTTGCTCTCATTATTATTCTCAGCCTGAGATTCCCTACCCACGCCATTGGTGCTTTGACCAAATGTGGTTGACACTAAACACTCCCGCAAAAAAAATTAATAAATTGGGCAGAGAATGGAATAATGTTTTTGATGGGGCAGATTTTTGGAAACGATTTGAAGAAAGTTATGTTACACATTTTAACAATATGCAGGATGAGGAATCATTTCATCCAGAGTCTAGAAAAACTGTACTGTCTTCACTTTCAAAAAACACAGATATTACAGAGTTTGAATTAAAGACTAGATCAATTCAAAAAGTAGAAGAGTATGATCTTCCAGAAAACATGGACGAAGTAGAAATTGTATCTGTTCATTTCAATCCTACTAAGTCCGACAGTCTAAGAAGAACAAACGATTTATTTTTAAAGGGATTAAAGAATGTCGCCCCGTTCGTCAAGTGTTATGAAATTTTATTTGACGATCAGGAGCAAGAAATAGAAGGCTCAATAATCATCAGAGGCTCCCTAGAAAAAAATTGTTTGTGGCAAAAAGAAGCATTACTTAATGTTGCAATAAATAGCGTTGGCGAATCAAAAAAATATTTTATTTGGCTAGACCATGATATAATGTTTCTGAAAAAGGATTGGCTCAAGGAAGCTATAAATAAACTTAGTTCAGGATTTGATTTCTGCCAATTATTTTCAGAACTTGGTTGGGCCGATAAAACTGGAGACGTGCATCTTTCTAAAGTCGGAAGACTTGCGAAATTGAGAGATTGCGAGAGGTATGATGAATGGGATAATGAGGACATTCACTTCAATGCTCATGGGAACCCCGGACTTTGTTGGGCCGCTAGGGTTGACTCTCTAAAAAGAATGGGAGACAATCCATTTCCAAACGCTGTTGTTGGCAGTGGAGACGAATACTTTTGTATGGGCGTAACCAGAACAACAAAAGAAGGTATGAGTATGATGAGTGGACTCATGAGGAATCTTATAGCGAGTGCTTACCTCAGAGAAAACAAACTCAAATCGTTGGAAGGTGTAACCCAGCTTCAAAAATATATAGATTTCATGACTGAAAAAGTAAATGATATGTCTAAGTATTTGTTTAATTCGACGTTTATTGATGGGGCAGTTTACCATTTCTGGCATGGTGACAACAAAAACAGGCAATATGCATCAAGACACAGCATCATACAAAAGTGTGATCTAAACTTATACGAGGATGTTTTCATAAACGAAGATGGTATCTTTGAGTTGGTAGAGAATAAATATGAAGCATCAAAAAGATTTTATAAGTTTTTCCTAGATAGAAAAGAGGATTAGTAATGAAGATCAGTGCGTATGTTTTAAATACAATGCCAAAGACGTATTAGTGGAGTTTGTGGTGTCGCTAAACACAGACGAGTTTGTTTCTGAGTTTAAGCGTCCACCAATCATGTCTTATGGTGAGCGAGAACGTAGTTTACTTGGTTGTCAGTATGTAGATAGAGTAATACCTAACGTCGGAGGCTCTGACAGTAAGCCCGCCATTTTATCAGTGAACCCAGATATTATAGCGATTGGTGACGACTGGGCGAGGAAAGATTACATGGATCAAATGCAATTTACTCAAGAGTGGTTGACAGAAAATGAAATACTTTTAGTGTACCTTCCCTACACCAAAGAGATATCAACCACAGAAATTTTGAAAAGAATTGAAAAAAGACTTGCAAAATAGCCTTTCGTAGACTATAATAGGGTGAAGGACGATTGAATGACAAATATTGAAAGGAAAAACAATGAAGTGGTTCCCGCTACTGAACTACACCCACTATTCGCTACAATACGGCTTTTCCAAGCCAAATGAGCTTGCTAAGAAATGTAAGCAGAATTCTTACCCTGCATGTGGCATCGCTGATTACAAAACAATCAGTGGTGCTGTATCTTTCTACAAAGCCTGCATCGACAATGATATCAAACCTATCATTGGCTGTTCTTTCGATGGCTTTTCTCTCTTTGCCAAAAACCATGCAGGATGGCTGAACCTCATCGAGATTGTTTCTACAATTGATGCAGATGGTAATGAGGATCGAGGCACTATGGTTCGCCTAGCAGGACAGGGCAACCTTATTTGCGTTGCCAAGTCTGAGGCTCTGTCTCCCGTCACAGGTGATGACTTCTACATATGGTCTGACTCTTTTGCTAAGAGTCATTATACAAACAAAGACCAAGCAGAGTTGCACAGGATTGTACTTTGCGGTAAGCTAAAAACCACACTGAACAAAGTAAGAAAGAACGGACTATCAGAAACAGATAGTCAGTTTGGTGTATTCTTTGATTCAGATGATTTCTATATTAAAGACAAACTAGAGTCATCCAAGCTGGTTGTAGACGATCCACGCATGGAAGACTTTGAGGGAATATTTAATAAGTGTGATAACTATAACATCCTGAGCAAGCCAATGTTGCCAGTCTTTGAGACTCCAAATGGACAGTCAGAAAAGGACTACTTGCGGGAACTAGCAAGAGATGGCTGGAAAAAACTTCTTGGTGATAAAGTCACCGGCCAAGAGGAACGTCAGGTATACGGTGACCGTTTTCAAAAAGAGTTTTCCGTTATTGAAAAAGCAAATCTCTTTGGGTATTTCCTCATCGTTTGGGACATTTTAAATTGGTGTCGCGAGCAGGGCTGGATGGTTGGACCCGGACGAGGCTCTGCTGCTGGATGTCTCATTTCTTATCTAATTGGTATCACACAGATTGACCCTATTGAATTTGATCTACTATTTGAACGTTTCTACAATGAGGGTCGTAATACAGATGACCACATCTCTTTACCTGATATTGATATGGATGTTCCGGGCAATAAACGTGATGAGATTATCGCTAGACTCAAAGAGAAGTACGGTGCTGACAACGTTAGTCAGATGCTCACGTTTGGTAGACTGCAAGGGCGAAGTGCGATGAAAGAGGTTCTTCGCGTGAATGATGCTTGTGGCTTTGCCGAAATGAACGAGATCACCAAGTACATTCCAGACGAAGCTGCCATCTCTGACCAGCTAAGTGCTATGGACGAAGAAGATCGCTCTATCATCCGCTGGACACTACAGAATCGTGCAGACGACCTTATGGACTACTGTCATCTCGATGATGAGGGTAGGTTGCAGGGAGACTTTGCAGAATACTTCCAGCAGGCTATTGATATTGAAGGCACATTTAAGACACAGGGAAAACACGCTGCTGGAGTTGTTATCTCTGCCGAACCACTATACAAAGTTTGCCCTATGGTAAACCAAAAGAGTGGCGGCGAGAAGATTGCAGGATTGGAAATGAACGACCTAGAAGCACTAGGTCACGTTAAGTTTGACCTTCTTGGGTTAAACCTTTTGGACAAGTTGATGTTTATCAAGGAGCTAATTAATGAATCGTGATATTATTGTATTTGACTTTGAGACTGGTGGGCGTAATCCCCATAAGTGTCAACCTACACAGATTGCTGCTATCGCACTTGACGGTAGGAACTTTAGACTCAAGGGACAATTCAATAGTCTCATGCGTCCCATTATCGACGACGACAAAGCAATCAAAGCTGGCGTTGACCCGCTAGAAGAAGGTGCTCTGAAAGTAACCGGTCAGACCAGAGAGAAACTTGCCAAGGCACCACTTCCAAAAGGTGTGTGGAAAAAGTTCTGTGCGTTTGTAGATAAATATAATTGGAAAGGTACATCATTCTTTGCACCTATTCCATGTGGATTTAATATCCTTGGTTATGATATGCACATCGTAAATAGATTGTGTAAAGAATACGGCCCATACGATGATAAACGTCAGTGCCAGAAACTCTTTCATCAAATTTATAAAATTGACGTAATGGACGATGTGTGGCTATGGACAGAAGGAGACCCAAATGTTAAGTCTATTAGTATGGATAGCTTGCGAGAAAGAATGGGACTGTCCAGTGAAAACGCTCACGACGCTCTCCAAGACGTTAAGGATACAGCAAACATCTGGATCAAACTACAAAAGTCCAGACGGGCAGTCTACCGGAACATGAAGTTTGAAAAGGCGTTTGCTGATGGAAAACTCTTCGTATAAAGTTTGCAAGACTTGCAAACAAAAGAAACGGGATGATGAATTTGTAAAAGCTGATGGTAAACATCGCTCAACTAGAAATAGGTGCAAAGTTTGTCATAAAGAGCAAGCAGATATAAGAAGAAAACTCCGTAAAGAAAATCCACCTCCAGAAGCCGGTATTTGCCAGATCTGTCAAAATCATACTGATAAGTGGGTTTTAGATCACTGCCATACAAACATGTCTTTTAGGGGTTATATTTGTGCTTCATGCAATTCTGGAATCGGACTACTGCACGATGATCCAGAGGTATTAGAAAAAGCAGTGAAATATTTAAATAGAGACAAACATAAGTCATTACTTAGGAGGTTATTATCATTTTTAGAAAAGTAGAAAACAAAGGGCGGTACAAAACCGCACAGGGGTATTATTGGCACATTCGAAACAAGGAAATTGACTACTTGTTTACTGACAGTGCTTTGCAAGAAGCGGGGAAGCGTGCCCAGAAAAATCCAGAAGATATTCCAGAACCAGAACAAAACCTAGATGGTAGCACATTTTTTAGTATGGGCTTTCTTACCGGAGTAACCCTATCTGTTGCAGGTTATTTTGTAACAAAACTTTTTTGGTAAACCTATTATTATTGAGATTTAAATGATTGACAGAAATGACCCAAAGGCTTGGGCCTTGTACAAAGATGGATTGACAAAAGGACTATTTCAGCTTGAGAGTAACCTTGGTCGTGCATGGTCCAAAAGAGTTGCACCGGAAAACCTTGAAGAACTAGCGGCATTGATCGCTATCATCAGGCCCGGAACGTTGAAAGCGGTTAGCGAAGGCAAGTCTATGACTCAGCACTTCGTAGACCGTAAACATAAGAGAGAAGATGTTGTCTATCTTGATCCTAGTCTAGAAGAAATTCTAAAGACTACACATGGCGTACTTGTATACCAAGAACAAGCTATGCTCATCGCGGTGAAAGCTGCGGGATTCAACGAAATGGAAGCAGACAATCTTCGTAAGGCTATTGGTAAAAAGAAAGCGGCTCTCATGGCTGAGATTCGTGGACAATTCATCGAGGGCTGTAAAAGGGTTGGACTTGTAGATGAAGACACTGCAAACCAGATTTTTGACTGGATTGAAAAATCGTCTCGTTATTCGTTCAACAAGTCCCATGCCGTTGCCTATGCACTGGATTCGTACTGGTCTGCGTACTACAAGGCGAATTACACAAAAGAGTTCTTCTTGTCCTACCTATACTATGCGAATGAAAAGCAAGATCCTCATCAGGAAATCTATGAGCTAGTAAACGAAGCTAAACTATTCAATATACTAGTAAAGACTCCTAAACTAAGTAGGTTCTCTGAGAAGTTTGCCATCTTTGGTGATGACATTCAGTTTGGAGTTCGGGACGTTAAAGGTCTTACAGGTGTCACTGGCGAGAAGGTCTTGAAGGCTATTGGTGATGCGACAGAAGAATTGGAAAAACCTGCCGACGAGTTTACTTGGATGGATGTGCTTATTTACATCGCTCCCAAGATTACATCTACGGCTTTCAAGGCACTTGCTGGCATTGGATTCTTTTCCACAAAGAAAACTGGTGTCACCAGAAATCAAGCCCTGTACGAATATCTCATCTGGCGTGAACTAACAAAGGCAGAAGTTAAATGGGTAACAGAGAATTACCCTAAAAAGAAGTGGTCAAAACTACAGGATTGTTTCGAAGATCTGTCTCCTACCAAGAAGATGGGCGGTGGTTGCAGTAATGCCAATCGTAGTCAGATTGTGTACGGTGAGATTGAGATGCTAAAAAATCCACCATACGATATGTCTGATGAGCCGCAATGGGTTATCGCAGAAGAAGTCAAACTCTTGGGTTGCCCAGTGTCGTATCAGTATACAGATGCTATCGACGCATCAATCGCCAATACTACATGTCAAGAAGTAGCCAACGGTAAGTTTGGTAAGGATATTTGCATTGTAGCCAATGTCCAACGTGTAGCTAATCACAAGATCAATAAGAAGGATAGCAAGCAAAAGGGCCGGATCATGTCGTTCCTGACAATCGAAGATGCCACTTGCTCTCTAGACAATGTTATCGTTTTCCCAGACGCAAGAGATAAGTACCAGTTTGTTTTGTATGAAGGTGCCAACCTTATGCTCTGCGGTGAGATTGAAAAAGATAATTCATTTATTGTCGATAAAATTCACGAAATCTAATTGGAAAAACCCAATTAGTAGACTATAATAAGGAGTACACATGAATCACTGTATATTTACAGGATATTTACTGTTTGACCCAAACGTGGGTTACGAATCAAGTCCATCGGTTTGCACTTTTAAGCTGGTGACATACGAGTACACAAGAAACAGACGTGGTGAAAAGAAGCGTTACCCAACGACTGTAACCTTCCAAGCCTTTGATAGTGGTGCAGATGCCATCGCTAAACTAGGAAAGAAGGGGATGAAAATGACCGTACACGCTTCTGCCAGAAACGGTGTTATGAAAACCGAATCTGCGGACGATATTATTTTTAGAGTTAATCAATTCGACTTTGGATGTTTGGACAAGGAATAAAATGAGAAAGAAACGAATTCTGTTCTGTAGCGAAGCTACTTTCCTGAACACTGGATACGCGACTTATACTCGTGAAATTTTGAATTACTTGCACTCTACTGGAAAGTATGAGCTTGCAGAACTGGCAGCTTACGGTCAACGAAATGACCCAAGGGCAGCAAATATTCCTTGGAAGTTTTACGGTGTTCAGCCAAACACAGACTGCGAACCAAAAGCCAGTCAGGAAGAACTTCAGGCATTTGGGGCATCTGCTACAAATCAATTTGGAGAATGGATCTTTGAGCATGTTTGCTTGGATTTCTTGCCTGACATCGTATGCGATATTCGAGACTTTTGGATGCTAGACTTTGCAGAGAGAAGTCCTTTTCGGCCCTATTTCGATTGGGTAATCATGCCAACGGTCGATGCTAGACCACAAGCACGACAGTGGATTTCAACATATGCTGGTGCTGATGCTTGTCTGACATACTCTGATTGGGCCGGAACTGTACTTGCAGATCAGTCTGGTGGTAAGATCAAGTATCATGGATCTTCACCACCTTCTGCCCATCCAGCATATCACCCCATTGAGGACAAGAAAGCACACAAGCTATCTATGGGGATTGACCCAGAATATAAAATCATTGGAACTGTTATGCGTAATCAACGACGTAAACTGTATCCAGATTTGTTTGAAGCATTTAGGAAATTCTTAGATAAGTCGGAAAGCAAGAAGTATTATCTTTATTGTCATACTTCTTATCCTGATCTTGGTTGGGATATTCCAGAGTTGATCTTGCAAAACAACCTGTCTTCACATGTCTTGTTTACCTATATCTGTCCTGAGACAAAAAAGCCATTCCCATCATTGTTTAAGGGTGCCGTGGCACAGTCTCCATATACTGGAAAATGGGGCTCTACTCTATCAAACGTAAAGAATGGTGCATCTTACGAGGATCTTTCTCGAATCCAGAACCTCTTTGACCTTTACACTCAATATGCCAACTGTGAAGGTTTTGGACTGCCCTATGTAGAAGCTGCCGCCTGTGGTGTCCCAGTGTGCGGAACTGACTACTCTGCTATGGAGAGTGAGATTCGTAAACTGCAAGGTCATCCTATTAAACCGGCTGCACTTTATAAAGAATTAGAGACTGGTTGTCTTCGTGCTGTTCCAGATAATGATGCAGCAGCGGAATATTTCCGTCACTTCTTTGAAGATAAAACTGATGAGGAACGTGCCGCAGAAGGTGAGCGGACAAGGAAGAACTTTGAAAAGCACTTTCAGTGGCACCTTAGTGGAAACAAGTGGGAGCGAATCTTTGACGCTACTCCTATTAGACCTATTGAGCAAACTTGGGCTTCGCCTCCAAGGATTCTAGACCCCGCAGGTAAGATTCCAGATGACCAACTGGAGAATGTAAGTCCAACTATGCAGGCTCAGTACCTTATCCAAAATGTTCTGAGAGACCCATCAAGGTTAGGAACATTTTTTGAATCTAGAATGATTAGAGACTTAACTTACAAATCGTCTACGGGTTCAACTGGCGGTATGTATTTTAATGAATCTAGTCAGGCATTTGACGGTACAAATCAGAGACAAGGTTTTGATTTTCATGTTGCTTACAATTCTATGGTAGCACAAAGGCACAGAATCAATAGCTGGGAACAAAAACGAATCGAGGTGTTGAAAAATAAAGGAGTTATTAAATGAGAACAGTCGTAGTGACAGGATGTGCGGGATTACTGGGTTCGCACTTTAGCCGACATCTTTTAAGTAAAGGTTATAAGGTTATTGGAATTGATGACCTTAGCGGTGGATACTCAGACTATTTACCACAAGCACCTCCAGAGCAATTTGAATTCTGGCCCATTGATCTTTCTGATAAGGTCATGACAAAGACACTCTCTCATATCTTTTCAACCAATAAACCAGTGGCCTGCTTTCATTTTGCCGCATACGCAGCAGAGGGATTGTCGCCCTTTATTAGACATTATAATTATACAAATAACATTTTATCAAGTGTTAATATTATTAATCAATGTATCGAGCATGATACGAAGATGATCTTTACATCTTCTATGGCTGTATACGGAAATCAATTTCCTCCATTCACAGAAAGAATGGGTCCAGCACCAATCGACCCCTACGGCGTTGCAAAGTATGCTACTGAACTGGACATTAAAATTGCCCACGAGCAACACGGTCTACAGTACACTATTATTCGCCCACATAATATTGTTGGCATTTATCAGAATATATGGGACAAGTACCGCAACGTTGCAGGCATTTTTATTCGTCGCGTCCTCGCTGGCGAACCGATGTTGATTTATGGCGATGGATACCAAACTCGTGCGTTCTCAGACGTTAAGTATTACATGAAGCCGTTTGAAACCCTGATTGACAGATGTAATGGTTACACATTTAATCTTGGTGCAGACAAGGCGTACACCATCAACGAGCTTGCAGACACAGTTCAGCGTATAGCTTGGAGGCATGGGTTTGAAGCAGAGAAGCAACATGTAGAGGGTCGTCACGAAGCTAAACATGCACACTGCGACCATACGTTGGCAAAAGATCCTAGAAACCTTAATTTTCACGATGGTACAAATCTTGAGAAATTGATTGACGAAATGTTCCACTGGGCCATGCGTCAACCAGAACGAGAGCAAAAGAGAATGGAATACGAAGTCGAGAAGGGAATTTATGACTACTGGAAATGATTTTGGATTTATTCTACTTCCGGGTCCACACCTAGCAGAAGTAGATTTGTCCACAATTAAAGATTCGACCGTAATATTTATTTCAAGAGCTATCAAGGCTTTTGATCAGGTTTGCCCTAGTAATCACAAGTATTTTGCCTGTGGTGACTTGCATACGGTAAACCAAATCCTTCCCGATGTTCGTAAAGTAGATAAGGATAAAGTATACCTTGCATCTTGTACGCCAGAGAAAGAATTTGATGGACACTATGTCTGGAGTATGAATATGGAAAATAAGCTAAAAGATTCGAGTCAATTATCTCTCAATATGTTAGATAATGATCCGATCCCTTGGGGATATGGATCTGTGAACGACATGGGTTTTCCACTGGCTCTCAAACTGGGACTCAGGACTATATTTTTAGTTGGTGCTAATCATGATACAGGAGGTCAGTTCTTTGACCCTAATTTTAGAACAAGGTCTGGACCTGACGCTCAGAATATCATAGACAGAATAGGTAATTCATTTCATATTTACAAAGATTTCTTTGATCAGCAAGGAATCAAGGTTTACAACACTTGTACTTACAGTAAAGAAACAGCTTTTGAAAAGGTGAGCTTTGAAGAACTTAGCAATTATACCGGTTAGAAAAGGTAGTGTTAGAGTAAAAAACAAAGGCGTAAGACCCTTTGCTGGATCTAGCTTGTTGGAGGTAAAGATAAACCAACTGCTAGATTGTGACCTTGTTGACGAAGTGATGGTTGGAACAAATGACCCAGTAGCAAAAGAGATAGCTAAAAAGTACCCAGTAATTATTGCAGACAGAGATGAAATAGTTTGTGATGAGAAACGGTCTACAGCAAATGACATGATATTTGACTTGGCTAGTAGGGCACACTCATCGGTTACAAATATTGTATGGGCACACTGTACAAATCCACTTATTGATGCAAAAATTTATGATGAAGCAATCGACATTTTTATCAAAGGGCCGTTCGATTCGTTGGTGTCCGTAACCGAACTACGCAGTCATGTTTGGCGAAAATACGGGTTATTTTATGAACCTCTTAACTTTAACCCATACGGTGATCGTCATCCATTAGCTTCAGAGCTTGAACCATACTGGTATCAGAACGGTGGTATTTTCATTCAACCCAGAGAACAAATGGTGGATAATAGATATTTCTATGGGGATATGCCATACGTATTTTTAATCGACGAATACGACGCAATCGACGTAGACACACCAAAAGATTTTAAAATAGCTGAACTTTTATATGAAGAAAAATATGGAAACGCAAGATAAAACTTGGGGCAAAAACACGGTAATCCACAATAGTGAGTATTCTATTGTTTGTTTTGCAGAAATAGATCCGGGAGGATTTTGTTCAGTTCACATTCATGAGAACAGGCATAATTGGTTTCAGGTGGCAGAAGGCTCTGTTACCATCTATATGTGGGGTCATACCGATCAAGATGCAGAAGCTACACCACTAGAATATGAACTAACACCAGATAGTGATCCGTACTGTATTGAGGCCAGAATACCACATCAATTTTACAGTGAAAAAGGATGCAAACTGGTTGAAGTTTACACGCCTGCTTCTGATAACCCTATTAATTTCGACGACATAATTAGATTGAGGTTAACTTTATGAGTGTAGACGAATTTTTAGAAGAGAACAAGAACTGGTCTGTTTACCAGTGGCATACAAATAATAATGGTTTGGGAGTCCTAAAAAGAAATGACTAAGTTGCAATTACCAGATGTAACAGTTTTTAGCTTTTGTTGGGGAACAGAGCATGTAGAGAAATCTCTCAGAGCCATGCTGATTGCGATGGATCAGGTAGACTTCAAACGCAGCGTTCTTATTACAGATAGTAGTAAAACAGATTTGTCGTTATTCGGTCAAGTCATTGATAGACACAAGATCGAAGTATGTGATATGAGTGTCGATCTCAATGACAACATGTCGAATGATGATAAGAATCGAGTAGGTTTTAATCAATCTTTTATTCAACAGACAAATAAGTACATTTTTGACGATTTCTGTTTGAATGTTCAGCATGATTCGACTATAATAGATATAGAGAAGTGGGACAACCGCTTTATGGACTATGACTATATCGGTGCTCCTTGGCCGATGCACATCATTCAAGCGAGCGATATGGTTGCTGGACGCATAGAAGAAATCCCGAACGTTGTTGGCAACGGAGGGTTTTCTTTGAGAACACGAGCATTTGTAGAGGAATCAGCAAAACTAGGATGGGAACACAAAAACGAAGACCTCAATATTTGTGTTTTCAATTATGACACTATGACCTCCGCAGGAATTAAGTTTGCACCACCAGAACTAGCAGCACAATTTTCTAAAGAACACCCAACACCATATGGTGGATTCAATAGAGACTTACTGTTTACTTACAATTCATTTGGTTTCCACGGTGAGTTTAATTCGGCGGGTATGGAATTCATTCAAGACTACGATTTAAAAGGAATGGTATGAAAGTTTTAGATACGAGAGATGACTATCTAGACTACATCAAAACACTGCTTCCAAAAAACCCGAAAGTTCTGGAGATTGGTGTAGAGCATGGGCATTTTTCAGAGAAGATTATGAAAGTTCTGGAACCATCAGAGCTTCACTTATTAGACCCTTGGGAGTGGAATCCCGATAATGGGCTGGTATATCAAGAAGGTCACATGAGAAATGTACCTACTGCTCACAGTAATGTGAACATGCAGATTGTACTGGAGAGAAAGTACGAAAAAGAAATCGCAGAAGGAAGAGTTCATATCCACAGAGGATACTCTCACGAACTAGTCGATGAATTTGAAACAGCATACTTTGACTTTATTTATTTAGATGGCTGTCATTTGTACGAGTCTGTAAAGAAAGACATCGAGTGCTATGTGCGTAAGGTACAACCCGAAGGCGTTTTGGGTGGGCACGATTACATTAGTCAGGAAACGTTCTTTGTTCAAGAGGGCGTTACTTATACCAATCAACTTGGATACGGAATTAAACAGGCCGTAGACGAATATTTAGAGGCCACTCCGGTAGTTGAGATGTGTGCCCTAGTTAGTAGTGATATGCCATTTCCTGATTGGGCAATTAGGAGGAGAAAATAATGAAAGTTTTATACATTGGGTATTACAAAGAACATAGCGACTGGGGTAGAACTGCTAGGAACAATATTCTAGCCCTAGATTCTGCTGGTGTAGATGTAGCATGTCGGTCAGTTGTATTTGGCGTCGATCATACTCCAGAGGAAATGAGAAGATTTGAAGAAAAAGACATTGAAGATTGCGATGTATGTATACAGCACGTATTCCCAGACCATATGCTTCCATCGTCTAAATTTAAGAAAAACATCGCTATTTTAGCAAATGAATTTGTTGAAGCTAAACACTCTACTATTATAGAAAAGCTAGATCGTTTCGATCAGGTTTGGGTTCCAAGTCCGTGGGCTGAAATTGCTTTTAAAAATACGCCTATCGAAGATAAGATCAAGCGAGTCCCATACGCATTTAATAAAGATAACTACAAAGCCACTACTAGTCCAGTAAATGGGGGAATTGAAACAAGAGATAAGTTCAAATTCTATACTATTATCAATAATGAGGGCGATGGAGTAGAAAGAGTATTGCGATGTTTCCATTCTGAGTTTGATGACACAGATAACGTTGTACTCTTGTTAGGTGTGGATGAATCGTGTAACAAGCAACTTATCGACCAGAAGATTGAAAAGGTAAAAACAGACTTAGGACTCAAGCCACAAGCATCCGATTACAGGAAAGACGTATTCGTTCCAAGATTAAGCGGGTCTCATGAGCCACTTCATGTTTTTGCAGATTGTTATGTTAGCTGTGGAACTCAAAGAACTTTGAACCTAGAAGAGTTTGATGCCTTCGCCTTTGGCAACACACCAATTATACCAAATGTAACAGACGCAGAGGCATACTTTGATGACCATGAATGTGTTGTATCATCTATCTATCAAACAAATACAAACCGATCAAAAATGTGGCCGGATTTGAACAATGGTAAGGACTACATTATCATACCTTGTGAAAAAGAAATGAAAGAGACGATGAGAAAATTGTACAGTGCTTGGTCAGAAAACCCAGTAATTTATAGTGTAAATAGAAAAAGAGAAGCATTTGAACGATTGGAAGTAATGTCGCTAGAAAGTGTAGGAAATTATATGAAGGAGAATCTAAATGCTTAAAGTTCACTCTTTGATTCAAAAAGTGCAAAGGCCAAAAGACAAGCCTTATAACATCTTAACATTCAATACTCATGAGCGTTACCAGACTCAAGTCGCAAAGACTGGTCATAATTTTTACGCATTTAATTTTGATGGCGGGAAAGATTGGTTTACTGAACATGCACCAATGCCAAGTAATTACTATCAACTTCCCAAAAATTCTGTTTTTCCGGGTGTAACCTTTGACTTTATTTTTGTCAATAGTAAATTCGGACAATATCAAATTGCTTCACAAATTAACTCTTCTTTACAGTTGCCAGTATTGTGCTTGGAGCATACGTTGCCACATCTTAACTGGCCTGCGGAGCATCTTCGGCAATTTCAGCAAATGCGTGGTGATATCAATGTATTTATCACGGAATATTCTAAAAGTAAATGGGGTATTCCCGGTGAAGTGATTTACCACTCTATTGATGCAGAGTTATTTAAACCGTCTGACGTTGAACGTAAACCTCAAGTCCTAACCGTTGCTCACGACTTTATCAATCGTGACTATGCTTTAAATTTTAATGGTTGGAATAGGATTACAGATGGAATGAATAGAGTTGTAGTTGGAGAGACAGAAGGATTATCCAAAGCAGCAGCATCGGTGGATGAGTTGGTGAAACAGTATCAAGAGTCTTTGGTTTATATTAATCCAAGCACTCTCAGTCCTGTGCCTACGTCCATGTTAGAGGCCATGTCATGCGGCTGTGCGGTCGTTTCTACAAATACGTGTGATATTCCAAATATTATTAAACACGGCGAGAACGGCTTCCTGAGCAACGATGAGGGCGAATTGAGAGGCTATATCGAAAAACTATTAGCTGATCCAGAACTAGCAAAGAAAATGGGCGAATCTGCCAGACAAACTATTCTAGAAAAGTTCTCAGAAGATAGGTTTATTAATGAGTGGAACACTATTTTTGACAAAACATATGGAGTAATTAGATGAAACTACAAATTATCAGACCAGAGCAAGACTCGATTGGTGGCTACGAGGTAGTAAAGATTACACAGCCTAACTCGCTTGAGTTGTCCCATGTTGTAGACAACTCTTGTGAATCTATTCTAGCAGCAGATTTAATGGATTCTTTCAGTTCTAATTCTGTGCAGCAGGTCTGTCAGGCGTTAGTATCCAAACTTAGGCTTGGCGGTGAAGTTTCTGTTGGTGGAACAGACGTTAGATTTTTCTCTAAATTTCTGGTGAACGGTCTTCTTGATGTAGAGAGTGCGTGTCAAATTATTACCGCTGCATATTCCATGTCTACTTCTGATATGGTTGTAGAGGCACTGAAAAGTCTAGGGTTAGAAATTCTCACTGTGCATATGGATGGACTACACTATGAAGTCAAAGCAGTGAGGAAATAATGGATTGTAGCAAATGCGTATTTAACATCATGGACGATGGACCTCCCATGAGCGGTGGTCCCTTCGGTGGTGGTCAGGTTGGATGTAAAGTAGGTAGATTACAAAAGTTTATTGACAAAGGTAAAGCAAAAAGAAGAGGGATTGTATCGACTTCGTATGAATTGACCCAGTTTTGCAATATGTATAGGGAAGAAGAATGTGATGCAGATAAGCAAAGATACAATGTAATGCCTCTGTTTGGAATCGTTGTGTCTATTACGCCTGAAGATACACTTGAGGAACTCACTGAATTCTGTAGACATCTTGACTCCCTCGAATATCCAAAAGAGAAGTTGAAGATCGTGCTGTCAGTACCCTCTGGTCTAAAGTATGCAGAAGGCGTACTGCATCTCTTTAATATGTTGAAGGTGAATTTTATCGCAGCAGAATTGGTGCTTCACTTGCATAACGAAGGTAATGTAAAAGACAATGAAACGTTTAAAAAATTGTTAGAAGCTACCTATTTTGTTAAGGTGGGTGTGAAAGACAGGTTTAACCTAGACGTTTTTCAGGTAATAGACGATCTACTTAATGACGAACTGAAACAATTGTGTTTTGTAGAAAATAATTCAATATGCATTGTGTTAAGGAGCGTTATTCAGCAAATATATTACAATTATGAGAGCTATGAAAAAGCTGTGGAGGGCTTGAAAACAATCTCTATGGAGCAGAATAAATATGAAAAAATCTAATCGCTTCATCACAAACGCTAAATCTAATAATTCTGGGGTACTTAGAGATGAGAAGATAACTGTAATACTTCTAGCTGAAAATTATGGCTACAGGATGAAGTCTTACGGCCCTATCTCTTTGATAGAGTTTGAAGGTAAAACGTTATTAGAAAGACAAGTAGATGCGATTAGGTCTGTTTTTTTAGACTCCGAAATAATTTTATGTTCAGGCTTTGAAACAAATAAAGTTTACCATTTTGTAAATTCTAAATTCCCAAGCAGTTATAATATTAGAATAGTAGAAAATCAAGTTTATTATCATTCGAATTGTTGTGAGGGTCTGAGATTATGTATGAACAATACGACCAATAACAAGATATTGGTATGCGGTGGCGGTGTAGTGCTGACACCAAGATTCTTAAAAAGTCTTAATCTTAGAAAGCCATCAATATTCACTCAGGCGGGAAAGAAAGAGGATACATTTGAGATAGGAGTTATACCAAACGAAAACGATTCAAGATTAGAAAATATGTCTCTAGCGATTAAAGACAATGTGTGGACCGAACTTCTGTACTTGACAGGAGAGCCACTCGTAAAATCTTTCTACAACTTAATATCCAAAGCAGAACTTAAAAACAAATTTCTGTTTGAGGCTATAAATTCATGGAAGGGCAGAAGACAACTAAGCATTTTTGAAAACGATTCTGACCCAATATTTAAAATTGACAACATAAAAACTCTCAAAAGGATAAACAATGAAAATTTTGTTCCATAATTACTCAAGTTCAACCTCTACAGAGCCTCTTTACCTTCATAACGCACTGCAAAAGTGCGGAGTGGAGAGCGTTATTTGGGGCGATCCCAATATGAGTGCTTACGATGTTTTTGACACTACAAAGCCGGATGTATTTGTAACGCACTTCAAGACATTCAGTCAAGATATTTTTCAATACATGAAGCAGAATAGTGGCTGCTCTTTGGTGTTGAATGTAACTGGTGCATCTCAGTCGCAAATTGAATCTATCGAGAAAGAGTTAGAGAAGGCGGGCATCAAGGTAGCTTTCTTGTTCACGAACAGTTTTGAGAATAAACTAAAAACAAAACTCAAGCTACACAACCTTCTGCCTGCGGCAGACCTGTTTAATCTTCCACCTCAACAAAATGTTAAGTCTGTTTTGCCAGAAGCTGTGGTTTCTAATAAATTTGACGAAAATGTTGAGAATTATATTGGTGAAAAGGACGTTTTCAATCTATTATATATTACGGACGGAGACAAGGACAGCAACTTCGACATAAGGGTAAATGTCAGAAACCTTTCCCAGCTTTACAAAGTGTATGACAAGATGTCTTTAGTTGGAGATAATGACTTGTGTTGCTCTCAGTTGTTCTTTGATATGGTGATGTATTGTAACAATCCAGTTATTAGAAGTTCGGACCAAGAAGTTTTCAATAAATTTTTGGGTAGTGTCTTCCAAGACACAGGTCAGTATGAAGACGATTTACTGGGTGAAATTAGAAACCAAATCAAAGATAGGCATACGCCATTTCATAGAGCTTGGAGATTAATGAAATTCTTGGGTGACAAAGATGCGATGTCTAAAATTGACAACGTAAAAAATCAACTACCAACATTAATTAAGGATATGTAATGAAACTATTGGTACAATTTCCAACATACGGAAGAGCGGAGAAGTTCCTCCGTGTGTTGAATCAATACGTCGAGACGGTCAGTCCGCATCATGACGTATTTTTTAATATTAATTGTGATTTGGTAGATTTGACTATGACAAATGCTTACGTTCAAGAGAGGATAAAATACCTCCTTTCTAAGATGCCGAATGTAGAAGGCGTAGTCAATTACGATCAGAACACAGACAAGATCAGTGCGATTAATGACCATATTGATGGTCGTGAATTTGATATTGTAATCTGTGCTAGTGACGATATGGTTCCAAAGGCTTGGGGTTGGGACAACGAGATTGCGATTGCCATGCAGGAGCACTTTCCAGATCTAGATGGTTGTGTTCATTTCAACGATGGGAACACAGATGGGGAACTTATCACTTTTTCTATTCTTGGTAAAGCATTGTATGACCACTTTGGTTATATTTATCACCCAGACTACAAAAGCCTTTACTGCGATGATGAGTTCACGCAAGAGGTAAGACGTATGGGTAAAGAGAAGTATATCAATAAAGTCATTATCTCTCATGAGCATTGGAGTATTGAAGGTTCTGAGAATCATAATCAAGAAGACATCGCCGTTCAAAAAACTCTGCACTACTCTGGGCGAGATCGGCTTGTATTTAATAGGCGTAAAGAGATGGGCTTCCCTAAACAAAGGATAACAAATGACTAAAGTTATTGGTTTCTCTCTATGGGGAGACAATCCAAAATATACTGTAGGTGCAATAAGAAACGCACAACTCGCACCTGAGATTTATCCGGGTTGGGAGTGCCACTTTTATGTTGGTGATGGTGTGCCGCAAGATGTCATTGATACACTATCCATTGATAACACTGTTATTCTAATGGATGGATCAGGCTGGAACGCTACCTTTTGGCGTTTCTTGTCTGCTGAGAAAGCTGATGTTTTTATTTCAAGAGATACAGATTCTCGGCTAAACCCAAGAGAAAAAGCCGCAGTAGACGAGTGGCTTGCTAGTGATAAAGACTTTCACATCATGCGTGACCATCCATATCACCAAACAGAGATTCTTGCGGGAATGTGGGGTTGTAGAAATGGCATCCTTAGTGGTATTAGAGATATGGTATTTAACTATGATATGAGAGACTACGACCAGACATACCAAAACGATCAGAATTTTTTAAGAGAAGTTGTTTGGCCTATAGTCCGAGATAAATCATTTGTTCATGATCCATATTTTAGCGTGGGGCATGAATTTCCAACCATGAGAGAGGATATGCAAGACTTTGTTGGACAAGTATTTGATGAAAATGAGGTGCCACAATTTTGAAAATCTTAATTATACAAGAAAACGGTCATCATGACCTAAACAGAAACTTTAGAGAGTGCTTTTGTCTCAAGCGTGGATTTGAGCATCATGGTGCTGAAGTAGAAATTTGGGGAAAGGGTCACGATGATTTCGATCCAAATCCAGACCAGCGAATGTACGACCAATACTTCAGTCACTTTGATTTGGTGTTCGCGATTGAAAACTGGGACTGGATGCCAGACATGAGTAAAGTACACACCAAGAAATTTATCTGGGCAATTGACGCACACTGCAAAGGCCCACGAGTCTACGAGCGATATGGATTTGACAAGGTTCTACATGCCTCATCGCAATTTGCAGAAAAAGACTGCTGGCTTCCAAACTGCTACGACGACACTATTATTTATCCACTAGAAAATTTATACTACAAAAGTTGCGGAATTGGTTTCTGCGGTAATGTAGTCAACAGACAGTCATACATTGATATATTGAAGGCTAACTTCCCACAGTTTAGATTTGACGAATTTGTTATTGGGCCGGATATGGTCGAGGCAGTCAATTCATACCTTGTACATTGGAACGCTAATATTGGAGTTGATGTAAATTACAGAAACTTCGAAACAATGGGTTGTCAAACAATGCTTTTAACCTCTGCACATCCAGCATATGGATCACTTGGAATTAAAGACGGAGTAAACTGTCTTACTTATAGCAATACAATAGAAATGATTGGAAAAGCAAAATATGCTCTTGAAAATGATAATTTTCGACATGATATTGCTAAAGAAGGATACGAACTAGTAAAGAAACATCATACATACAAAAACAGGGCACAACAAATATTGGAGATGCTATGAAAGTAGTCGGGCTTATGCTCGCCTCGAACAATGAGGAAAATGGCCGTTCTTACATGGATATGGTAACTGCCTGTAAAGAAACATGGATCGCAAACAGACACCCTAATGTAGAAGTTATCGCTACTTGGGGTAAAACATACCAACCTTACATTACAGAAAAAGTAAAGGAAGGAGAATGGATACTCACTCAAGAAAATGATCTTCTGATAAATACAGAGGAACATAGAGCGAATCTACTTATCAAGACAATTAAGGGTATGGAATGTGCCCTATTGAAATACCCAGATTTGGACTATATTTTTAGACCAAACTGTGGTAGCTACGTAAAAACAGATTTGCTGTATGAATTTTTACAGGATAAACCAAGAGAAAAGTATTTCGGAGGTATACTTGGTGAGCACAAGGGTATTCCATTCATCTCTGGTGCATGTATGTTATTCAGTAGAGATGTTGTAGAATTGATAGTAAAAAATCAAGATAAAATCAACTTAGATGGTTGGAAAATGATGGACGATGTAAGTCTCGCCCAGTATCTTTCTTCAGAAGATATTGAACCAACAGGAGATGGACATAGAGTCCAAGCTGGTAATGAACAGGAACTAAAAGATTCTTGGGATAGGAAATGTTACCACTATTATTTCTGCCACACAATTAATCCAGAGTTAGTTCGTAAGACACACTTATTGTTTAGAGGATCTGCTAAATGAAGATTGACAGAATCATTACATCAATAAATGATAACCCAGATTATGTCTCTTTTGCACAATTTACGTGTTGGGCATGGCATAAACTAGGTTATAATGTAACGTTGAACATTGTTGGAGACCACACCGTTGACGTAGGAGAGACTGCTGACGTTGTAAACTGGGAAAATCTACCATATGTAGAGAGTAAAAAGCAATCCCAGTTTATTAGGATGTATAATGCAAGCACATATGGCGACGAAGTGTGCATGATTGCAGATATTGATATGGTCCCCTTGAGTGACGCACCTCTTGTAGCTTATGGTTGGGTTCCAGAAGATCATCTGGCTCAATTTGGCTATGAGCATCCGGCCTTCCAAAGACATCCAGATATTGGAAAATGGCCCATGCATGGCACTGCTGGAAAGGGCAGTACGTTCAAGGAAATTATTAACCCAAACGATAAGAGTTTGGCATCTTGTGTTTCGGAATGGAACATTTCCATGCCAGACTATCGAGCGAGACCTATGATGAGTGGATATTTTTGCGATGAGTCGCTAATTAAATGTCTTCTAGATCAATGGTCTGGAAAAGATAGCAGGGTAAGCAAAATACGAAGAGAAGAATCTGGAGATTTTAAACAGCACGCAGATGGAGGTTATACTGTTTACGGAAGAATCGACAGAGAGAAATGGGCAACCTTAGAGGATGAAGATTTACAAGATTATTTTGAAATTCATGGGCCAAGACCTTTTACGCAACAATGGTACAAGGCTGCCATACAACATTTAGGAGATAAATAGTGAGTGATGATTGGAATAGCCATAAACCAGTTTTGCACGCACTTTTAAAAACGTGTAACATAGAAAGTGTATTTGAGTTTGGTAGTGGGTTTGGCAGCACGCCCATCTTTGTCGAAGGTTGCAAATCTGTGCATAGCGTAGAAATGCAAAGCGAGGAATGGTTTGTTAAGGTTAAAGAAAAACTTAGCAGTTATGAAAATTTCAAATATGATATGATGCTTGGACCAATTGATGCTATCGTATACTTTGCTGGTATAGATAAAAAATACGATCTAGTATTCGTTGACGGTCATGGCCTGTCAAGACCTGAGTGTATCAATGCTGCGTTCAGCAAAACGGACATTGTTGTTACGCATGATACTGATGTACATTCATACCACTGGGAAAGAATCAATCTACCAGAAGGTTGGTCTAAAATTAATTATAAGGTAGTGCCTTGGACCACAGTTTTTCATAAGAATACTGTAGATATTTCTGAATTAAAAAAGGAGCTTGAATTATGAAAATATTATTAACTGGTGGTTCGGGATTTCTAGGAAAGAACATCGTAGGTCATTTCAATGTGGTGAATATCTGTGACGGTTCTTCGTGGAACTCACTTAGTGATGGTCCGGGCGGCACTGTATTAGAAGACAAATCTGAACTAAGCTACAATGTAATACCTATGAGTAGCAAGGTCTACGACCTTAGAGACAGCTATGCTTGTAAGAAAGCATTAGAATATTATACCCCCGATGTTGTTGTTCATGCTGCTGGTAGTGTTGGTGGTATTCTAGCTAACCGTGAAAATCCCGGCAAGTTTATGTACGACAATCTTGCTATGGGTATGAACATGATGGAGCGTACTCGACAGTACCGAGACAGAACTCAAAAAGATGTAAAGTTTATCATGTTGGGTACAGTTTGTGCATATCCAAAGCACACACCGACACCATTCTTGGAAAGCTACTTATGGGAAGGTTATCCAGAGGAAACTAACGCACCTTATGGTATCGCTAAGAAGACTTTGATGAAGATGGGCGAGACTTATCATGAACAATATGGGATGAATATTGTTAATCTCATTCCTGTAAACATGTACGGCCCATACGATCATTTTAATCTCACAAGTAGCCATGTAATACCTGCCCTTATTTTGAAGTTTTATAACGCCATTAAAAACGGTGAACAAGAAGTCAGAGTGTGGGGCACTGGTAAAGCATCAAGAGAGTTTTTGTATGCTGGCGATTGTGCCGAAGCGATTCGTTTGGCTATTCATAACGACGTTGGGCCAGAACCAATCAATATTGGAACTGGCAAAGAGATCACAATTCATGACCTAGTGACTGAGATTGGCGATCAGATGGGTTATGAAGGAACGATCAAGTGGGAAACAGACAAACCTGATGGGCAACCTCGTCGTTGCCTAAACACTCATCAGGCTACAGAGAAGCTGGGCTTTAGTGCCTCAACAGATTTACAAACTGGACTTAAACATACTATCGAATGGTTTTTGAAGGAGAACAAATAATGAACTTAGGATTTTTTGTACCTACTAGTGCTGGCACCCCACAAAATACAAAGATTTACAATTTTCTAAACAATTCAGTGGAAGACCTCACCTCTGCTTCTGTATTCTTCAACGACACTGGGTTTAATCCAGTAGCTCCTAGATTTGGAATGTTTGACTCTGCTGATATGTGGAGCTTTAGTGGCAACCTAATTTGTACCACAATAGATAACTTAAGAAGGGCAGTGTCAACTGTCAATAATATTAAACTTGCATATCTCTTTAGTTCCAGTGAAGATATAGAAAGAAACTTGTTTGACTTTGTTGGTATAGCACAGACATACAAGGTACTCGTAGATAACCTAGTAGACTATAACACGTTTTATAGACTAACAGGGCACAAGCCGGTTCTCGTAGAGGATTGGTCAGTCGATAAATTAAAGGAGGTTTTTAATGGCTAGTTTTGACGATAAAGTTATTGACTTGTATAATGAGCAAAATAAAAGTACGTATGAGATTGCGAAACAACTGAACACTTACCCAAATAAGATTAGGCGAACACTAATTAAGCATGGGTATGAGTTGAAGGACAAGAGTGCGGCACAAAAAGCTGCACTAAAATCTGGTCGCAGTTCTCATCCTACTGCCGGTAAAAAAAGAACTGACGCTGAGAAGATCGCAATTAGTCAGAGTCTTGTAAACTACTGGGAGGAAATGAGCGACAAAGAGAAAGCTCGAAGAGTCAAGCAGGCAAAATATAATTGGAAAAACATGTCTGCAAAACAAAAAGAAGAGATGAGATCTAAGGGTATTGCTGCAATCAGAACTGCCGCAAAAGAAGGCTCTAAAATGGAGCGATGGGTAAAAGAGAAGCTAGAAGAGGCTGGTTTCTCGGTCAGGATGCATGTTTTAATAATTCCGGCAGAAAATCTGGAAATTGACTTGTATATTCCTGATTTGAAGACTATAATAGAGGTAGACGGGCCAAGTCATTTCTTGCCTATCTGGGGAGAGGAAAAGCTCCAGAAACAGGTAAATGCAGACTTGAGAAAGTCAGGTGCCCTGTTGAGTAAAGGATATGCAGTGATCCGTTTGAAGTCACTGGGACAGGAAAGTTTGGCAAAGCGTGAAGAGATGTTGTCGTCCGTAGTAGATGAAGTAACCAAGATCTCTAAAAAGTTTCCGCCAAAGAGTAAACGTTTTATTGAGGTTGAATAATGAATGATGATTTGTTTGAGGGCGTTGCTCTTGAGACTCCACAAAATGTTGATACTAGTGTAAAGGATGAGATTGTGACAGAAGGACCAAGCCCTACTGATGTAGAGTGGAATGACTATGTTTTAGGGTTGTTTGACGAGAAGGAACTGTACGATGGGCGACCATTGTGTGCAGGATTAAGGAGAGTGGCAGAACTTCTGCTAGGAAGGATTGTCAGTAGTAGACCAACTCAAGTATTTCCCCCCGCAGAGGGGGATTCTATTGGTAGAGCTACTGTTATCTGGGAAGTAGTGTTTGAAGATGGTAGTGTATTTAGTGATGTGGCTGATTGCTGGGAAGGCAACACAGACGACACATTTTGCGTGTTTAACACCGCTACAGCAGCAACGAGGGCTGAAGGGCGTGCTTTAAGAAAGGCTCTTAGACTCAAGACTGTGGCCGCTGAAGAGATGACCAAGAAGAATACTGCTAGTATTGTACGTAGTATTAGCCAAACTAAAGCTATGGCGAATACAGATGGTGAGTACGATGACTCATCAAGAATGACTGATCCACAAGCTAGATTTATTGATGGTAAGTGTAAACAGTTAAATATAGATGTGGAAGCATTTTTTAAGGAGGTACTCGATACGAATGTAAAGCGTAAAGTAACGAAGAGTCAGGCCAGCGATGCTATTAAGTTGTTGGGCGGTGATTATCAAAAAGACAAAAGTCTAATTACTAATTTCATGGGTTACAAGTCCGATTGGAGAGACTAAATAATGAAAGTAAACTACCAAACTAAAAATGGTCGTCTTAGCGTTGAGCTTGAGGGCGACTCTCAAAAAGAGATTTTCGAGCAAATTTCGCGTTTCCAAGAGGTATTTGAGGAAACTGCGTGCGGTAAATGTGGCTCTGAGAATATCCGCTTCGTTGTTAGAAATGTAGATGATAATCTATATTACGAGCTTCGTTGTGGAGATTGTGGAGCAAGGTTGTCCTTTGGTTCTCACAAGAAGGGGGGTGGATTGTTTCCGAAACGTAAAGATGGTGACAATTGGTTGCCCGACCGTGGTTGGGTAAAATGGAATCCCAAAACTGAAAAGAACGAATAAAGGAGATCTAAATGAAGAAGGGTAGGCCGAAACCTACCCTTTTTCTTTTTACTTTACAAGGATCTGCTCCTTATAGGTACTCTAGAGTGAAATAAAGTCCGAAATCTGTTTTGCTCCCAATACTGTTTGGCGATGCACTCAAAGCAACATACCAGTCGTGACGATTAGCACGACAAGATTCACCAGATTGAGAAATGTAATTAAAGTGTGTGCCATCACCAGTTGCCAGAGGGTCATCTGACGATGTATTTAAACCACTGGGTCCGGGTCCGGGTGTCATCACGTAATCTGCCATAGCAAACCCGTCAGTAAACTGTGTCCACTGGTGATCGTCTGCAACACCTCTAAATTTGAGTGGCCCGTTGTTTGCACCAAAATCTACACCAATAACTGGATGCGGGTGTCTAATTTCGTAAACTTGAGTTACAACACCGCTCGCGTGGTTATCAATGCTCTGACGGTCAAAAATTCTTAATTTGCAGTTCTGGACACGTACTGCGTCCGCATTTTCAAACCTAATATTCAGTGGTGCAGCAATATTTGGAATACCAGAAACTACACTGGATGATGCCTCGCCCTGAATATAGGCAGTTGTGTCAGTCGAATACTTTAAATTAGAACATTTGATGCCAGAAGTGGTGCCATTTGCATCAGTAACATACGTAGAATCCTGATACTGGCTAACTGGGACAGAAATACCAAAACCTCCACCAAAGAACCCTAGACCCGATCCAGCGTCACTATTGATAAGGTCTGGCTGATTTCCAGTGCCCTCTGTATAGATATTTTCGTTATTTGCGTGAAATGTTATTGTCGCCATAGTTTTAATCTCCTTGTAAAGATTTACAATGTATTATACACATAAAATTGGTTTAGAGTAAGTTTATATTTTCAATTGAAATATACTGCTCGTTGGCTTCTGTCGCATTTTGAATATTGCCCCACGGGACGGCATCGGAACCGCAAGCAAACCAAGTCATAGATATATCATTATGAAAATGGAAGAAAATGTCATATGAGCCATCGTCAGACTTGAGCAAATCAGGAATGACATATTGGACGGTCGCAGTATCCTCAATAAACGCCAGTGGTTCTGTCGCATTACTGAACCCAGTAGAAATGTGTTTTGGTCCGGGTTCGTTGGCAGCGATCCTGTTTATTTCCTCACCATTTCTTTTTATAAGGAATGGTTTGTCATCATATTGAATACTATTTTGTAGTCCGGCACAAACAAAATATCCATTGAAACCTTCGCCAGCACCAACAATAGGAGATATTATAAAACTAGGATTAAAGCTACCAATTAGATCTCCACTAGATGCTGTTTTGTTGACCGGAATACCAGATCCAAATCTTTCCACGCTTAATGCCGCGACAGAACCCTCATCGCCTGTTGCTGTAACTCTCAAAATGATATCATTTTCAAATATGCCAACTGCGTCGCCGGAGGAAAACCCTGTGCCATAATTGGTCACAATTAATGATGATGCGTAGTCCCAAGCTGGCTGACCTTCAGCCTCTTCTTCTGCAACCATTTGGACACTATTAACGGGAGGTATATTAGCAATAGGAATACCTAGTGTTTTTGCGTAGTACCTATAGGGCAATAATTTACCATTTCTTTTTGTGTCTACCAACCAATATTCTTCACCCA
>Ga0255770_10000376_pt1 | contig 41499 bp, 36 predicted proteins | sample 071ome_22_FD_179968 | JGI IMG/M metagenome (GOLD analysis project Ga0255770, IMG submission 179968) | Coastal salt marsh microbial communities from the Groves Creek Marsh, Skidaway Island, Georgia - 071404AT metaG (version 2) | ecosystem: Environmental > Aquatic > Marine > Intertidal zone >...
TTTTTAATATGGTAGTTCAAAAACATACAAAGCATTACCTGTATTAGGGTAATGAATTCTTTGCGTCAATATGGACGGAACCGTTCGTGGACTGCCACCACCGAGACCGGTTGGCACAGCAATATACTGCTTGCCTTCCACACTAAAACTTATTGGATGACCCTGCACGGATGTCCCAAGTCGTGTTTGCCAGAGCGTTTCCCCCGTCTCAACATCCAGAGCGCGAAAAACTCTGTCCAGATCTCCAATAAATGCCAACTTACCGGCCGTTGTTAACACACCGGTCAAAAATGAAGCAGGTTGTTCATACGACCAGAGTTCTTCCATGGTGTTCACATTATAGGCAGCAACTTTACCAACATTACCATTACTGCCAGGCATTTCTGACCAGCGGCGGTTAGCATTTGTACCCCCACCACCAGCAATATACTGAGTTTCTCTCCCTCTTATTTCTACACAGCTTTGACTGAGAGGTAGCACGAGGCTTTCCGTCTCCGGATGATAACTCATCGGGTGCCAGTTCTTGCCGCCGGCTGTCGACGGACAAGCCTGCATCCACTCACCTACCCTTTGCTCAACAATATCATTACGGTACTGTGGTCTGCCTGTCTCCGGATTAAAACTTTCAAAGACATTTTGGAACAATGTTTCCTGATGACCAATGTAAGCACCATTTTCCCTGTTTAATTTCCACAGAATGCCATGCTTCCCTGCCGAGAAAACCAGTTTTTCACCGTCAAGATCGATCAGTACACGTTCATAGACTTCATCCAGATCAAACGTTTCACCAGGTACATGCTGGTAATACCAGACTAATTCTCCGGTATCTGCATTCAGCGCCAAGGTGGAATTTGAATAAAGCGCATCATCATAAACACTCATGTCACGGCTTGCTGCCACCCAGGGTTTTGCCTGTGAAACACCGATATAAACCAGATTCAACTCTGCATCAAAACTCGGTGTAATCCAGGTATCTGTGCCAGCCCGGAATAAATCATCGACCCCACCCCAGGTATCCCCACCGGGTTCACCCGCCTTAGCAACTGTGCTGAAACGCCAGAGCAGAGATCCATCGTCAGCATCATAGGCACTGATAAAACATTTCTGTTCATCAAAAGTTGTACAACCTGACAGACCGGTAAAAATCTTGCCATTGCCAACAATAGGACCGCTGGTATTGGTAAAGCCATCCGCGATCGTTGTACGCCACGACTCTTCTCCATTAGCCGCATTCACAGCAACGATTTCACCTTCGGGGGTGTTAACAATTAGGTTGTTTTTATAGATGGCCATCCCTCTCATGGTGCCTGCCCTGCCACCCAAACTTTGTTCCCAGATAAGCTCTCCCGTATCCGCTCTTAAAGCCTGAATTTTGTTGCCGGGGTTAAAGAGATAGAGAATACCATCATGAACCAGTGGTGAAGTCTGGTTTGAAGCAATATCACTCATGGACCATATCCAGGCCAGACGCAGATCCTCGACATTGTCCTGGTTTATCTGGTCAAGCGGACTGTAACTCCAGGCTTCATGATTGCCGCGAATCATTAACCAGTCTGCAGGGTCAGGATTTCTTAGTTCATCATCACTGACAAGCTGATAATCAGGTACTTGTCCGACGACTGTTACCCCGGTAGGCCCTGATTGTTCATATTGAGCGGTACTCCCGGGCTGATTTCTTCTGGTAACACTGCCTATGCTGATGTCTGAATCAGCCAGCAACGGCGTGTCTCCTGCAACAGCCCCATTAGCTGAAAGAATAAAGGCGATAATGGCTAGATAGGTTTCATCAGATAACCCCCCTGCATTAGTCGGCGGCATAGAGGTTTTAATTGAATCAAATAATTCAGTTGTGGAAATATTTCCCCAAACACCCAAAAAGGCCAGATCCTTTAATGCCGGAACAGGCCCACCGCCACTCAGGTCTGCCTGATGACAGGCATTGGAACAATTCTGCTGATATGCCTGCAAACCGAGTGCAAGCTGATTTTCGGTAAAGACAGTAATAACTTCAGTGTCGGGATCACTAATCTGTGCCATTAAGCTACTGCTGACCAGAATCCCTACTCCCAACAAAGTTTGTCTTATCATAAGTTTCCCTGTATGCATTATTTGCTTTTATTTATTAGTCCATCGGTTTGATAACTTAACATTCAGCCCGCTATAAAACTGAGGATTAGTTTTTAATTTGTCGTTGCTTTACTGGGGCTTTTCATTTTTAGATCAATGTGCAAAGCCCAGTGTCTCAACATCATCCTTAATACCGATATTATCAATCTGTTGAATCTTGCCATCGATAATCTGAAAAAGTTCTGAGACGATCATTGGTCGGCGATCCTGAGCTTCCGGTTTGATATAGAGAAGCAAAGTAGTTCCAAAGACAATGCCGCTTTCTGTATCTATCAGGGGGACGCGATGTTCAATGGCTGGCCCCCAGGGTTTTGGGCCCAAAACCGACAGGAAACAGGTAATGTTTCTTCCGCCTTCTCCTTCCACTCCAGTCAAGCCGGCTGTATTCGTGATCTGTATGCCACTGTGATATCGATTACATGAATCGGCAAAATCTTCTGGTCGAGGGTCCTGATCTGACAGATCCTGAAAGTACCGTCGTACAATGGTTTCAAGTTCTTCTCGATTACTACGCTGTGATTCTGGAATAGTCTGCTCGAATACCTGCTCCAGGTTGTAGACATAGTCAGCAACAACCATACCCTGTCGAGTATCCGCAGTTAATTCGACATCGGTGATTTTATTATTACTGATCTTGAGACGCACACTGAAATATCCTGGGTGACCATCCGACAGCTCTACACCAACGCGGGACAGAACGTTACCGGTAAGACTATCGGTAAAGGTGAGGCGGGACTTTAACTCCTGCACAGCATTCCAGGCGGAGTCATACAACGCAATCTCTGGACCATTTTCACGGATTTCGGCATGACTGGATAAAGGTATAGACCGATAGCTCTGCTCCAGCATGGCATTGATGAAGTTATCCATGTGTTCGGTCAGGCAGGTATCATCACATGACTGGGCATTGACTGAAGAAGAGAGAGCAATATCCAGTATTAATAGAAGGAAAAAAACATGACGGCTTATTGTTTTCATGGCAAATCCCATTTTCAATAGTTAAATAAACATGCTAAGAGTAATCCAAGCGAAATACACAGATCAATTATAAATCCTACAGCCGAAGGATCGTCTGCACATAGTAGTAATGGGCATCTCCCTTCCCGACCTGATTCATGTAGTCACCGGCATTGAGCCAGGTGTAACCGCCTTCAAGGGTTAGTTTGCGATTCCATACATGCCAGCGCAAACGGGTTTCAAGTTGAGTGCCCACATAGTCTTCACCAAGACCACCAGGATGTTGATAGCGTGTGGTTTTCCAGCCCTGTGCTTCGGCTGCCAGAGAGTAACGCTGCAGTTTTACAAAAGCGTCGACATTATCGCGTGGAGCCAGGTTAAGTAGCAGACCGGGTGTATCAATGTTATTACGCACAAAAGCACGGTAGGTGCCGGTTGGACCATATTCCGGACGTGGTACGCCATACAGTGAATCGAAACTGTTGTTGTCGTCATCCAGTGGATTTTTATCTCCGCTGGCATAGTCATAGATGAAACTCAAGCGGGGTTGCCAGACGGCATCAAAGCTGTAGCCAATTTCCAGATGGGTAAAGCGTGCCTTATGATTTCGCAGCGGCGAAACCGCATCGCGGGCAGGCGCATCACCAAGCTGAATCAGGTTATCAAATTCATAGTGCCAGCGTGAGGGACGCGGGCTACGATAAAACCTCAAACCCGGAGTCAGAATCTTAAGCCTTTGATTGGCTGCCTGATCACGGTTTTCATCGAGTCCGTATAAATAGGCTTCAACCATATCCGGCAGCTTTGGCAGCCTGGTCGTAAAAAAGGCACCCCAGAAAATCTGATTGCCAGGTTCATTATCCAGGCGAGGATCGTTATCCAACGGGTCACCGGAATATCGCCTGACAGTGGGCAGCGTGTAAAACAGCTCTAGACTGCTGTCTCCCCGTGCCAGTCTGGTATGAATACCGGAGAAAGCGTTGATGGTGCTACGATAGCGATTGCGGGCTGCCAGACGTCTGGCACCCTGGTCCATGGTAAAGCGACCAATTTTGAAGAAGCCCTCATCGTCTTCGCTGAACACGCCCTGCAGGGGAACGGTCAAATTAAGCTGCAATATATCCAGGGGATTAGTGATGGTGCCGTCGAGAGGTGTACCACTATCACTAAAGTAGGTGCGCATATCTGCCAGTTCTGCCGTAAGCGAGAACCTCTCGAATGCAGCTTCCAGCTTTAACAGGTGTCGCCATTCCAGCGCCTGGTCACTGCCATCAAGACCGGCACGAAACTGTCCCTCCAGATTCTGCATTCTGGTTTGTTGTTCAAAGTCAAAGCTCAGCCAGTCTGGCAGACCTGAGTCCGATTGTGCCTGGGCGCATGAAACGAAAACAGCAAACAGACAACTTGTGATTGCAGCAATGCGGGCAAACCTACGGAAACCAGTCCAGAGAGCAGCCCGAATTGCTTGCATAAGGATTGAATCTTGTTTTATGCGATTTAAAAGCTTTGGTTCAGTAGTCAAAACAAGTCTAGAGTATAAAAGCTCAGTCTAAAGCGCCAGTCAGAGAATGTAAAAAATCTGTCCGAATTAATAACGGAACGTATAGGTAAACCGCAAAGACAAATCTGTTGCGGTCGCAGAAAAATTATTGTCCTTATCGATATCCTGGGCACCATAATTAAAAACCAGGAATCCCTGTTGGCCCTGTGCCGGACTCCAGCTCAGCCGACTATTCAATCCCATATTTTCCGATACGTTGTCGTACTGCAGGAAATTGGACCAGGACCAGGTTGAATTAAATGCGATATTGGCCTGCATGCTGATCAATCGAACCTTGAAATCCCCGGCAGGCAGCTTGATAGAGTTTTCATTGTAATTCAAACCCAGTTCCAAGCGCCTATTTGGTCTCCAGGTAGTGTTAACTCCGGCCTGAATACGATCACCATTATAGTACTCTCCTAACTGGATACTCATGCTGCCAGACAGCTTGCGCTGACCGGCAGAGTTGGGAAATATATACCATTGGTAAAACTCGTATTCTCCCGCCGGAATGACAACCGAGCGACTGCCATCCGAGGCTCTGAAAATGGTGAAATCATTCAGAAGCACTTCCCGGGTTCTGGCTATCTTGCTGAAGATTCTGTCGTTATTTTGATTAAACAGCGCTATTCTTACCGACATTTCTTCTGAACTCACTCTGCCGGTATCCAAACGTTCAGCCCGATAACTGTCCATGCCGAAATAGGCATTACGTATCAGACTGTCGCTGTCAAACCAACGGGTATATCCGCCATCAATGGCCAGATCCTGTATCCCGGTGCGATTGACAAATCCTACTGCTGGTCGAAAATTCTCTTCAATACGGCTGTATACGGCAGCACCACGCCAACCAATATTATTGGGAGAGCTCAGGCTAAAACTGTAAGCCAAGTCATCGCCGTTGATGCCTTCAGTATCCGTTTTCTGTACCCAGGCTGTGCTTTGAATGGTTTTATTATCTCCAACCTGGGAATTACGATATCGAAAATCTGCACCAAGCAATGTGCTGTCCAGGTTTGATTGCGGTGCACCATCGGTCACAATGACGCCTACCTGTGACTCAGACAAAACATTTCTTACAGCACGGCCGACGAAAATGTCAGTAGCTTCAATGCCATTAACAGGGTCTTCATCCTGGGAAATCACCAGGGATCCAACATTGAAATTTGCGATGCGCCCGCTCAGTTTTCCCCCGATTTGAAGATCAACTGGTGCGCCGCTGGCACTCAACCCTATCCGCCGGGAAAAGAAAGGTCTGGCATTTTGCTGATCAGCGCCTTGTAAAGAAGAATTACCAGAGCCGTTTGTGCCACTAAACCCATAAGAGCCGATCTGTCCAAATTCAAAAATATCGGAATCGCGCAGAAAGAAATCGCGCCGCTCAGGAAAAAATAATGAAAAACGCGTGAGATTTACCTGACGGTTATCAACATCTGCTGCAGAAAAATCCGTATTGACTGTCAATGAGGCATTCAATGAGGGTGTCAGCTTGTAATATATATCCAGCGTGGGTTCAAAATCTTCTTCTAAACCTGGTCTTGGAATCGTGTTAAAACGTTTTTCACGGCGCAGGGTGAATCCCGGCACCACATCAAGGCCAATACCCTGGCGCATGCCCTGCATGCCCGTTACCAGACCAGATGCACCGGGATTATCCTGGCGGTCACGTGAATACCAGACAACCCTTTCATTATTACGCTGGATGGTTCGAAGGAAATTAATCCCCCATTGGGAATTTTCCGGATTGAATGACAGGGTTTGAAAAGGAATACGAAATTCGGCTACCCAGCCTTCTTCGGTAATGGTGCTTTCTCCCTGCCAGATCCCCTGCCAGTTGGCTTCTATTTCTGTTGGGTTGATGTATATACCATCCCACCATACACCGTTGGCATTGATACCAAACCGATAACCACTACGTTTATCGTTAAAGGTATCAAACTGAAAAACAAACCAGTCATCAGAGTTAATGGTACTGTACTGCCTGAGCACCTGGGCCGTAATATTTTCAGGCTCGGTATCAAACAAACGGGCGCCCACATAGACAGCATCCTCAGTATAATAAATCAGTACTTCGGTGGCCTGGGAAGGGTCAGCGTACTCAACCGGAAATTCCTGGTGAAAATCCGATATCAGTGTCGCCTGTTGCCACACAGCATCATCAAGCACACCATCAATAATGGCATCCTCCGCTAGTCGTGCCATTTCAAACTGTTTAGCATCGAGATTTCCAGCCTCTTGAGCTAAACTATGAAGCGGTAGAGATACAAGTAGATAGCAAAGAGCAATTTTGTTAATTTTGTAAAATGACGCACTAAACTGCTTTATCATCACAACCCTGATTTATCAACTTGACGGAATGGAAGCCTGAACTGGCATGTACTGCCACTGTCATGACTCTGAGACGCGGCTAGTGTAGATTATTCATTCAATTAAGCAAGAAACTGGCATTATATTTCATATTATTTACATACTTAACAAGCCTCGAATATTTGATTCAAGATCACCTATAACGAAAGAGAGATTTCCATGAGTAACACTTTTAACGCGATTGTTTTTGACAATATCAATGATGAAAAAAAAGGCAGACTCACGCAGTTATCAACGACTGATTTAAGAGATGAAAAAGTTCATGTTGATGTCGCTTACTCAACGGTAAATTTCAAAGATGGTCTTGCAGTATCCCAACATAGCCCGGTGCCAATAGTGCAGAAACCTCCACTGGTTTGCGGTATTGACCTTGCAGGCACAGTTACTGAATCTTCCGACCCCAACTGGCAAGCAGGAGACCGGGTTCTGGTAAACGGTTACGGGTTATCTGAAAGACACCATGGTGGCTATGCGCAAAAAGCGCAGCTGAATCCCGATTTTTTAATTCGTGTGCCTGATGCCATTTCCCTGGAGCAGGCTATGGCAATTGGTACAGCTGGCTATACTGCCATGCTCTGCGTACTTGCCATCGAAGATCATGGGGTTAAGCCTGAGGACGGTAAAGTGCTGGTAACAGGTGCTTCAGGCGGCGTAGGAACAATAGCCGTCAGCCTGCTTTCATCCCTCGGTTATGAAGTCACGGCATCAAGTGGCCGTGTTGCAGAAAATGCTGACTTCCTGAAAGGACTGGGGGCATCAGAGCTCATTAACAGAGATGAATTGGCGCGTGACTGCAAACCCATCGAATCAGAAACCTGGTCAGCTGTCGTTGATTGTGTCGGCGGCAAAACATTGAGCACGGCCATCGCTCAGACAAAATATGCAGGTATTGTCACCATGTGTGGACTGACCGGCGGCGCTGAATTCACCTCTTCAGTCATTCCTTTCATTCTTCGAGGCGTAAAACTCAGCGGTATTGATTCTGTCATGGCTCCTCTTGCAATTCGCCAACGTGCCTGGAACCGGCTTGCGGAAGTTCTCGACTTGAATAAACTGGCCGAAATCTACACTGTCGAACCACTGGCAAAAGTGCCTGAACTGGCAGACCAGATTTTGCAGGGAAAAGTTAAAGGCCGGGTTGTGATTGATGTAAATGCCTAAACCTGGACAATGCAGTCAAAGTTTTAATGTCGCTATCCGGGTAAATCTCAGAGCAGGGCTTTAATCTCTTCCAGTGCTGCCGGATCTTCAATGGTTGAGGGGATAACATAGTCATCACCATCGACCATCGCTCTTAAGGTTTTGCGCAGAATTTTCCCGGAACGTGTTTTTGGTAAACGCGAAACGATCAGTGCTTCTTTAAATGATGCCACCGCACCAATTTCCTTTCGCACCATGTGAACCAGCTGTTGAACGATTTCAGTATTACTGTCAGTAGCAGAATCCTGGGTATTTTTGACAACTACAAAACCCATCGGCATCTGACCTTTAAGTTCATCACGGCGACCAATCACAGCACACTCGGCAACCAGGGGATGTTTACCGATGATCTCTTCCATCTCGCCGGTTGATAAACGATGTCCTGCTACATTTATTACATCATCAACACGACCCATAATATACAGATAACCATCATCATCCTTATAACCACCATCGCCCGTGGCAAAATAACCCGGAAATTGTTGAAGATAGGATTCTTTAAAACGTTCAGTATCCTGCCAGATTGAGGTCAGACTACTCGGCGGTAAAGGCAATTTAATAGCGATAAATCCCTGCTCGTTGGCTTCCAGTAGCCTGCCCTCCTCATCAAGAATATCGATATAGTAACCAGGAGCTGGCATGGTGGCTGAACCTGGTTTAACCGGCAGGTGTTCAATACCAATCGGATTAGCGGCCATTGCCCAACCGGTTTCGGTTTGCCACCAGTGATCGATTACCGGTAATTGGTAGGTTTCACTTAGCCATTCATAGGTAGGTGGGTCAAGTCGCTCACCGGCAGCAAAAATAGTTTTCAAACAGGAAAGATCATATTGCTTTGCTAGTTCACCATTGGGATCTTCTTTTTTTATTGCCCGGTATGCCGTTGGCGCACTGAAAATCGCTTTCACCCCATATTCCGAAATCACACGCCAGAAAGCACCGGCGTCCGGTGTCATTACCGGTTTGCCTTCATACAATATGGTCGTACATCCCTGCAACAGGGGCGCATAAACAATATAAGAGTGGCCGACAACCCAGCCCACATCAGATGCCGCCCAGAACACATCGCCAGGCTCAATGCCATAAATGGCCGACATACTGTATTTCATTGCAACCGCATGTCCGCCGTTTTCCCTGACAACACCTTTCGGCTTACCCGTGGTACCGGAGGTATACAAGATGTAAAGCAGATCAGTTCCCTTTACCGGCACACAGCCTGCCGGTGTGGCATTTTTTAGCAGCGCTGTCCAATCGAGGTCACGTCCAGTAATTAATTCTGCCTGTACCTGTTCGCGCTGATACACGACAACAGACTGAGGTTTGTGTGATGCGATATCAATAGCATCATCAACCAGGGGTTTGTATTCAATAACGCGATTAATCTCAATGCCACAGGAAGCTGTCAGCAATATTTTGGGGGTAGCATCATCCAGTCGAACAGCAAGCTCCGGTGGCGCAAAACCACCAAACACCACGGAATGAATAGCACCCAGCCTCGCGCAGGCCAGCATTGATATCGCCGCTTCGGGGATCATCGGCAAATAGATAACGACACGATCACCTTTTTCTACGCCTAATTGCTTTAGCATGCCGGCGCACTGCGCAACTTCATCACGCAGCTCTTTATAGGTATAGGTTTTTTTCTGATTGGTAACCGGTGAATCATAAACAAGCGCCAGCTGTTCACCACGACCCTGCTCAATATGGTAGTCCAGTGTCAGGTAACAAGTATTCAATTCACCGTCGGCATACCAGCGTTCAACACCGTATTCGTCGGTACTTAAAATATTCTCGGGAAACTGATACCAGTCAATCAATCTGGCCTTTTCTTTCCAGAACCCGGCTGGATTTTCAATCGAGTGCTGGTATTCCTGCTGGTATGACATTCAAAATTCCTTTCTGGATAACTTATTCGTACTCAGTCCAGCTTTATTAAGAGCTAGACTATATCAAAGAAAGACTGCCCGAAGAAAATAATAAAGTAGCCTGACTACCTGGCAGTTTAAAAAACCTTCGCTGAAGAATTTCTTAACTGCGCTTCAGGACGACGTGATAGCATATTGTGGTTTCACCAATTTAGTCACTTGCTCTCATGCATAGCCCCAACCAAAGACATGTAGCTGGTTTTTTTCTGTCACTGACTGCCTCTGCATTATGGGGTGTGCTTCCTATTGCACTAAAAGAATTACTGGCCGGCATGGATTCCACCACTGTTGTCTGGTATCGCTTTTTAGTTTCCGGGCTGGTACTTTTCATATGGCTGGCTGCCAACAGAAAACTTCCTGCTAAACTGAATTTTAACAGGCAGACTATATTCTTTTTGCTACTGGCAGCTCTGGGGCTAAGCGGCAACTACTTCTTTTTTGCCTATAGTCTTTATTATGTCAATGGCGAAACCAGTGAGGCTGTTATCCAATTATCCACCTTGTTTCTAATTCTTGGTGGCGTAATTATCTACAAGGAATCTTTTGTTCCCATACAAAAAATTGGCGCTGCATTAATAGTGGCAGGACTGCTGCTTTTTTTTAATTCCCGCTTAAAAGAATTTGTTAACTTTGGTAATCAGGAAACCATCGGCGTATTAATGCTTGTTATTGCCGCTGTTACCTGGACCGCCTATGCGCTGTTACAAAAGCAGTTGCTGGTTAACTTTTCTTCGGTGCAAATTCTGTTTTTAATATATTTACTGTCAGTAATAATCCTGCTGCCCTTTGTATCACCGTTAAGCCTTTTTCAATTAAGCCGGTTTCAATTCTTCCTGCTATTATTTTGCTGCCTGAACACTCTGCTTGCTTATGGCGCTTTTGCAGAAGCCTTAAACTGCTGGAATGCTTCAAAGGTCAGCGCTGTGCTTGCTCTGGCTCCTTTATTCACTATTGCTGCCTTAAAATTACTGGTCCTTATCTATCCCGCCTACGAATTTACCGATCGACTTGGGCTGCTTTCTATAATTGGTGCTTTATTACTGGTAACAGGCTCAATACTGACTGCAGTGATACCTTCCTTTAGAAAAAGACTAGCTGTTAAAACCGAACATAATTAAATTTCATTCATAAAAAAGGTGCCTTATGGCACCCTTTTTTATTCTTTATGCTGTTTATTACAAACTGGAAAAAGCTCAGTCAGCTGCAAAACAGTAAAATAAACCGTCTCCACCAGTACTGATTAAAGCTTCCTGACTGCAGCCTGCACTGACATGTGTGTCATTCCAGGAAACATTTCCTCCCCAACGGTCGCTGTGCCCAAGATTGGCACTACCCTCATCACTGCTAGTCCAGTTATTACAGGTATGATCAGCTTCATCCGGTAAAAATGCACTACCTCCTTCCGTGGCTCCGGTCAACATATCGTGGCGACTTGAATCTATCATGTTGCCGTTTTCATCTACAGCCGTATAAGCAGTAATAGTTTTATTGTAAAGATGCAGATCATACACATTAGCGGCTATTAGTATGCCATGTGCGTTATACCAGGGCCCTTCACCTATCCGGTCTCTGGCGTTGATCATATCACCAAAATTATCTGCATCATTACTGAGATAAGCACGCCACTCTCTATGACCGGCACCTGCAGCTGTTGCTAGAGCCTGACAGTGCGCATCAGCACCGGCAAGCCCACCAAGATCTCCACCTCTACCGCTACCAACACTGGTAACAAAAAAGCTCATATTCTCAACTTCAGTGGTTTGTGAAAAAGCATTAGCTGAAAATAAATATAATGCTACTGAAATCAGTATGTAAATTTTTTTCATTGTGACTCCCTTTTTTATATTCTGTGTTTTTTACTGAAGAATAATAATAAACCTAAAATCCTGTAACAGGCCATCACTATTTATGCAGTCTTGATTTACTTTGTATAAATTTTTCTTCGTAATTTTTTTTACATGACTTATCCTGCAGCTTTAAAAACAAGTGAAAACTGTTTTGAACAAGACAACAACATTAATTGAACTGGGCTGGTTACCATTCTTTCAGCAACAACTGGCACTGGAAGAATGGGACATTGTTACGCCTACCAGGGTTATAGAGCAGCATAGATCCCTCATTGAAGTGGAAACTGAAAGCGGTAAACAGACCTTATCCATCAGACCTGATATGCCGGCTATTACAGTTGGCGACTGGGTATTACTTGATAACACAGGTCAATTCATCAGAGTCCTGGAAAGAAAAAGCTGTTTTCGACGCAAAGCTGCTGGCAGCAAATTGGCAGAACAGCTTATTGCATCAAATATCGATACAGCATTTATTGTCTCTTCATTGAATGATGATTTTAATCTGAATCGTATTGAACGTTATCTGAGTATTATTCATGAAGCCGGTTCTACACCGGTTGTTATATTAAGCAAAGCTGACTTATGTCCTGAACCAGAATATTTTCGTGAACAGGTTCGCGGGCTGGATAGCCAACTTTGTATTGAGACCATTAATTGTCTGGATAAAGATTCATCAGCTACATTACTACTCTGGTGCCAGCCTGGAGAAACTGTTGTTATGCTGGGATCTTCAGGTTCCGGCAAATCGACCTTAACAAATACCCTGTTAGGAGAAGCGGTTCAAAAGACCAATGCGATAAGGGAAGATGATGCAAAAGGCAGGCATACAACAACCAGTCGCTCTCTGTTAAAAATGCCAAATGGCGCGATGATTATTGATACCCCCGGAATGCGCGAGTTACAGCTGCTGGACAGTGAAACCGGGATTGCCCATACCTTTCCAGATATAGAAGAGCTGGCAAAAGAATGTCGCTTCAATGATTGCCAGCATAGCAATGAGCCTGGCTGTAAAGTGATAGCTGCCCTGAAAGCTGGAGAGCTGGATGAGCGCCGCTTAAAAAATTACTCCAAACTATTACGGGAACAGGCAATAAACAGTGCAACCCTGGCGGAACGCAGGGCTGACGATAAAAAGATCGGTAATTATTATAAAAAAGTACTCTCAGAGTCAGTGAAATTTAAACGCGGTGAATAAAATTACTCTGCAAGCGGTAAAGGAATTTCCGGACTATCAACTTCAAATGCAGAGATAAAAGCCTGTACAGGTTCTTCGGTACGCAGCTGCTCCAGCCAGAGCACACCATCATATTCTCCACTGTTTCCCCGCGTTGTGAAAAAATCCAGATCGCCATCATTATCAATATCGTAAGGAATAAATTTATCAAACATACCCCGCTCCCGTCGGGAAAAATCATGCCTGATCCAGTTTTCTCCATTATTCCCCTGATTTTCAAACCAGGCCAGACGGCCACTCTCGGTTTCAGGATCGGCCAAGCCATCCTGTAAGCGCGAACCGCTCTCACTGTAAAACCACTCGCCGCTATAACCACCGGTGATGACATCGTCGTCACCATCACCGTCAATATCTGAAACCGCAATGCCTACCAGTTGATCAGGCGCATAACTGCCGATACGGTGAAGTATCCACGGTTCCTGCGGTGATGCTGGTTGTTCAATCCAGACTGCATCAATCCCCAACAATCTGGCTGTATCGAAGGTAACGATATCAAGCCGCCCGTCATTATTCATATCGGTGGTATCCATATTAAAAACATTAACAATGGGGGCTTCTCCTGTTGTACCCGGTTCAGTGATCAGTATCGGATGTTCAATAAATTCAAACTCGCCATTCTGGCTGACATTTTCAAACCACATGGAACGTTCTTCCGCGACAGAAGCAGCGACCACATCCATATCACCATCCAAATCCAGATCAACTGCCTGTGAATTGATTGGCCAGGGAACCCGGGTAAGCACATGTTCAGACCACGCCCCATCATTAAGACCTTCGCCACCGGCTATTGAAAAAATACTGATTTCTTTGGGCTCTACCACCGCCTGGGTAGGATCCTGGGAACCCTTATTGGGAGAAACCAATTCAGGAATACCGTCACCATTAAAATCTGCGGCAAACACCCGAATGAATGAGCCGCGGTCCTCAGTAATGGATGGAATTAATCTGTCCCAGTTACCGGAGCGAATATCACTACCCGGATTTTCAAAATAAATTAAATGTGACAGTTCACAGGCCGCCACTATATCCAGCAAACCATCTCCATTGATATCAACAATGACCGCATCCTCTGCCGCTGCAGCTTCCGCCCCTTCCGCCAGTGTCACATTAATCCACTGATCAGGATCTGCAGTGCCGAAAGCGATTCTGATATGTCCTTCTTCCGCGCCATCATAGGTATCGTCTGATTCATGGACAGACACTATGTCCTGATAACCATCGCCATCAAGGTCCGCCATTACCAGGCCATCACTGCCTCTGAGTTCAACACCGGAAAGTTGCTGGTCATCAATACGGTGTTCACGCCAGGAAATATACAGACCATCAGGTGTTTGCGCCTGAGTCATCGCTTCATTCAATAAACCCGATACAGCAGAGACAACTTCGGTATCAACAGGCTCCGTCAATTCAATGCTGGCTTGTTGTTCAGCTCCGCAAGCTGCCAATAACAATACTGCACTGAGGCTGCACAAAGGATTTATGCGCTTTACGAATTTCATCAGCAATTTTCCTAAAACCCTTCCAGCACAATTTTACCGATAGCCGTATTGCTTTCGATTTTCGCATGCGCCCGTTTCAGGTTTTCCGCATTAATAGTGCCAAAGTTTTCACCCAGTGTGGTCTTAATTTTACCGGCATCAACCAACTCGGAAACTTTGTTTAACAATGCGGCCTGCTCTGCTAAATCGGCTGTCTGGAACATTGAACGGGTGAACATGAATTCCCAGTGCAGGGATACCGATTTTTGTTTTAACTTCATGATATCCAGACCGCCTGTAGGATCATCAATCAGTGCAATTTTTCCCTGCGGAGCGATTATTTCAACCATCTGTTCATAATGCTGATCAGTGTGTGTCAGCGCAGCAATATGGGTCACGTCAGCCAAGCCTGTTTTACTCAACTCAGCAGACAGCGCTTTACTATGATCAAGCACATGGGTAGCACCAAGCTCTTTAACCCAGGCCTGACTTTCAGGCCGTGATGCGGTTCCTATCACCGTTGCTTTGGTTAACTGGGCAGCGAGCTGAACCAGAATGGACCCGACACCACCGGCTGCACCCACGACCAGCAAGCGCATATCGGCTGTTTTGTCATCCTGCCGCAAACCTAAGCGATCAAACAGTAATTCCCAGGCCGTGATAGCCGTTAATGGTACTGCGGCTGCTTCAGCATCGCTCAAGGATTGCGGCCCTTTACCTGTAATCCTTTCATCCACTAGATGGTACTCGGCATTAGTTCCACTTCTTGTCAGATCGCCCGCATACCAGACCCTGTCACCAATTTTGCAAGTCGACACTTCATCGCCAATTTCAACGACTTCGCCGACAGCATCAAATCCAAGAACTTTATATTCGCCTGCTGGTGGAGCAGCTCTCTTGCGGACTTTTGTATCGACCGGGTTAACTGAAACAGCACTGACTTTTACCAGCAGGTCCCTGCCTGCTGGTGATGGTTGTGGCAACTCGATATCTTCGAGGACATTTGGCTCAGTAACTTCAAGGGATTTGGCATAGCCGACTGCTTTCATTTAATACTCCATTGCAAAACATTCAATGATTTAGCATCAAGGTAGCGTGCCCGGGCGGCAGCAAACTGCAGGGCAACCAGATAGCAACAAAAAGACTTATTCAAAAGTGTTGTCTATGGGTAAAGAACCAAGGTAAGCCGTCAGATTAATGATGTCATCACCGGTCAGGTTTTCAACCACAGCATCCATTAATGGTGACCATACGCCCTGTCGTGTCCCCTGCTGAAAATCATATAACTGTCTGGCCAGATAACTGGGTGATCGTCCACGCAAAGGCGGCACCTGACCCAAGCCCTGTAATTGGTCGCCATGACAAATCGCGCAGGGAATGGATTTACCACCACCTGTTGTTGCCAATTCCTCACCAGCGGCAACTGCACCGATTGGTACCAGCGCCCTGAATCCGGCACGCGGATTGCGCCATAATTCCGTGCCTTCCGGGTCCACCGGCATTTCAATAATTCGACGGCCTATTGGCTCTTCTCCAGCCTCATCACCTTCAAGGGGGATATGCAAACCGCCGCGTCTGAAGGTCAACGGGACAGTGTCAGTCTCAACGACTTCGATCCATTGTCGCCATTCCATCGCTCCATAATAGTCAGCGGCCTGTTGAATTTCTTCGTCTGTCATATTGACGGCAAAGGCAATCATCAAGCCTGTGTTGGCTTTTGCCGTATTGGCACTTGTGCGCAAGCCATTTCTCATATCCTGTAACTGTTGAATGAAATAGCCTGGCTCCAAGCCAACAACACTGGCATTTTCCGGCTTGCCCTGCCCGTTGGGGTAATGACAAAGCGAACAGGCCATAATACCTGCCGATTCGCGACCAACAGCAACAATGGAAGGCATTGGTAAATGATCCTGCGGATACCAGTCAGCAGGACCAAAACGGTTACGGGCTTCAGTCAGCGTGAAACGGCCTTCAGAACCGGGCAGGGAATGTAAGGTCCCGTCGTCTTCCTCAGGTGGGAAAGCCGGTGAAATGGCATAGGCCCAATCCAGTTCTTCCTGTGTCGCCTGGGCATTGACATCTGATGCAACGGAAAAGATCAAGCCAGCCAAAACAAGCACTGACAGCACATTTTTAGATAGTGAAATAGCTGAATCCCGTCCAACCTGTGGAGAAGTGATAATTCGCATCAGTTTTACCCCCTGGCTTGCTTTGAATGCGTAAAAAAAATCGCCGGCACCTACTTTATATTTATTGTTATCCTGCGGACTATAATATGAAGGATATTACTCAGCACTTCAAATTCTGATTTAAGCGTACAGCCAATTAGCCCGGTGACCGATTTGGGGAGCTGCAATAGAAACTATGCCTTTTTAATTATAAAACAACTCCAAACTGGCAATTTTCCACTTGCCGTCTTCCTGTTTAAATGTCCATTCATACATGCCATGGTTATTAAGATTTACACTGTCGCCAGGTGCCCTGTTAGTCACTATAGCCATCGATTTACCGGTGACATAACCAGCACGTGGCATTTCAATAACGATATTTGTCATAAAATGATGACCATTCCCTGCACCATTTTGAATTCTGCTTTCAGCCCGCTCTGAAAACTCTGTATACAGGTCTGCCGAGCCTTCTCTGGTATTAATCAGTTCACCACCATTATTCACCTTGAATACGGCATCACTCGCAAACAGGGTCAAGAGCATGTCAGTATCATAATAGTCAATGCCATAACTGTAAGAGTTAATCAGATCATAAATAGCATAACGGTCTTCATAGGCAATATTTTCAGCACTTGCCTGAATGCAGAACGACAATAAAAAACCTACTGTAAGCAAATAACAAAATCTTGGCATCGAAGATAATCCTCTTAAAAGTTAAACTGCATGGTAAATAATAATTAATTAAATTTCTGAAAAGTAGTGAATATTTAAAACCATGTTCACCGACTGGTAAAAGTTTTGCTGATAATCTTCCAGCCATTACCATCATCAAGCAAGTGGAAATAATTGGTAAAGCTCATGCCATCAGGATAAGTCTCAACCAAAGTCACCGTAGCGACTTTATCTTCAATACTTAATTCCGTCACTATCGGGCTGTAATCAAAATCCGTTTGATTCATGGGTGATTTACATATTTCATTAATAAAAACTTTTGGTGTTGCCAGCAATAACTGACCACCCAGATAACCATTCATCACCGCTTTTTCGTGAAAGCTTTCATTCAGTTTATCTGCGTTACCTTCGTAAGTTCCCTGTGTATAGAGTTCGATTACTTTTCGAATATTCGCTTCCTGATCCATCTGCTTACCCTCTTTAAGCTGTTTGGAAAAACTTAGTTATGACCTAAAAGAATTACGATAGCTTTATCAATAAAGCGCCGCAGAGATGAGACAGAATCTCCTGCACGAACCCGTATCGAAATGCTATGCAATAGGGCCTGCATCATTTTAGCCAATGATGTTATATCTACATTGCTGTTAATTTGCCCCTGCTCTGCCGCCTGCTTAAGTCGCTGCATGATCACGCCATCAATATGCTTAATGGCATCCATTAAATCAGACTGTACTTCTGAATGTATCAGAGTAGCTGCAGGAGCAGTTGACCACAACATGCAACCTAAGGGAACTTCATTGCTGGAATAAACATCCAAAGCCTTGGTATAAAATTTCTTCAGACCTTTACGAAGATCCTGATCCTTAAGCAAAGTCTGATTAAGCGCTTCATCCATCATGGCACCAAACTGATTCAAAGCCTGCCGGTAAATGTCTTCCTTGTCACCAAATGCCCGGTAAATACTGGGTCGATTCATGCCCATGGCATCTGACAAATCATCGAGCGAAGTGCCACTAAAACCTTTAGTCCAGAAAACGGCGCCAGCGGCCTTAAGCGCCTCTTCCGCATCATAAAGTTTAGGCCTTCCACGTTGTCCACTCATATATTTGTACCATTTCGTATATTAATGCTTGCTTTATTTATTTTTATGCGAGATAGTATATAAAAAATAACAAGGTATCAATCATGCCATTAATAAGCAATTCTAAAAGCCCTGTTGTACCCAAATTGCAAGGGCTGCATCTTTTTCATTTTGATGGAGCACCTTGTGCCCAGAGAGTAAGGTTTGTGCTTGGTGAAAAAGGTTTGAAACGTGGCCGGGAAGTAAGATTTGATGCTGATAATGAGGTAGCAAACCAGGGCCAGAATGGGCACTGGATCAGCCGATCTGTTTCTCTGATTAAAAAAGAAAATATGACCCAAAGTTATGCCCAGATTCACCCCAACATGGTAGTTCCGGCACTAGTACATGATGGCAGGTTATATCTGGAATCCATGGATATTATTGAATATCTGGACGAGGCTTTTGGTGGAAGCCCTTTTATTCCGACAGACCCGGTTGAACGGGAAGCAGCCATGCAGCTGGTAGAACAGGCAAAAGTCATGCACCTCTCACTCCGTTATGTCAGCTTTCGCTGGAGTCTGGGACGCCTGGCCATGCTGAATAAAAAAGAAAGCACGCAGTTACAGGACCTCGCAGCCCAGGGAAACGATGACGAAAATCTGGTGTCTTTTTATACTGCTTACAGCAACAACAAAATTCCCCAAAAGGTTTTTGATGAACACCTGATAAATCTTTATCAGGCCTATCAGCGCCTCAATACCCAGCTGTCTGATGGGCGAAAATTTCTGATGGGAGATTCACTTACCATTGCTGATGTTTTCTGGGCCATGAAGACATTACGCCTGATTGAAACCGGATACCGTTTTGATGTTTTACACCCTGAGCTGTTTCAGTGGTATCAACGCATCGTTGCAAGACCCGCTTTTCAGAATGAAGTCATGGCAAAAAACCGCCTGCTAAACCGCGTCTGGCGCAGCAAGGCTGCTATTGAGAAAAGTCTCGGTTTTGGCCTACATCATGCCCTGAAAAAATTAATCACTGTTCAATCAGGGGGAATAAAGAGAACAATATGAACAGCACAACTTCGAGAACTTTGGCTAAAGACCCCGGCTGTCTGCATGCTTTGCAGATGATCCCGCGCTTTATTGGGCTTGATCTGCGTATGGCCAAACGCAAACTCCAACGCAAATTAGGCTTGAGCAAATTGATAGAGCTTGTCCCGGAAGCCTATCGCATTCCTGATTCCAAACTTGCGCATGAAGCGACAGCACTAGTTAGGGAAATTTCAGACGATATGCTGTTGAACCACTGTTACCGGACCTATCTGTTTGGTTGTATTTTGGCGCATCAGGATGGCCTTAAATTTGATAAGGAAGTGTTTTATCTGGCCAGCATCATGCACGACATCGGGCTCACCGAGAAGCACGAGGCTGATCCCGGTTCATTTGAATACGTCGGTGCCAGGGTGGCACACCAGTTCTGTCTTAGTCATGATTACGATAAAGAAAAATCTGCACTGGTTCACGATGCCATTGCCCTGCATTCCGCAGTTGGCCTTGCACACAAGGAAGACCCTGAAATTGCATTGGTCCATTTCGGTGCTGGTGTTGATGTTATCGGCATACACTATGATGAAATTCCAAAATATGCGCTGACTGAAATTCTGGAACAATATCCACGACTTGATTATAAAAATGCTTTTCTGGCATTGCTTGATAAACAGGTTGCCCTGAAACCTGACAGTCATATTTCCACACATATGCGGTTGGGATTTAGCAAGAAGGTTAGACAAACAACGTTTGCAGATTAACTAACGTATAAGCAAATAAACGCTGCTTTATTATTCCACTCAATAGACAATGCCGGGGGACTCGCTCCAATAACCCACTTGTGATTCAATAAGCTTCTTGAAAGATAACCCAAGGATTGGCAGGGAACTAAAAACACATTTGGAGTAAGAGATTTGACAGATACCATCACAGAACAGGTCAATAATGTTCTGTCTACCCTTAATGCCGCGCTAACAAATAATGATACCGACAGTCTCGTTAATTGCTTTTCAGAAGATGGCTATTGGCGCGACCTGCTGGCTTTTACCTGGAATATAAAAACCCTTGAAGGTCATGCTCAAATTAACGACATGCTGCTGGTTCAATTGCAGCAGATTAATGCTTCTGCTTTTCAAATAGCCCCTAACGAGCAGGCTGTTGAAGAAATGGGCATGGCAACAGCCTGGCTGACTTTTGAAACTGGTGTCGCTCGAGGTTACGGGCATATCAGAATTGTTGATGGCAAAATTCTCACCCTGTTCACATCAATTGCAGAGCTCAAGGGCCACCCTGAACTTTGCGGCGCCAATCGCCCTTTCGGTACCACCCACGGTGCCGACAAAAACAGGCCTAACTGGAAAGAAGAACTAGAAAAAGAAGGGCAGGAACTTGGCTATCTTGAGCAACCTTACGCAGTGATTATTGGTGGCGGTCAAGGCGGTCTGGCTTTAGGTGCCAGGCTTAAAATGCTTGGCGTACCAACCATTATTATTGAAAAAAATGACAGACCTGGTGATAACTGGCGCAAGCGTTATAAATCACTTTGTCTGCACGACCCGGTCTGGTATGACCACCTGCCGTATTTGCCTTTCCCCGCTAACTGGCCGGTATTTACACCGAAAGATAAATTAGGCGACTGGCTGGAATATTATTGTGAAATAATGGAGCTCAATTACTGGACCCATTCCGCTTGCACACAGGCGCAATACGACGAAACTGCCGGTAAATGGACAGTAAGCATTGATCGTCATGGTGAAGAAGTCACACTAAAACCCGCCCAGTTAATAATTGCTACCGGTTTATCCGGCAAGAAAAATTTACCCAGCTTCAAAGGCATAGAGAAATTCCAGGGCGATCAGCATCATTCATCGGAACACCCGGGGCCGGATGCTTATAAAGGTAAAAAAGCACTGGTGGTTGGTTCCAATAATTCGGCACATGATATCGCCGCAGCACTTTGGGAAAACGATGTCGACGTCACCATGATGCAACGTTCAAGTACCTTGATTGTCCGTTCTGAACCGCTGGTGGAAATCGCACTTAAACCCATCTACTCCGAAGAGGCTATTGTCAACGGAATCAGCACTGAAAAAGCCGATATGATCATGGCATCACTGCCGGTAAAAATGATAACCGAAGGTCAGAAACAACTTTATGCAGAAATTCAAAAACAGGATGCCGAGTTTTATACACGCCTCGAAAAGGCAGGCTTTGAGCTGGACTTCGGTGAAGATGGCAGTGGCACCTACATCAAATATCTGCGGCGAGGTTCAGGCTACTATATTGATGTTGGTGCCAGCGATTTGGTTGCTGACGGGAAGATTAAATTAAAAAACACCTCCGGCATTAAAGAAATCAAGGAACATTCCGTTGTGTTTGCCGATGGTTCTGAACTGGAGACTGACCTGATTGTCTATGCAACCGGCTACGGCAACATGAGCGGCTGGATAAAAGAACTGCTGGGTAAGGAGGTTGCCAATAAAGTGGGCATGATTGGCGGTCTGGGCTCAGAAACCACCCACGACCCCGGCCCCTGGGAAGGGGAATCTCGAAATTTGTGGAAACCGACACAGCAGCAAGGCTTATGGATTCAGGCCGGCAATCTGTTCCAGGCACGCTTGTACTCCAAATACACAGCTCTACAAATCAAGGCGCGTATGGAAGGTATCTCTACTCCGGTCTACGGCATACCAGAAGCCGTAAAAGCTTAGGGCCTGTTTACCGCATTATAGGCACTGCTTCAGTGACAACCGGCCCCATGCCTCTGATTTCAACAATCACCGGGGCCTCACTGTTGGCGCCATCAAAATGTACTGACCCGGCAGGATGGACCATATAACCGCCGGCAGGAATTGCCATAGTGCGATTGATATCATGACTGGCATCCGTTCCTGCATACCAGGTACCTTCAATCACCGTGACAAAACGATCCTGGGAATGAAAATGTGGCAGACTGGTGACACCAGCCGGAAAGCGTGCGCGCAATATATAAAGCCCTTCTTCATTCGGATTACCATGAATCACTACCTGCTGTAACACATTACTGCTTTCATCCCATTTAATTTCATCAGCCTGAAGAATTTCAAAACCTTCATGCATGGAGCCACTCATAAAACTGAAAGAATTGACGAGTTCATCAAAGTCACTATCAGCAGCAATGCTGCCCAAGCTGACAGCGCCCAAAATCCCGACTGCTAAAATAAAAAATCTGGTCTTTATCATTGTTTTCCCCTTGCCTGAAATCATCAGTTAATTAGTCAAGCTGGCAAGCTGACCATTCGAATTTTCGTCCGTTGTATAAAAAATCAGATCATAGCTATCAGCAGCATCTGCTTCCACAAATTCGATATGTGTAAAACTGTTTTTTAAGTAAAAAACATTATCAGAAACCGCTACAAGATCAAGCGCAGCGCCGCCATTAACGTTTATACTAAGTGTTTCATCTGCTACTGATACGTCAAATCGAATTCCCCTGACTGTTTGGTATGTTCCCGTGTAGTCATTCAAAATAGCAGGATCAACAGAGCGAAACTGCTTTACTGGATAAGGGTCGCCAATAGCCATCGCCAAGATTGAATTTGCTTCATAAACCCGAGATTGAAAACCGGTATTTCCCAGAACAGCCACATAAATATCACTTTCCGGCAAATAGGCTGCATAGGTTATAAAGCCATTAATGCCTCCAGTATGAGAAATCATCGCTTGGCCTCTCAAAGTCTGTATTGCCAAACCAAAACCATAATTTGATAACTCACCATTATTTAAGACATATGGAGTTGTCATTTCTTCCAGTGATTCCAGAGCCACAACTTCACCGGCAAATAAAGCCATATTCCAAGTTAAAAGATCATCCACTGTTGAAATTAAAGCGCCTGCTGCACCGGGAATCGTCATACTCAGATAGGGCGAGTTTTCATAGCCCGCTTCTCCAAGTTCATAACCGGTCACTCTGTTAGGAATGATTCTTTTAAAACTTCCATGATAAGTGTTATGCATACCCAGAGGCGTAAGAATTCTTTCCTGAATAAAGGCTTCATAGGATTGTCCTGTGATTTGCTCAATAACCGCACCGAGCATCACGTAACCTGAATTGCTGTAGCTATACGCACTGCCCGGGGCAAAATTCATTGGCTGGTTCTTAAAGAAATCAATCAGCTCCAGCACGGTCATATCCTCTTTTTCAATTTCAGAAAATTCGGGAACCGCCAGAAAATCTATTATTCCTGATGTGTGTGTCATCAAGTGCCGTAAAGTGATTGTATAACCATGTGTCGGATAGTCCGGGAAAAAACGGTTAATAGAATCATCAACTTCCAGCTTGCCTTCTTCTTTCAGCAACATGATGCCAGCTGCTGTGATTTGCTTGGTCAGGGATCCCAATCTGAAAACCATTTCAGGACTTATCGCAATATCATGTTCCATATTGGCAATGCCGTGACCCTGCCGGTAAAGAATGTCATCACCCTTGGCTAAAATAACTGAAACACCTGGTGCATTGTCAGGATACATTGCTGTCAGCAGAGCATTTATGTCTTGTTCTAAATCTGACGCCAGAGCGACAGAACGGGCTTCTTGTACAAGCTCAGTACTTTCTTCCGTTGCCACCTGCTGATCGGTGTTTTGATACAGCACTCCAATAAAAATCAGGACCAGCACAATGCCTACTAATAATTTATTTCTCATTTTTGAACCTGTTAATCGAAATAGACGGAAAGTCTACACCTAATATTTTAGATTGTAACCACCTCAGACAAACGCTAAGGGCTGCTAATACAAGCACAAATCCCAAAGTAACTGTCTTTACTTTCTAACCTGGCACCTTTTTCTCATCAATGTGTATAATCTTCAGGACCAATAATTTTATTTACCCAAAAATTGAATTTACAACAAAAAAACAGCGTCCTCGGTGTTCTGGTTGCTGACGCAGCAGCGCTGGGCTTACATTGGCTTTATGATCTGGACCGCATGCATCAGGTTGTTGCTGATCAGGCCCCCTGTTTCCTGACTCCCAGCTCTGAACATTACGCCGGTGAAGTCGGCTATTTTGCGCATGGCGGGAAACAGGCCGGTGAACAGTCTCATTATGGTGAAAGCTATCTGCTAAACCTGAAACACCTGGTGGTACACGGTAAATTCGACACCCGAATGTTTCAGCAGGAATTCATGGCAACTTTCGGACCCGGCGGCAGTTTTAGCGGATATATTGATGCGCCGACAAGGCAAACACTGAAAAATCTGCAGCAATTTAAACTGGATGAAGCAGTGGCTGACGATAAACCCTCCGGTGCTGATGATAAACAGGTCCCTGCCCTGACACCGGTTTCCGCCTTATGTGCTGCCTATCCTCCCAGCAAATTAACTGATATAGAAATAGAAAATGCAATCTGCGTCACTAACAACAATGATTTTGCTGTGGCCTGCGGTTTGTATTATGCAAAGGTTTTCCAAGCCATATTGAACGGTCAATCCCTGGCAGACAGTTTCACCAGCGCTGCCCACCTGGCTCCCGCTGAAATAAAAGAAACAGTAACGGAAGCTCTGGACATGCCTGCAACTGATCTTGATGCAGCTGCTACTTTTCTGGGACAGGCCTGTTATCTTGAGAAAACCATCCCGTTAACAGCCTACATCCTCACTAACAGCGCCAGTTACCAACAGGCCATCGAAATGAATACCCTTGCCGGCGGTGATTCCTGTGGCCGCGCCATGATGCTCGGTGCGCTGGCCGGTGCTTTTTATGGTATTGGATCTGATGCCGGCATTCCTTATTCCTGGCTCCTGCAGTTAAAACGCCATCAGGATATTACTGCTTTATTCGCTTAAGAATTAATTTCTACCATAGCCAAACTTTTTTTAATCTTGTCGACTATGTAGGCATAAGAAAGAAAAAAAGGCTTTTCTAAATACTTACACTGACTAAAACTGATGAGCAGCTGATTAATTTTGCACAGAATGGCTCTCAGCGTACTAAAGACCCATCATCAAAAATGCCAGTGATATGACAACCCAGCCCCTGCTCGGCAGCGGCCTGTTCCAGCGCAACAAACTCGTCATAAAAATTATCATCAGAGCGGTAACGGACAGCTTCTGCAAAGCCTTCTGCAATAAGTTGTCTCTCTACCAATACACCGCCGGCATAAACATATCGTAATAATCTGCCGTAGGGATCGCGATCAGTTTCATCTCTTTCCAGCACCAGGTCATGCCCTGCCAACAGACGGCGGTTTGCAAGACTAGCCTGCTGATAGCAGGCTTCACCGAACTCAGGCGTATTGGCACCAATATAACGGATACGTTCAACTTCACCATTAATAAAAACATCTATCGTGTCACCATCAATCACCTGTCTGAGTTGGGCAACTTCAATAGCCTGATTGTCCATACCTGGCGCTGCGTCAGATTCTCCAGAGGATGTGGCCAACTCCATGCCGGTTTCCAGCGTTTCATAAAACAAGGGCTGTATGTAACGTATAATCAGACTGTTGTCTTTCAATGACAGTTCGTACTGGCTGAACACAACAGCCAGGGCCAGTATTAATAGTATAATCAGTGTCGATTTCATGCAGAACAACTTACCAGCAAAATGCTATGCTTAACAATCATTAGCTAATTAAAGTTTTAATCAGGTCACTCTTTGTCAGCAAATTCACCTGCAGATCGTTTGGGTAAATTCCTTTCGGTTTTTAAATACAGCCACGTTGCGCTAAAAATGGTCTGGAGCACCAGTGCTGCATTATCAGTTGTCATGGGCATAGCCACCTTGGTTTCTGGCATATTACCGGCAGCCATTGCGCTGATTGGTGGCTATATCGTGGATGCAGTCGTCACGGCTTTAAACGTAACAGGGGCAGAACAGGACGAGGCACAAAGGCAGTTGCTCTATCTGGTACTGCTCGAAGCGGGCCTGGTTGTTATTGTCTCCGCAGCACAGCGTGTTAATACCATCAGCCAGTCAATTCTCAGAGTACTGCTGGGTAACAAAATCAATGTCATGATTCTAGAAAAGGCACTAACCCTTGAACTGGCGCATTTTGAGGATGCCGAATTTTACGACAAACTGACCCGTGCCCGGCGGGAAGCTTCGAGTCGTCCCTTAAGTCTGGTAATGAAGACTTTTGATCTGGTTCGTAACATGATTTCACTATTAACGATTGCCACCTTCCTGCTGCAGTTTTCAGCCTATGCTGTATTGTTATTAATTGCCGCCGGCATCCCGGCTTTTATTGCTGAAGCAAAATTTTCCGGCGAAGCATTCCGTATATACCGGCGCCGTTCAGCTGAAAGACGCATGCAACTTTATCTGGAAATGGTTTTAACCCGTGAGGATGGGGTCAAAGAAGTTAAACTGCTTGATCTCGGCAAGCTCTTCCTTGACCGCTATATTGGCATCTTCAAAAAAATCTACAAGGAAGACCGTAACCTGGTCCTACGCAGAGGATTCTGGGGGTTCATTCTTGGCCTAGTGGCCAGTGCTGCTTTTTACTTTGCCTATGGCTGGGTTGCTTTCGCTGCCATCGCCGCAACCATCAGTATCGGGCAGATGACCATGTATATTACCCAGTTCCGGCTGGGCCAGAATGCAGTCAGTGATAGCCTTAATGCCATTAATGGCATGTATGAAGACAATCTGTATCTTTCAACATTAACGGAATACCTGGAACATAAAATTCCTGAATCCAGCGGCAGCAATAAAAACGGACCGAAACCTGCTGCAGGGATTCTTTTTGAAAATGTCAGTTTTTATTACCCCGGTGCTAATACCCCTGCTTTGGACAACATTAATCTGCACATCAAACTCGGCGAAAGTCTGGCTTTAGTCGGTGAAAATGGCAGTGGCAAGACTACCTTAATTAAACTGCTCACTCGTCTGTACACGCCAACTGAGGGAAACATTTATCTGGAAGGTTTAAATATCAAAGACTGGGATATCGAAAGTTTACGGGCAAAAGTTGGGGTTATTTTTCAGGATTTTGCTCGTTACCAGTTACTGGTTGGAGAAAATATCGGCATAGGTGATGTTAACAACCTTCACTCGGAACAGCAGGTCAGCGAAGCCGCCAGTAAGGGTATGGCCGATACTTTTATTAAAGATTTACCTGATGCCTACAACACGCAACTCGGCACCTGGTTTAATCAGGGCAAGGAACTCTCCGGTGGACAATGGCAAAAAATTGCACTTTCACGGGCGTTTATGCGTAACCAGGCTGATATTCTGATTCTGGATGAGCCAACTGCTGCTATTGATGCACGCGCAGAAGCTGAAATTTTCAGTCATTTCCGCGATCTCACAGCAAACAGAATTTCTATTATTATTTCCCACCGCTTCTCAACCGTACGTATGGCTGACCATATTATAGTATTGGAAAAAGGTCGGATTTCTGAACAGGGAAGCCATCAGGAATTGATAAATTTACAGGGACACTATGCTACCCTGTTTCACCTGCAGGCAAAGGGTTATCAGTAAAGAAGTTGCCAGAGTAATAGTGAAATTTGACTCCTACAACCACTTAATATGAAAAAGACCAAACACAATCCTGTAGCGAAATATGCAAGGAAATTTAATAAGCATCGCCACCATATATATCACCACTAAGGCTGTGTTTTAGAGTCATATTGAGTTAGAGGAAGAATGTATTAACTGTCTGATGCGCCGAGCATTTTATCATACTTGCGCAGATAACCTCTTAGCTGGTCATAACTTAAACCGAGTAAATCAGCTGTTTTACGTTGATTGAACTGACACTGTTGCAGTGCGTCCTGAATCATCGCCACTTTTAGATCCTGCTCGCGAAAATTCTCCGCCATTCATGAACGCTTAACTCGCCTGGAAGCCTATGTGACTTCCAGCAAATTTAAACTCGACAAGGAATTTAAAAATATCTGATCACCGTGGCGGGTCAATTTTATCCGGCGTAGAGGCATTTACCCTGAACCACCCGGCAATCGCATAACGATCACGCTTTGAAACCAACACTTCGTGTGGCATCTCTTCACTCAGGAAAGTCACTAAAGTACCGTAGCTTGGCGTAACCTGCATACCATTCCCTTCATCGGTATAAAGCAGCAGTTCACCACCATCTTCCGGCAACCAGCCTGGATTAAGATAAAACACCAGCGACAGCTTACGGTTTGACTCCCCTTTAAAAGCATCGACATGCTTTTTATAAAATGAACCGGAAGCATAATAGGAAAAATGACTTTCAAATGAGAACAGGCCCAAGAACAGTCGTCGATTTAAAAATACCTGTAAGGCATCAGCCCAACTCAACCAGGCCCTGCCTGCTTCGGTTTCACCATTAATCCAGCTAATTTTATCGTTCCGAATAAAGCGATTCAGTTTATGGTTTATCTTTCTGCCTATGCCGGCAGCCATAAACTGTTCTTTATCCATTTGTTGCAAATGCAACCATAAGGATTCGCTTAACTGCGGTGGCAAGGCATTGAAATTAACACTGTAACCTTTCTCAAGAAGCTCAACTGAAATTTTTTCAAAAAGCAGACTGTTTTCACCATCACTTAACTTGTCTTTTAATGAAACAACTTTAGTCATGGTTTTTTACTTCTTCGGCCGGATTATCCTTGTTTTCTTTGCGATGCAAATTCTTGATGCTCGCATGTACGCCTCTGGTGAGAATTTTTACATGCCTTTCAAGAATATCCACACCATATAAAATACCAACGACCAGCAGGGAAATTTTTACTCCGGCAATCAGGTTATCGGTTCCAATCATGACACCTATTGCCGCCAATACCCAGATAGTTGCCGCGGAAGTTACACCAACCACTGCTCCGTCCCGTGCCAGCATGACACCGGCTCCCAAGAAACCGATGCCGGTAATAATTTGCCCCAACACTCGCGTTGGATCATAAGATTCAGGATTAAAGGAAGAGGCTGTTGCCATAAAGACATAAGTCCCCAGCGTAATTAATGAGGCTGTTCTGATCCCTACCGGCTTGCCTCGAACCTGTCGCTCGAACCCGATCATGCCGCCGCAAATAATGGCAGTCAAAATCGAATGCCAGCGATAGGGAGTAATATCAAAAAATTCCACCATACTCATCTATCTGCCCTTACTTTTTGTGTCTTAAATTCGCATTTCATTCTGATACCATCTGCCCCGTCTTCGTAATAGCCCGGTAAAAACTGAATTTCCTTAAATCCATATTTCCCATACAAGGCCTGTGTATGTCCATCTTCTTTTCTGACCTCCAGATTACAACTCGTATAATTCAGTGATCTAAGTTTTTGCCTGACTTTTTTGAGCAGCTTAGACGCTAACCCCTTGTTCCTGTAAGCCGGTAAAACTGCCAGGGAATAAAGGCGTGCCGCTCTGGGTAAACGTGGCGTAAAGCAGGTGCAGTACGCAACAATCTTTGATTCCATTTTTGCCATCAGACTAAAAGCTTTAGCCTGACTCAGAATATATCGCATTTGTCTGTGACTGACTCTGTCGCTGGAAAAACTGTTTTGTTCAATTTCTAGTAAATCTGCCAGGTTGGCCAACGATGCTTGATGAATGGAAACGTAAGCCATTTACCGCCCCCTCTGCTCAAGTCGGCGCTGGAACTCAGACATAATTAACATATAGAGTTCATCTCCCAGATAATTATCCTCAACGCCATGATCTATGCTGGGGTTATCATTGACTTCAATCACATAGGCATGATTTCCAACCTCTTTGATATCTACACCGTATAGACCTTGCCCGATTATATTGGAGGCTTTAATGGCAGCATCCAGTACCACCTTCGGCACTTCAAAAGTTGGCAGTGTTTCAAAGCCCCCACTAAAATGTTTTTTGACATTATGGTTGTAAATTTGCCAGTGATTACGTGCCATCAAATATTTACAGGCGTAAATAGCCCGGCCATTTAACACGCCTATGCGCCAGTCAAATTCGGTATAGAGATATTCCTGTACCAACACTAAAGCACTCTCTTTAAACAGTTCTGTCATTTGCTGCTTTAATTCCTGGCGATTATTTATTTTAAATACTCCCCGGGAAAAAGAACCTTCCGGCATTTTTAATACCAAAGGATAGGAAAAATTCTGTTCGATCTCATCCAACATTTTTTTATTTTTGTTGTTAACAACCTGCGTCAATAAACTCGGCACTTTCTGATATGAAAAGGCGTCGTGCAGGTAAACTTTATTGCAGCAACGTAAAATGGATGCCGGATCATCTATAACAACCAGTCCCATGTTTTCTGCCCGACTGGCCAGACGATAAGTGTGATGGTCGATCGCTGTGGTTTCCCGAATAAACAAAGCATCATAGTGGCCGATATTCTGAAACTGCTCAGCAGTAATTGTCTCTGCAGTAATGCCATGTTTTCCCGCTGCTTTGATGAACCGTGAAATGGCATCCTTATTGCTCGGTGGTACCTTTTCATAGGCATTTACCAGGATGGCCATATCCCAGCGACCATGTTTTCGCTTGGCGCTGCCTCGCCACACGGTTTGTACAAATTCTTTCAGCCTTTGCTGAAACAGCTCAGACTGTTCGGCATCTAGCGATGAATAGGCAAAACGTTTGATTTGCAAATTAAAACCGCTGTCATTTTTGGACAAATTGAAATGCAGAATTGGCGCAGGGTACTGACTGAATATTTTTTTGCCCAACTTCTGTAATTGAGGATCTTCAACCCAGCCAAAATAGCAGAAGACTTCAAGTACCCCCTTATCATAAAGAACCTTACCGAGATCCCGTTGCAAATTAATCAGGGGGCCTTCTTCATGATTGAATACGCGCAGCTCATTAATAACTTTAACGCTGGGCAGAACCGTATGCTTGCGGGCTTCCGCCAACAGTGAACAGTAATAACCTTTGCTTAAATAATATTCAGTATCACAAAGGTTAATAATCCGGGTTTTAGGTTCATGCAGTTTAGGGTAATCCTTTAAATACTTTTCAAAACTAAGGACTTCCAGATTTCCTTCGTCCAGAACAATATCTTCGCTGTCTGTAATGATGAGTGTTTTATACATCAGCTATTACGCTGAACCATTAACTGAACGATCGCTTTTCGCGGCGAGCAACAGCCTGTATCCCGAAATTGTTCTTGCATCTGGGTAGGACCCTGAATTTGTATAAAATTTAAGCGCTATATATGCCTGTTTTATGGCATTAGCAAGAACTATTTCGGAAATTTGTCTGCACTCAAAATCGCTGTCAGAATAGGCAAAATTCACAGTTACTATTAAAAGGACCAACTCCATGAAAACACGCGCTGCAGTCGCTTTTGAAGCCGGTAAACCCCTGGAAATTTGTGAAGTCGATCTCGAAGGCCCAAAGGCTGGAGAAGTTCTGGTTGAACTGAAAGCCACCGGCATTTGCCATACCGATGAATTCACGTTAAGTGGCGCTGATCCTGAGGGTGCTTTCCCTGCCATTCTGGGACATGAGGGTTGCGGCGTCGTTGTTGAGGTTGGCGCGGGAGTTACCTCAGTTAAACCCGGCGATACGGTGATTCCGCTATATACGGCAGAGTGCCGCGAGTGTGATTTCTGCCTGCATCCCAAAACCAATTTATGTCAGGCTGTACGCGCGACTCAGGGCCAGGGTTTAATGCCGGATGGCACCAGCCGCTTTTCTCTGGATGGCAAACCGATTCTGCATTACATGGGCTGTTCCACTTTTTCCAATTACACCGTATTGCCGGAAATCTCAGTCGCCAAAATTCGTGATGATGCGCCCTACGATAAAGCCTGTTACATCGGCTGCGGTGTAACAACAGGCGTTGGTGCTGTTATTTTTCAGGCCAAAGTTGAGTTCGGTTCTACTGCGGCAGTATTTGGTTTAGGCGGTATCGGTCTGAATGTTATACAGGGTTTAAAACTCGCCGGTACCAGCAAAATTATCGGCGTTGATCTCAACTCTGACCGTGAAGCATTGGGTAAAAAATTCGGCATGACTGATTTTATTAATCCTAAAAACGTCGAAAATGTCGTTGATCATATTGTGCAGATGACCGGCGGTGTGGATTACAGTTTTGAATGTATCGGCAATGTTGAAGTGATGCGCCAGGCACTGGAATGTACCCATAAAGGCTGGGGAGAATCCTACATCATCGGAGTGGCCGGTGCCGGACAGGAAATTTCCACGCGCCCCTTCCAGTTAGTCACCGGACGTTCATGGCACGGCACGGCTTTCGGTGGCGCCAGAGGCCGCACCGATGTACCAAAGATTGTTGATTGGTACATGGACAATAAAATAAACATTGATGATTTGATTACTCACACCATGCCGCTGGAAGATATCAATAAAGCCTTTGACCTGATGCATGCCGGAGAAAGTATTCGGTCGGTAGTGATTTATTGATTTTATAGGTGGGTGAATACCGAATATTGAAATAGAGCTTCTGATCTATTTTGTTGCGACATAAGGAATTAGTATCTTAATAGATGTACCTTCACCTTACTATGAACCTATAGGTTAAAGGGAAATCATGCTTCCTATCCTCTATAATTTTCGCCGCTGCCCCTATGCGATGCGAGCTCGTATGGCGCTTCAAAAATCCGGCACAAAGCTAGAGTTACGTGAAATTGAATTACGCGACAAGCCGGAGCACATGCTGGAGATTTCTCCAAAAGGTACAGTGCCCGTTCTTCAAATCTCAGATGACAAAGTGCTAGATGAAAGCTTGGACATCATGCGTTGGTCATTGAGCCAAAACGATCCTGATAATTGGCTGGTTGAAACAGATCAGAGCCGTGAACTAATCGCCCAGAATGATGGTGCGTTTAAGGAAGCACTGGACCGCTACAAATACCCTGATCAGTTTCCTGATGATTGCCACGGTGCCCGCGAAAACGGTTTGGTATTTTTGCAAACGCTAAACGCACAGCTTGAGACTTCTCCCCAACTTGTCGGCTCCAGCATTACAATCACAGACATTGCGATATTCCCCTTCATTCGTCAATTCATGGGTGTTGATCGTGGCTGGTCGGATAAGCTACCGCTACCGGCGCTCCATAAATGGTTGGCCGATCACATACAAAGTCCGCTATTTAAGACAATCATGGTCAAATATAGGCCGTGGCTCGTCACGGGTAAGGCCGAAAACTGGCCTACTAAAATCCATTAACATGTTAATTCCCAGATGTAACTCTACCGCCTGCTTTCTATCCTTAGCGGACCTTAAGGACACATTAGATACTGCACTTGCACTTCTTGCATAAGGAGCTAATCGACATGCTTTCGCCGATTAACCAGAAAAAAGTGTGCAGCAATGTTTGAACGATGGTCTTACTCGCAATCCTGAAAGTCTGTATCGAAGCAGCGGGTTGCCATGTCTCGTGCGATAGATAGTTGCCCGATACTTAATTGGGCTTCAACATCATCTCTTGTCGCAACAGATTCAGTGTCTCCCTGCATGACGGCCATGGAAAACCAGACATAGGCTTTTATTTTATCCTGCAGCACTCTAGAGCCGGTCAAATATTCCTGTGCCAATCGGGTTTGAGCCTGAATAATTCCCTGGCCTGCCCCCAAGCGTAACCACCTTAAGCCTTCGTTGTAGTTTTTTTCAAAATATGGACCTCTGAAATAGAGCTCAGAAAGATAACGCTGTGCTTCCCAGCTATTCAGCTCACCTGCAAGATGAAGCAACCGAAGACCTTCGGTTAAGTCGTAAGGGTGATCTGCTGTACTGTTTATATATCTAACACCCAGCCCGTACAGAGCGTCAGGATGGTTTTGTTCTGCAGCTAAAGTGGCCCATCTTGTATAGTCTTGCAGATACTGTGGTTGCCTGCTTTCAAGATAAAGCTCCCAGTTTATTTCTCCCAAAGCAAATTGAGCTTCCGCATCACCCTGCTCTGCTAGAGCCAGAGTATCCAGATATTCCTGGTCAGACTCATCAGCAGCAAAAACCAATGCCGGCAGGAAGAATAAAAGAATAAGCAGTTTTTTTAAGTTCATATGAAAATACTTTTAAATATATTTACCCGAAAATATGCCTTATGCAACTTTGGGTCAAGCAAAGGAAATTATGACTGAAGCTGTTCCGAACTTAAAGTTGGATTATTGCAATGATAAGAATATATTATCACTAACATGCTTGAATAAATTCAACATTTAAGATTTTTCATTGTTAAGAAATTAAACACACTGAAAAAATTTTAAGAGCTGTATTCCTGTTCAGTGACAAACACTTACATATATTGAGTGGTCAATGCAATTGGTGTAGTCTTTTTTTTAAATATGCATTTATAAATCCGGAGCAACTCTCATGCGGTCAGGAAAAATCATCAGCCATGTTATGGCACTTATGTTTACAACTTTACTGGGTTCAATTCCTGCTATGGCTCAGGATTATCGTCTGGCCCCTCATTTTGATTTTGAAGCTGAGTTTGCCTGGGAGGCAAAAGTAACCATTGCACCTTCACAGACAGTAGGTGAAAGTAAAAATGGTCACCGGAATATCATTCCTATAACGGGTGGCACATTTCAGGGACCCAATATCCGCGGTGAAGTTATGCCCCTTGGTGAGGATTGGCAGCTTGTCCGGCCAGATGGTGTGACCGAGCTTTATGCCCGTTATCTTTTACGCACAGATGATGGTTATCTTATTCAGGTCATCAACCGGGTTCTCGCACATAACAGTGATGGGGAATCGTATCGTCGCTCTGTTATCGATTTGGAAGCCCCGCTTGACAGCCCTTATAACTATCTTAATAAATCCATTTATCTTGGTACGCTGAATGTCCCTGAAAGTCTGGAAGAAGGTGAAGAACCTTATGTCATCATTGGTTTTTACAGACTACTCTAATCACTGAAGTTAATGGACATTAACACGATAAGCAAAAACAAAAGTTTCGGTGGGCAGCAGCTAAAATTTTCACATCAGTCTGCAGTTTTAAAATGCAAAATGACCTTCTCGGTTTTTTTGCCGCCACAAGCTGAAGAAAACAAGGTGCCATTAATTTACTGGCTCTCCGGTTTAACCTGCACCGATGATAATTTTGTTCAGAAAGCTGGTGCCCAACGCTATGCTGCCGAGGCCGGTGTTGCTATTGTCTGCCCGGATACCAGTCCCCGTGGTGATGCTGTGCCGGATGATCCGGAAGCTGCTTATGATTTTGGTTTGGGGGCAGGTTTTTATGTCAATGCCACTCAGGAACCCTGGGCAAAACATTACCAAATGTACAGTTATGTCACTGAAGAACTGCCCTCCGTGCTGGCAGCAAGTGAATTATCATTGCAGACTGATAATGCATCCATCATGGGACATTCCATGGGCGGGCATGGTGCATTAACCATTGCGTTGAAGAACCCCGGTAAATACAAAGCTGTTTCAGCTTTTGCGCCCATCTGCTCTCCGCTTAATTGTCCCTGGGGACATAAAGCCTTGAGTAATTATATTGGTGATGACCAAGCCTCTTGGGGGCAATACGATGCCTGTGCACTGATCAGTAAGGCCGAAGAACGTCTGCCTATTCTGGTCGATCAGGGTGAAGCCGATGATTTCCTCATTGAGCAGCTCAAACCCGAACTCTTACAAGCTGCCTGCGATAAAGCCAAACATCCCCTAACCTTGCGCATGCAGGCAGGCTACGATCATTCCTACTTCTTTATTGCCAGCTTTATTGGTGAGCATATAAAGCATCACGCTAAGTTTTTATATTAAAAACCCGGCGCTACGTTCTATCACCCAATAGGCTGAAGGAATACCAATCACATAGGCAATGAGTAATTCCAGATTCAGGGATGAAACTCCTGGAATAAACTCTTTTGATTTAATACGTAGATAAACTTCCTTAAAAATTAAATACACGATAACCACTACAGCAATAAAAGTAAGCTGACCGAGTTCGACACCAACATTAAAAAAAAGCAATGACAGCATTATCTGGTTGGCTACAACACCGATATCGCCCAGCGCACTGGCGAAGCCTAAACCATGTAGCAAACCAAAACTGAATGACACAATAACCGGCGCACGATAGGTCCAGGAATCAGTATGATTGCGAGAAATTTCATGAGCCAGAAATAAAATAGACAGGGCAATGATAGTCTCTACTGGCGGAATCGGGATATTGACCAGCCCCATGGTTGATAAAAATAAAGTGATTGAATGCGCCAGGGTAAAACCGGTTACCGTCAGTAAAATTCTTTTTGCCGTACCGGAAATAACCAGTAAGCCGAGTACAAACAACAAATGATCCAGACCCTCCAGAATATGCTCAAAACCCAGTATGGTGTAATCGATGATAATCCCCAAAGTTGTTGGCGGCCCCTCCACTTCCCAGCTGATTTCCGAAGGTGTCAGCATCATGTTACGGTTGCTGCCATCCAGAAAAGTCACGGTGAAATAAGTAGATAGTGCCGGATTACTTTGCGGATAGTTCAGCGCAAAACTTAAACCATCCAAGCCGCCCGGGCATAAACGGATATTCCCGTTACCCTGTTCATTCTGGTTAATACAGGATTCCGGCCAAATCAGTTCCGGAAAATTATTGGCCTGCAATACCGGTGGTGATCGCAGGCTGGCAAAAAACACATCTGGCGCCTGTTCACTAAGATTAATAACCACCGGACGGGCATCATGCGCCATACTGAATTGGCTGTAACAACAGACCATAGCAAACAGCAATATCCTGATAGTTAGACGCATTTAAATCTCTTCCACGACCAGCTGATATTTTTGTACCAACTGATCTTCAGCTGCACGGCGTAACAGGTATTGTTGATCAATATAATAATCTTCCACAATACGTTCCCGCACATCTTCAAGTGGAGGCACTTCGGCAGGAAAACGATTACTCAGCATGACAAGATGAAACCCCAGTGGTGATTCCACTGGGCCTTGCCATAAGCCTTCCTCTACCCGAGTTGTATCCAGCCATTCGACAAAGGCTTCATCGAAGTTAAAGCGTATGAAATCACGCGAACGCCTTACATAGTTTTTCAAGTAAGGAAACATATCGCCATATTCTGAAGCGCCAAAAAAGTCGACATTGTTGTCAATTAATTCAGCCAGTAGCGCCTCTGCCCTTTCACGCCCTGCAGCACTGTGCTCCTGATCTTCCACATAAACATGGGTAAAACTGTAAGAGGCCGGACGCCGATATATATCAACATTATCGGCATAATAACTTTCCAGTTGTTCTTCAGTAGGTGCAGGAACAGCCGCCAAATTACCCTGCAAAAGAAAAACCAGCTTTTCCACCATACGCTGCTTGATATTGTAATCGCCCTCATCCATACCCATGGTCTGAGCTTCCCGGTACAGGGCTTCTTCACGGTAATATTCATCAATCAGACTTTGCAGCTGTGCTGCATCTATATTATCCAACTGCTCTGAAAAATAGGCTTCATTAAAAGTTTCCGCGCGAAACTGCAGAAAGGTCAGCAAAGCAGTACGATCAACTGTGATGACATTCTCATCAATAGCTTCATCTCCTGCATCACTGAAGCTGTAAAAAACAAAGAGCAGCGCGCCCAGTGCAACAAAATGTAGTAGGGGCTGTCTTAATAGTGTCTGAATAGCCGGCATAATATTTCTCTGTACAATGTTCGAGCATTATAGAAAATATGTTTTTATAATCGCAACGTAAGCCATTTACTGTTTATTAACCTTATATACTAATGAAAAAACTCATCCTCATCATTACAGGTCTGATTTCACTCTCTTTTGCAGCCATCGTTATAGGCATTCTGTTTCTGGCTAATCTGGATCTCAATAATTACAAGGACTGGATCAGCGGGAAGTTCCTTGAACAAACAGGCCGTGAACTGAGCATAACAGGTAATATCGAAAGCAGTATCTACCCCTGGCTCGGGATAGAGATCGAGGGCATTAACATTGCCAACCCCGATGGCTTTTCTACAGAAACTTTTTTTAGCGCAGACAAAGCGGCATTCAGAATCAAGCTGATGCCCCTACTAAACCAGGCCTATGAGATAGATACCGTCGAGCTAAGCAGTGCCCTCCTGAACCTGGAAGTAAATGCTGATGGCAGAAATAACTGGTCAGATTTATCCGGGGATACCAGTGAGGACGCTGACCTGGATGACACCGAATCCTCCTCAGACTTTACCTTCAATCAACTGATTATCGGTGGTGTCGCCATTAGCGATGTTGAAATAAATTATATTGATCAGCCCAATGCACGAACTGTCTCCGTGACTGATTTAGGTATGAATATTCCTGAACTGGTTTTTGGTGAAGCGCTTGAGCTTGCCATGAACTTTCAGCTTGATGCCACCAATCCGGATCTAAGCAGTGATATCAATCTAAGCAGCACCTTAACCTATGATCTTGAAAACAGTATTTATGCGCTTGAAGGTCTGAATCTGGATTTTCTGAACAGCAACCTGCAGGCTGACCTCGTCAATGCCGATACTACTATTAACGGTTCAATAAACTTTAACAGCGATGCAACTGCTGAACTTTTAGCTTTATTCGGCCAGGCTGATCTGGCACAAAAGATTAATGCCATGAATGATTTGAATAAAACACTCAGCCTGAGCACTAATGTCGCCTTCAATACAGATAATAGTAACTTTACGCTTGAGGACTTTGAGCTCAGCTTTCTTGAAAGCAATCTGGAGGCTGATCTGCGCAACATCGATGGCGATCTCAACGGCTCGATAAATTTCAGTACTGAGCATAGTCGCGAACTGCTTGGCTTGTTCGATCAAAATGAGTTAGCCGAACATATTGATAACATCCAGGTGTTGGTTTTTCTGGATGGTAATACCGATATCATTCAGCTTTTTCCTTTTGATTTAAATGTGGGCGTTTCAGGCTCCCCTCTTAGCGAACCAGCCAACATACATTTTTATACCAATGCCGAAATTGATGTCGATGATGAAAATCTGATGTTAAATGACTTTAGTCTGTCAGGGCTGGAACTGCTCATGGAAGGCAAATTCAACATCAGTAATTTCCTCAGTGAGCCTGAAATAAATGGTGAGTTTGATATCAACAGTTTTAATCCGAAAACGCTGGCAGCTGCCCTGGAATTTGAATTGCCACAAACCCGTGATCCTGGTGTTTTGGAGCAGCTCGCCTTTTCTACCAGTCTGGATATTAATAGTGACTCGTTTGAATTAAATCGCTTCATTCTGGAAGTAGACGACACGCTCGTAAGCGGCTCGTTAAACGCCAATAATTTTGATCAGCCTGAATTCGGTTTTGATATTGCGCTCAACACGCTGGATATTGACCGCTATCTCGCCCCTGAGCAAAGCCAAGCTGCTCCAGGCAACGACTCAACAACAGACTCAGATCTCAGCAGCCTGCAAAATCTGAATCTGGATGGTGAAGTCAGCATTGATGAATTAATGGTTTCCGGGTTGAACCTGAGTGATGTGGTCCTGGGGCTGAATGCCAGTCAGGGCCTGATTGAGCTGGCTCCTGTGCAGGCCAGTTTGTATCAGGGCAGCTATACCGGTTCAGTCAGCCTGAATGTCAACAGTACACCGCCGCAATTCAACATGCAGTCGGCACTGCAGAATATCAGTATTGAACCGCTCTCCAATGACTTTATCGGTGCTTCCTATGCCAGTGGTAACGGCACCATTAATCTGTCTCTTGCAGGCAGCGGAAATGATGCACAAACCATCATAAGTAATCTCAACGGAGACGCTGATCTGTCCCTCTCCGATGGTGTTTTGAATGGCGTAGATGTCGGTGCAGTGCTGGCACAACTTGAGACCATGATCCGCAGTAGGCGCCTGGTAAATGTTAATCGCGGTGAACAGACCGTTTTTGACAATCTCAGCGCCAGCATTCAGATCAATAATGGTATTGCCAGCAGTAATGATTTACTTATTCAGGCGCCTGGCTTTAATGTCACGGGGACAGGCACCCTGGCAAACCTGCAAACCCAAAGTCTGGACTTTGATCTCCTGGCCTCCGTCAATGCCGCCAGTGCTACCGTGGCCAGTGAGGAATATGATATCGGCGGATACTCGTTACCCATCAGCTGCAGCGGCGCCATGAATTCACCTTCCTGTTTACCTGATATAGACAGTATCGTCAGTGCCGCCATTGGCAATGTTGTCCAGGAAGGAATAGGCAGCCTGCTGAACCGGGTTCTGGGTTCTGGCAGTAACGAAACAACAACAGGAAATAATACAGGTGAGGGCTCAGACGCCAGTTCAGGAGATAGCCCGGAAAACAGCACAGAAAACACGGAAGAGCAAGCTGATCCTGTCGAGCAACTATTTAATAATGCTCTGGATAGATTATTCAGATAGCCTTTATGTCGACTATTTCATAGAAATGCTGGCCCATGGCTTTTATAATGAGCGCTGGCTTGCATCTGCACTTTCATATAATTCAATAATTTAAAGAATATAAAGACCGGAGTATTTTTTCAAAATGGACCTTAATCTCAAGCATTGTTTCAGGCTGTTTTTTTTATCCGGCTTATTGCTTTCATCTTCCATAGCTTTGTCACAAGAAGAAGATGATGACTTTTTTTTCTTTGAAGAAGATAACTTCGAAGAAGATATCGCGGATCCTTTCGAGCCTGTTAACCGGGTTATTTTTAATATAAACGACAAGCTTTATCGAGCAGTTTTAAGCCCTGTTGTAAAAACCTACCGAATAATCCCTGAAGGTGCGCGAGTTTCAATTTCCAACTTTTATGGCAATCTGACTACGCCTATCTCCGCGATCAATGCACTCCTGCAACTAGATTTTCCAAATGCCGGCTCTGAAATCTCGCGTTTTGCCCTGAATTCCACCATTGGCATTCTGGGACTTTTCGACCCTGCCACCCGCTGGGACTTTGAGCAGGACCGTGAAGATTTTGGTCAAACTCTGGCGCATTATGGTGTTGGCCATGGTTTTTATCTTGTCTTGCCACTTATTAGCTTTTCCAGCTTGCGTGATGCGACAGGTCGTTTAGGTAA